>Ga0316208_1000346_pt1 | contig 59847 bp, 54 predicted proteins | sample 3monopyrite_MG_FD_204944 | JGI IMG/M metagenome (GOLD analysis project Ga0316208, IMG submission 204944) | Microbial mat bacterial communities from mineral coupon in-situ incubated in ocean water Damariscotta River, Maine, United States -... | ecosystem: Environmental > Aquatic > Marine >... | reverse complement strand
CCGAACCTCTATTATTCGACCTCCGCGTTTGCCCCGAAGCATTACCCGGAAGAGATCGTCAACTACGCGAATACCCGCGGCGCCGACAAGATCATCTACGCCGGCTATTTCCCGATGGGTCTCTCGCTCGAGCGGATCATGACGGATATGCCGACGGTCGATTTCCGTGATCACGTCTGGCCGAAGTTCCTGCGCGAGAACGCAATGAAGGTGCTCGGACTCGACTAACACTGGGGCCACGGCGTCTACTGAGGCCACAGCGTCCACCGTGTCCACGGCGTCCCCTTTCTTTCCTCGCACCCGCGAACGAGAATTCATCCATGAGCGAAGTCCCCAAGGAAGCTTCGGCCGGCGAGCCGGACTTCGATGCTCTGAAGGGTGCGGTCAGCGCCATTCGGCGCGTCATCACCCATTTGCGAAAAACCAAGGCCGACCCGGAACTCCTCGCGGAAGTCGAGCGAGAGGCGTCCGCGCTTGCAGATAAGCTCGCGCCCTTCGACCACAAGGGCCCCTTCGCCCAACGTCGGCTGATCGTCGAAGAATTCTTCGGGCCGATCGAACGGGACACGGATATCCCCGCGGAGTTCTTCCAATACAGCCCCATTATTGGGCCCTTGAACCCGATCGCTGCGCCGATCGATTTCCAACTGGTCGGCCGCGAGATGCATGCGACCCATACCTTCGAGCCGACTTATAACGGGCCGCCCGCTTCGGTTCATGGCGGCATCATCGCGCTCGTGTTCGATGAGTTGCTCGGCTGCCTGGGTGCCATGCTCGATATCGGCGGCTTCACGGGAACGCTGACCGTGGTCTATCGCTCGTTGACACCTCTGCATCAGCCGATCCGCATGCGAGCCTGGATCGATCGCCAGGAAGGGCAGAAGATCTTCATCAAGGGGACCATGCATACGACGGACCCGGGTGGTGAAGAACGGCTCTGCTCCGAAGCGAACGGAGTTTTCATTCGCCCGAAGGTCAGCATCCTCGACGACGCGCTCAAGCGATCGCCGGCGGCGCAGTAGGCGTCGGTCGCGGGCGTTGCGCCACCCGGAGGTCCCGAACCAATGACCGGCGGCCTCGAACTCCTCGGCCTCGGCGTGCTCGGCGCCGTCTGCTGGATGATCTCGACTCTCGCCGCCGGCGGGGGCGCACTCACGTTTCTGCCGACCGCGAGTTGGCTCATTGAACCCAAGCTGATTCCTCCGATTCTGGCGATCGCGTCCCTCGCGTCGAGCCTCCAACGATGTTGGCTCTATCGCCGGGACATCGAACTCCGCATCGTCGCCTTCAACGTGCCGGGCCTCGCGCTGGGCGTCGCCCTCGGCGCCTTCGCGCTCCGCGGGCTCGATCCGCGCTGGCTTTCTGGGCTCGTGGGCGGATTCCTGGTCGTGATGGCGGTGCGCCATTTCCGAAGCGGCCAGGATCTGAAGCTGCCCGGCGGGCCGATCAGCTTCGGCACGGCCTCGTTTACGGCGGGAGCGCTTTCTGCCGTCGTCGGTGCGTCGGGTCCGATCATGAACCCGGTCTACCTCGGGGCCGGAATCGTCAAGCAGGCCATGGTCGGGACCAAGGCCGCGAGTACCCTCGCCATGCAGGTCTTCAAGATCGGCGCGTTCCTGAGCCTCGGTTTGTTAGGCCGAGACGTCTTGATCGCCGGGCTCGTCGTCGGGGTCGGCACCTTTGTGGGGAACGCCCTCGGCGCCCGTCTACTCGGTCGAATCTCGACGGCGCGGTTCAAGCACGCGGTCTACTCCGTGCTTCTGCTGGCGGGACTCTCGATGATCGCGCGACAGGTGATCTAGTCAGCGCGGATCGAGCCTAAAGATCCAGATCACGCGCTCGGGGTCACGGTCCGCTTCCGCGATCTCGTAGCGGGTCTCGAGTGCGGCCCGCGCCGCGTTGTATTCATCGCTGCCATCCGTCACGCGCACGGCCCGCCGTTCGTAGACGGTTTCGCCCAACCGGATCCGAACGCGATCGTCTTCCGCGACGTGTGCGACCCAACTCCGCCCGTCCGGATTCTTCGGTCCCAGGATCATGGACGTCGGCACGTAGAGCTGGCTCCCGACCGCCGCGAACCAGGTATTGACCGAATGGGGATCCGCCGGACGCGTCTCAAGCTGGGCGTTCTCGACCTCGGCCGCTGAGGACCAGTCCATCATCCGCGGAGCCCCGACCTCTCCGGACAAGGCCCCGCCCGGGATCGGGCCGATCGGGCCGCAGCCCGCGAAGATGAACACGCCCACGACGGCGGTCTTCGCGATCCAAAGTCCGACCGCGCCCATGCCGAAGCGACCCGTCAAACGGCTGCGCAGGGATCGGCTCTTCGGCGTTTCATCCACAATCTCATCGGACATTCGAGAACCTCGGGTGTTGAAGGATGGGCGCGCGATCAGGCACTTCCAGGTGATCGTCGGACTCATCGACACCGGTAGTGTGCCCATAGTGCCTCGCCCGGTTCCCACCTGCCGCCTCAGAACGATAGGATTCGGGTCGCCTCCGCGTAAAGAAATGTGAAGGCGCAGGAAGCGCAGGCTTCGAGGGGTGGGGTTCGATGCGGGTGATGATGACGGGAGGCACGGGCTTCGTCGGCTCCCATACCGTCCGTCGTTTCGTCGAAGCCGGCCACGAGGTCCGCCTGCTCGTCAGAGACGCGGAAAAAGTCCGCCGCGTCTTCGATCCGGTCGGAATCGCGATCCCCGAGAAGGACGTGATTGTCGGCGACATCGTCGACGAGGACTCGGTCAGCCGCGCCATGGAGGGCTGCGACGCGGTCTATCACGGCGCCGCCCTCGTCGATATGCGCCGAAAAATGGCCCAGCGCGTTCTCGACACGAACGCCGCTGGCGTCCGGCTCGTCGTGGGGGGTGCCGTCCGCCGCGGCCTTCCTTCGATCGTCTACGTCTCGAGCACCTCCGTCTTTTTCCGCCCGGGCTCAGAGCCGATCCATCTCGACATGCCGGTTCAAGCCGGCACGACCGCCTACGCCCAGAGCAAGGGCCAGGGCGAGCACGAGATCCGCCGCCTTCAGGACGAGGGGGCCCCCATCCGCGCTTCCTATCCGACCGGCATCGTCGGCCCCGACGACCCGGGACTCTCCGACGCGAACGAAGCGGTCTACATCTTTTTCAAGCAGACCGGCATCACGACCTCAAGCGGCTATCAGATCGTCGACGTGCGCGACCTGGCCGAGATCCATTTGCGCCAACTCGAATTGCCCGAAGGACCGGCGCGCCATATCGCCGCAGGGCCGATGCTCGATTGGCACGAGACCTATCGCGTGCTCGACGAAGTGACGGGGACGCGACTCTTTCGCTTTCCCATGCCGGGCGCACCGCTGCGGGCGCTTGGGAGCGTGGGCGACATCATCAAGCGTTATGTCTACGACTTCCAGTTCCCGCTCACGCGCGATGCCATGGAATACGCGACGCAATGGCCGGGAGCGAGTGGCGCGGAGACTGCGCGGGATCTAGGCGTCACGTTCCGCAGTGCGACCGAGACCTATCGCGACACCGTGCGGTGGATGTACGAGGCCGGGCATTTGAAGGCGCGGCACGTCGGAAAGCTTGCGCAGAAGGATTAGGCGAACGCGCCGACCTTCCGCCTAACTTCCCGGCAGGTGCTTCTGGAACTCACCGGCGAGGTGGATCCACTCTCCCGAGGGCTTCTGCTCGACGAGCACCGCCTGCAGGAAGTCCATCGAGAGTCCCGGTACGTTGCGCACGTCGATCGCGCCTAACACGACGGCCGCATGCCGCAGGCAGCCGCTATGCGCCACGAAGAGCCGAACGAGATCGCGCGGATCGTCTTCGGGAATGGATTCAATGCTCGCGGCCACACGTCCGGCCACCCGGGCACCCGCCTGCATGAGCGACTCGGCCCCTTGAACCGGCAACCGGAACTCGGGAATGCGGCGCCAGCCTTCCGGGAGAGGTCCGATCCGCGGATCCGCCGCGATCATCTCGCCGATCCGCTCGAAGGTCATATTCGCGCCGCTGCCGAGCCCGCGCTCGATCAGTTCGTCGCGCTGGATCACGTGCAGGTTCTGCCCCGTCCGTTCGGAGAGGCCCTCGCTGAGAAGATTCGCCGTCTCCCAGGCACGCAGCAGCTGCGACGCTTCGATCCGGGAATCGATCTCGAGAGCATGATCGGCACACATCGCGGCGATCGTTTCCGCCGCCGCTGTCGCCTGCTCACGCCCAAGCGCACTGAGCGGGAAGAGCGAATGCGCGCTCGCCGTGCCTTCGGGGCGATCGAAATGACCATGTCGAATGAAGGCGGCGACGCGTCGTCCGCCCTTGCTTCGTTCTCTCAAGGAGCTTCTCCCCGAACCCGCACCGCGCCATTGTCGCGAACGGCTCGTACCCATCTCATCGGACGTTCCGCCTGCTGGGCCTGAGCATTTTCAAACTTGTTATGGATGATCTACCCCGGCGGGAACCGCCCGGGATTCAGCGCGAGAGTCGTGCAAGAGCGCGGCGCCGCCGCCAGATCGATATGCGCCGACCGAGGCGTTCTGCCCAACCGGCGCGAAGTGTCTCAACAAATTCGTTGTCGCGGTAGACGTCGATGGAGTCCCCAGCGACCCGATGTTCGAGACCCTCCGCGAGCAAGACGCGGAAGGGTCGATCCGGATCGTCGAGGTTGATGTTATTCGTGATGCGGACAGGCATTTCATCGCGGTATCTCGCAGCAATTCCCTGCAGTGCCTCCGATTCGTCGAGCGCGCCGGGGCGCACTTCACGAATCGAAAGTTGTACGGCCGCACCGACCGCTTCGAGATCAACGATGCCGAGGGTCTGGTCCGGCCGTTCGTCGTCTTCGAGTCCGCCTTGAAGCCAGAGGCAATGATAGCCACGACAGACCGGTGGGCGCGATTCATGAATGCCACACCCCCGTTCACCCTGCTGGTGCGGGCAGTCGTGTCCGGCGGGTTTCCGCAATTCGTCCACGCGCAAGACTGTGCAGCAAAGGGAACACGTCCCGCAGCTGCGCTCAGCGGCGCGACGCGCGCGCTCGGGATCCTCGGAGAGTTGTCCCAAGTGTGGCCTCAGGCCTCGATCGAGCTGCCGCCGCCGGTCGTCCACATCGACGCGGTCAGCTTGATGCTCGGGCGATCCTTGCGCGACTCCATCTGCTCCCAGATCCGGTCGTAGCCCGTGTGCTCGATGAGCCAGCGGCCCTCGCGCTTCACGTAGCGATCCTGGTAGAAGGCGGCACCGGAGATCATGATGTCGAAGTCGGTGTCGACGACGATGTCCTCGATCTTCCAGGTTCCCGTCGCGTGTTCATCGTCCTGAAACTCGATCTCGGGCTGGTGAACGCTGTGGGTCGAATGGAAGCCGTCGCGATCCATCCCCTTCTTCAGCCACTCGATGATCGCGTCACGACCTTCGTAGCTGTAATGCCCGGCGCTATAGGCGCAGGTCGCCTCGGGAATGAAGACGGTCTCCATCTCTTCCCAGCCCTTCGTATCGACGCAGCGCATGTATTGATATTTGAGTCGCTTGATCTCTTCGATCGCGACGAGCTTATCGAGGGTGTCCATGTCGAGCGGGTTCCTAATCGAGTCGTGAGAATGGAATCAAGGGGCGGCGCTCACACTTCCGCACCGGAAGGTCCGCCCGAGCCAAAGAAGACCAGCAGCGACAGGTCTTCGGAGATATCACTGAATTCGTGCTCCGTATCCGCGGGCACGTAGAGGATCGATCCGGGACCGATCGGCTGCGGCTCCGATCCAGCGCAACCCAGCGTGATCGAACCTTTGCCCTTCAGGACGAAATAGACCTCGTCCTCATCATGGGTCGACTGAGCATCAGTTGCACCGACCTCAAGCGTATAGATGCCGGCGGAAAGCTGCGGCACACGCAGAAACTCGAGATAGGGAGCGTCTTGCTGCTCAGCTCGAGCAACAAGCTTTGCGAGATCGAAGTTCTTCCATTCCGAATCGCTCATGGGCGTCCTCCAGAACCGCGAAGCTAGCAGCCCGCCCGACAGCCTGCGCCCGCGGAAAGCGTCCAAATCCGTGGCTTCGCGCCCCAACTCGCGGCATCCTTCCGGCGTGTCCAGCGAACGCTCTCATGTGACCGCGAACGCCCTACTCGGCGTCGCCTCGATCGTCGTCATCGTCGCCGGCCTCAAGGCCGCGAGTTCGCTCTTCGTGCCCTTCCTGCTGGCGGGATTCATCGGCCTGCTCTGCGCGCCCGCCCTCTTTTGGCTCCGCGACCGCGGACTCCCGAACGCCGTGGCCCTGATCGTCGTGCTGATTGGCCTGTTCGGAATTGGCGCGGTCTTCGGCGGCCTGATGAGTTCGTCGATCAACGAATTCACCCGCCAGCTTCCCTCCTACCAGGAACGCTTCGGCTCCGTCGTCGCCTCGCTCTCGGCGAGCCTTTCCGACTACGGCATCGATTTCGGATCGAACCCCGACGAAGCGAACCCCTTCGATCCCCAGGCTGCCCTCGGCATGGTTGGTGGCCTCGCCGGCAATCTCGGCTCGCTGCTCAACAACGCCTTTCTCTTGTTCCTGACGGTCTGTTTCATCCTGCTCGAAGCCTCAAGCTTCCCCCGCAAGATCAGCGAAGCCTTCGGCGACTCGCCCGAGATCAAGAGCCAGATGACCGAGATCGGCACGTCGATCCGGCGCTATCTCGGGATCAAGACGCTCACGAGTATCCTGACGGGGCTGCTCGCCTATAGCGCGCTGATGGTGCTCGGCGTCAACTTCGCGCCGCTCTGGGGCCTGATCGCGTTCTTGCTGAACTTCGTCCCCGCGATCGGCTCGGTCATGGCCGCGATTCCGGCCGTCGCCCTCGCCCTCGTCGACAACAGTGTGCAGACCGCCGGACTCGTCACCCTCACCTACGTCTCGATCAATATCGCGATCGGGAATTTCCTCGAGCCCCGCGTGATGGGCGACGGAATGGGGCTCTCACCCTTGATCGTGGTCACGAGCCTGGTCTTTTGGGGTTGGGTGCTCGGGCCGGTGGGTATGGTGCTCGCGGTTCCGCTGACCGTGATTCTGCGCATCTTGTTAGGCAGCCAACCCCAGACCCAATGGGTCGCGGTCCTGCTCGGCCCCGCCGTGCCCCCACCCGCGTTCGCTGTGAAGGCCGCCGAAAAGCGCAAGCGTCGTGAGGAGGAGTCGGTATGAATCCGCGCGAGGACACACATTCCCTACTCGTGGGTTATGTGCTTTGGATCTTCGGTTTTACCGGCGCCCATCGTTTCTACTTCGGGCGTCCGATCTCCGGAACGATCTACTTTTTCACCCTCGGCCTGTTAGGCATAGGCTGGCTCATCGACCTCTTCCTGATGCCCTCTCTCGAGCGCCGCGCAGAGCTCCGCTACAACGAAGGCCCCCTCGACTACACGATCGCGTGGATCCTGCTCACGTTTACGGGCGTCTTCGGAATCCACCGCTTCTATCAAGAGAAGTGGCTCTCCGGCGCGCTCTACCTGGTGAGCGGCGGACTCTTCTTCGTCGGCATCATCTACGACTTCTGGACGCTGAACGAACAGATCTCGCAGGAGAACGCGTACTAGCCAGGAACGGGACGTGCCCCTTGGGCGAGTGCCCCTGCCCCGACTGAGTCTGCGTGCGCTGCCCAACCCGCCCAGCTCCGCTCGACTTCAAACCAGGTCAAATCGCCGCTCGCGTAGGCTTGCTCAAGCGCTCGGCGGCGGCGCCGCCATCGGCGAACGCCTGTCGGAGCGACTCGCACCCTCACGGATGCGGGTCCACTTCGTTCCATCCCGCTTCCGTTCCGGGAAAACGTAAACCCGAGAAAAGTCAGCACTTCTCTGGTTTCCCGCACTCGACTCTTTCGCTCGTTCAAGCGAAGCCTTCGTGCCCAGAGAGCCTCCTGGAATGACACGCGCGCGCTCTGCAATTCATCTCGACTATTCGAGAAGCAAGCGAAGTCATCCATGTATCGAAGGTAGCCAGACAGTCGGAGTCGATCAGTCGCGAGGTGGTCAATCGGGTCGAGCATCAAATTGGCTAGCAGTTGACTCGTAAGATTTCCGATCGGCAGACCCTGTGGCCTGCGGAAGGGCTCGAACAGGTCGTCTCCTGGGTAGTGTCGCGGCTTCCCATACGACACCCCCGCTCCATTTTCGAGAATGAGCCCCATGAGATCAAGAATGCGCCGATCCTTGATGATGCGGCGCAGCAGCCCGTCGATCACAGCATGATCGATGGAGGCGAAGTATTTCTCAATGTCCAGGAGGAGAACATAGCGGTAGCGCCTAACATGATCGCGGAAACGATCGATCGCGCGATGCTGACCGCGTCCCTGCCTGCAAGCATACGTGTGGTCAATTAGTCTGCGTTCGACGAGCGGCTCGATCGCAGCGACTACCGCGTGATGAACGACGCGATCGCGAAACGGCGCCGCCGAGATCAGTCGCTTCTTCGGATCTTGAATCCAGAAGTTGCGGAACCCGCCCGGTCGATACGTCCCGGCCCTCAATTCGGCTTCTAGCTTCAGCAATTCGCGTTCGAGTTCTCGGTGGAATCCGGCGGCAGCCGCTCGGCCGCGCTTCCCGCGGAGCGCGCGCCCCGCCGCCGCATGGAGCGATTCGAAGGAGACCACCTGCTCCCACAAGCCTCCCGCTCTTTTCACGAAGCGGCGCCTCGCCCGGCTTCATCCTCACGACGTGCGACTACCACAGAGCGAGGCGCCTCGACTTTTCGGCTGACCCGTTCACGCTGCAGGAAACCGCAGCTTCGCGCCGCCAGGAAGGCGAGGTGTGACTCCCGAGCGCGGTCCGCGTATCCGTAGATGACGCGGCATCCCGGCTGGAAGGGCTCCAGACTGGGAGTCGCTGGGCACAACGAAAGCCAACATTGTTGTTGCGATTGCCGGGGTCGTTTCTGTTGCGATTCGACGCGCGAGCGTTCCTCGGTTTGTTGTTCCAAGAGCCGCCGCGGACGACACGACTAGACAATTCCCTCACTCCCCTACCGAAACTCGAATCCAGGGTTCGCGAGGCGACACGAGGACGCCCGACCCCATCCGTTCGGCCCAACTACCGTAGCGCGAGGAGAACGAGCGATCGACGAGGCGACCCATCTGACCGAGCCCGTCGAGCGCGAGCCGCCCGGAACTAACTCGGACGCGCCTGTCGCAGCCAACCACCCAGGAGACGGCCCAACTCGTCGAGTACCCGCGCAAGGTGTTCGTACTGCCCAAAGCTCTCAAGCTCGAGCTTCACTGCGAGGCGGTTGTAGACCTTCAAGCGTTCGAGATGAAAATCTGCCCGACCGAGTGCCGCAAGGCGCCCTTCGGGCGCCTTGACGGCCAGCACAATTTCGTCGTGAAACTCGAGACCGGCCTCTTCCATTCGCTTCGCCATCACAAATCGTTGGTGTTTCGGGAATTTCTTTGTATGGCCGAGCAACCAGACCAGCATCTCGAAACTTTTGACGAAAAGAGGTGACTCTTTCAACTCAAGCCCCCGCCGATTCGTCTTAGTGCGCAGTCAGAAAACAGAAAACCAGAACCCAGAAAACAGAAGCTTGAGTCACTGGGCACAACGAAAGCCAACACCGCTGTAGCGATCGCCGGGGGCGTAACTGACGCGACCCGACGCGCGAGCGAGCCTCGGTCTGCTGTACCAAGAGCCGCCGCGGACGACACGACTTTCAGTTCCGCGGTAGGTCGAACTCGTCCATTCCCAGACGTTCCCCATCATGTCCAGCGCTCCATAGGGAGATGCTCCTTCCGGAAAAGAACCAACCGGCGCGGTTCGCGAATACCCGTCTTTGTGGTTCTTCGTTGAGTTCGAGAGGTTTGCGATAGGGCGCGAACGACTCGCATAGCTCCCATTCCCCCATGGGTATTTTCGGCCATCCGTTCCGCGAGCGGCCTTCTCCCACTCCCATTCGGTCGGTAGACGCTTTCCTCTATACCTGCAGTACTGGTTGGCCCGATGCCAGTCGACGCAACTGATCGGGTGGTTTCCAGAGCCGGTCTGATTCCACGTACAGTTGTCGTATGTGTCGAGCCCCTCTGCACTGCAAGGACCTCGATCCACACACTCCCTGAATTCCGCGACGGTGACTTCGCGGGCATCGATCGAGAATGCGGCGAGGGTGCGCGTCCGGCCGGGTTTCTCGTCGTCGAAGCATTCGGAATCGACGCGTTCGTTGCAACCGGAGAAGAAATCGCCCGCCGGTACGCGAACCATCCCCTTCGCGGCAGTCTCGATCATGCGCGTGAGCTCCGCGGCGATCACTCGCCGATCCGCCGCAGCGAGTTGGATCGTCTCCTCATGGGGTTTGTAGCCGTCTTTCTCCACCCGAACGCGATAGCGGCCGGGATCGAGCTGATGGGTTTGTGGGCCCGTCGAGCCGACACTCCGACCGTCGATCTTGACGAGGTCGCCGGACACGTTCGAGCGGACGACGAGGGACGCGTATTTCGGGCGGAGTGCGTCCATGCGTTGGCGGGCTTGCGTGCGGAGCTCGTTGTCTCGGCGAGAGAAGGGATCGTCTTCCGTGTACGCGCTCGCGAAGCGTTCCCATGCCGCGAGCTTGAGCGCATCCGAAACGCGCCGCTTCTCGTAGGCCTCGACCGTGGCGTAGGCCGCTTCCATTTCGGTTCGCTGCTTCAGCCATTCCTCTCGGGTCGCTTCTTCTTCCGCCGCGGCCGAGTCCAAGTCGTCGAGCGAGAATCCGCCCGGCGCCTTCGGACGGCGCGGTTCGATCCGCGCGAGCTGCGTTGGCCCCGCGCTCTCTGGCGGCACAAAATAGAAGGCGTTCTTGCTCGTGAGCGTCAGGTCGTCCCTCTGCCACGGATTCTGATTCCCATCCGTCGCGTCGCGCACGCGGCGCTTCACGTTCCGGAAGACGTCGACGAGGCGAACGCCCGGCTGCTGAACCTCTCGGATCAGGGCCTCGGCAAAGGGACTGTTCCGCGACGCGCCATCCGAAGCGACTTGACCGGAACCGGCCGAAAACGCGATCAGCGTCTCCGCGGGCATCTCGCGTTCAGGAATCGCCTTCAAGCCGCGGCTCGCGGAGCGAAACCGACCCGCAAAGGGGTTGTCCCGACAGGCGTCGAGAACCACGACGTTTAATCGATTTTCTGCGCTTCGAAGGCCCGCCGTAATTTCGCGGAGCGAGACCGCGCGCAGATCGACGTACTCCTCATTCGGGATATCGGCGCCAACGGGGATCAAGTAGTTCTCGCCGCGAACCTCGACCCCATGTCCCGCATAATAGAAGAAGCCGACGCCGTCCTTCGTTTGCTCGAGTTTTCGTGCGAAGCGACGGATCGCGAGTTTCATCTCGTCTTCGCCGAGATTTGTCTCGACGGTTACGTCGAAGCCCAGCTTCTTGAGCGTCGCGCCCAGATCCCGTGCGTCATTCACGGGATTGCGGAGCGGAGCCATTTTTTTGTAGCTCGCGTTTCCGATCAGGAGTGCGATTCGGCCGTCTCCTTTGGGGGCTGCGGCAACAGCCCCGGCCGTCAGCAGAAACGCAAGGCCAACGCAGCCGCCTAAGAGCGCGCGGAGGATGAGGGCAGATCGGGGAACTCGGGCAGGGAAAGACATGGCCTTACAGGAATCTCCAGGGATTAGGTGGAGAGTGCCACAAGCCATCCCGCGCGTTCCATCCTCTGACGGAAAATCCGCTGAGACGGCGCTCAAAGGACCCTTTTCCAGCTCGACATATCCGCTGCTGGCCGGCTCTCAGTACTGAACCATGCCTCGGCTGCCGACCTAGCTCGCGGCGGCGATCGTCGCGAAGGCTTCCTTCACGCTGTCCGGCGCCTGCACGAGTTCGAGCAAGACGCCTTCACTGCCGATCGGGAATTCGTCGTTGCCCTTCGGATGGATGAAGCAGACGTCGTAGCCCGCGGCGCCCTTGCGGATGCCGCCCGGCGTGAAGCGGACGCCCTGGCCTTCGAGCCAGGCGACGGCGGTCGGGAGGTCGTCGATCCAGAGACCGATGTGGTTGAGCGCGGGATCGTGGACCTTCGGGCGCTTGTCGGCGTCGATCGGCTGCATGAGGTCGACTTCGACGGTGAACGCCCCGACGCCGGTCTCGCAGATATCCTCGTCCACGTTCTCCTTCTCACTCTTATAGGAGTGGCCGTAGCGGAGACCCATGATGTCGACCCAGAAGGCCTTCAGCTTGTTCTTGTCGAGGCCGCCGATCGCGACTTGCTGAACACCGAGGACATTGAAGGGGCGGGATTCGGACATGGGGGTGGGCTCCTGAGGAGAGGGACAGGGTGAAATGGGTTTCTAGGGGCGCCGAGTCTAACGGATTCGGACCGGATGGGCGCGGTGAGTCCGGCGGATTCGCCTTCAGGAGCCCGCAGGCGTGGGCAAGCGTTCCGGTGTCTCGCGGCGCAGGATTTTCATCCATTCGCCGCCCTCGAAGATTTCATTCCCCAAATGACCGTTGATCAAGCCCGTGACCGCCGGGGGCCACGCATTGTCCGTGCGGTCTCCCAGTTGCGCGAGGTTTTCTCCGGCATGGGCGAGCACGATCCGCAGGCGGTCGGATCGGATCGAGGCGCGATGTTCCTCGGAGAGGGGGCGAAAGCTTCGCGTCGTGAGGAGAATCTGAGGGAGGTAGCGGGATCCGGCCTGCGACACGTTGAGCCCGACGAAGCGCCAGGTCGCATCGGCGAAAGGAAAGAAGGTCACGAAGGCGTCGACGCTGAAACCGCCGGACGAGCCCACGAGCTTGTACCGAATGCCATCGACCGCACCGAGCTTGACGCGCTTCTTCTCCTGAACGTCGATGCGCGTGCCTTCGCGCTGTTCTTCGATCCAACCCTCTGCAACTTCCACGAGGTCCCCGGCCGGCAGGTCCGCCGTCAAGAAGACCGCTGCATCTCCTCGCGGCGACTGCGCGCCGACTGTGCTCGCCGAGTTCTGCATGCGCCAACCCTTCGGAAAACGAATCTCGAAGTCGAGCGCCGGGTGATAGAAGTAGTCCTCATCGAAGACCCCCGTTTCGGGGCGATCACCGATGATCATTCCATCGATCTGATCGAGGTGCCGCTCGCGGGGATCTCCGAAGTCCGCCGCCCTCGACCAACGCAGCTCGCGCGAGCGAATCATGTTCGCGGACGCTCGTTCGCGCGTCCCCGGATGTGTGTCGAAGAAGGTCGGATTGCGCGGAGCACCAATCAAGAGCCGCTCGCGCTGGTCGAGCCGGCGCATGAAGGTCGCCATGCCCATCGGGTCGTAGCCCACGGCCGCGGCAAGCCGCTGACCGAGTTCGTCGGCCTCTCGCTCCATATCCCGACCGTAGGCGGCGAGGGTCTGCGCGCGACTACGCGGCAACACGAAACCCGGCAGGGATCGAGCAACCGCCTGCTGGCGCGCGGAATGCCGCCGCGCCGCGTGAATAATTTCATGTCCGAGTACGCACGCGAGTTCGTCCTCGCTATTGACGAGCGCGAGCAGACCTCTCGACACGAAAATGTGTCCACCCGGAAGCGCGAACGCATTCGGCTCCATTTGATCCACGATCTTGAATCGATAGGCAAAATCTCGATGGGGCAATGCGCGAAGCAGCTTCTTGCCGATGCCCTCGACGTAGGCCACGAGTTCGGGATCGTCGAGCGTACCGATCTCGGCGGAAACCTGCTTCGCCGCCTCTTGGCCGACGCGCACGTCATCCTTGCTGGTCAGAATCACCGTCCGCTTGCGGCGCTCGGCCTGTTCGTCTCGCTCCTTCGGCGTTTTCGAAGCACACCCCGCCGACACGAGCAGCGAACTGACGACCGCGACGAGGATCGCGATTCGCGTCCAACTCACGGCATCTCTCCGAGCCAGTCTCCCTTACTCATCCATCGCGCCTTCATCTGCATCAGCTGGCCCGTGTAGTCGAGCGTGTTCAGATAGTTCTGGACGAGATTCGCAAAGAGTGGCGATTCCGGGTGCAACGCGACGCCGAGGGGCTCTGTCGTAAACGGCGAAGCGAGGGTCGCCAAGCCCGGATTGCGCACGATCGCGTATTCAACGAAGGGTTGATCGGCGACGAGTCCATCGATTTCTCCAGACGCGACGCGCGCAAGCGCCTCCTCTTGGTCCGTGATCGTGACGAGTCGCGCAAGCGGAAAGGCATCCAGGATCAGCGCCTCCCCGGTCGAGTTCTCGAGTGCGGCCCAGCTCCGCTCGGCTGAATTGAGCGCAGCGACGGAGTCGAGTTCCTGCACCAATTCGGCCCGCGTCACGAGACTTGAGCCGGAAATCAGATAGGGACCCGCGAATGCGACGCGCGCATTTCGTTCCGGCGTAATCGTTAGGCTCGAGATGACAAGTTCGACTTCCCCCGTCTCAAGGGCCGGAATCAAACTGCGGAAGGGCATCTCGATCAACTCGAGATCGACCTTCATCGCGGCCGCAAGGGCCCTCGCGAGATCGATATCGAGACCGATCAACTCACCCTTCGCGTTCTTCATGTTCAGCGGCGGCTGTGTACCCGAAACGCCGACCCGAAGCGAACCCCGTTCAATGATGTGATGAAGGCAGTCCTCGCGTTCTCCTACCGATACTCCAAGAAGAGACGCACCCTGACAGCCGGCAAAGCCGATCGTCAGAAAAACAGCGAGGACGACACCCAAGAAGCGACGAACGCTCCTCGGGATCGGAACGGAAGCGACGGCGTTCATCGAAAGTCAGGCTCCTTGTGCCCGATCGAAGATCAGGCTTCCACACGCAAAGGAGACAGGATAGAGGACTGGCGCGATCAACATCCAAAGAATCATCGCGATCCCCCGTCCCGCGCCCTCAGAATTGCGTCGAGCGGCGGACAACCTTCCCGCTTCCGCAGGCCGAGTCCGCCGATCCGAACGATCGCATTCTTGATCGGGCTTCTCAGCCGCGATAACCCCGCGCGACCAGGTAGCGCTCCGTCGAGCCTTTTCGGGTCGATTGCAGCTTCACAGTCTTCGCTTTCGCGAACTGGGTTCGTATCCGCTTGTCGATCATCTGCGCTTCGGGCCCTTCGAGGATCTTGATCACGAAGGAGCCTTCCGGCGCGAGCAACTTCGGAAGCAAGGCCTCGATCGCTTCGAGAAGCCGCTCCTCGTTTGCACGGTCGGTCTCGCGCACGCCGGTTAGTTTGGGCGCCGCGTCCGACAGCACGACGTCGGCGCGCTGGTCCTCTGCGAGGCCAAGCGCTTCGAGCAATCGCGCGGAGACGTCCGCGTCTTCGAGGTCCCCGACGAGCGACGCGACATTCTCCTCGGGGATTGGCGGATCGACTTCCGCGCGATCGACACCGGCAACCCGGCCCGAAGGCCCCACCAACTTCGAGGCGATCTCAAGCCAGCCGCCGGGCCAGCAACCCAGGTCGGCCACGCGATTACCCTTCGAGAGGATCTTGAACTGCTTCTGGATCTCTTCGAGCTTGTAGGCGGCGCGGGAACGGAGACCGTCCTTCTTGGCGCGCTGATGGAGCTTGTCTTTGCGGTCGTATTTAGCCATGAGCGGGGGAGCCTATCGGATTCTGAACTGGCGGCCCGTATCCACTCTGCTGTGTAGGGGCTAGGTTCTTCTCACTCTCAAGGAGATCCCGCCCCATGGAACTGACCGCAATCATCACGCTCATCGCCCTGCTCGAGTATTCCGTCTTCGCCTTCCGCGTCGGTTCCGGCCGGGCGGAACACGATGTCGAAGTCCCCTTGACCACCGGCGCAGAAGCATGGATGCGGGCCCATCGCGTTCATCAGAACACGCTCGAACAGTTGATCGTGTTTCTTCCTGCGCTCTGGCTCTTCTCGCACTACTGGGGCGCGCCGATTGGCGCCGGCATCGGGGCCATCTTCATCATCGCCCGCCCGCTCTACGCCGCGGCGTACGTCAAGAATCCGCCGAGCCGAACGCCTTTCTTTATCGCGGGCTATTTGGCGACGATGGTCCTCGTTCTCGGCGCACTGGCCGGCGCGGTAAAGAACCTGCTTTAAGCCGGTGGGATGAGCTTCTCCCGCTGCATCCACTCGATCCACTCGACGAGCATGTCTTCCGAGTCGATGCACTCGTGGAAGCCCGCTTGGCGGAGTTTGATCGTCGACATCATGTTCGGTGGAGCGGGATGTTCGCGGCCGAGGCCCAAATGGAGATCGGCGTAGACGAAGGAGTCCCCGACGAAGCTCATGAGGTCGGGCGCGCGGAGTCCGTGCTTCTCAACGATCTCATCCCAAACCTGGGATTTCGACGGCATCGCTTCCGCAAGTCGGCAGGGATCGGGATCGCCCACTTCCATGCCGAAGGTCGAAGCGATCGTCTCCCAGACGTTCTCCCAGACGAACACGTCGCCATTCGAGATGTTGAACACTTCGTTCCGCGCAGCATCCTCCGTTGCAGCCCACTCGAGCGCCCGCGCGAGCAGCCTTGCATCCATCGCGTCGACGGGCCCCGTCTTGCCTCCGGGCCAGCAAAGCGGCCGACCTTCATGCTTCGCGATCGCGGCGAACGTGACGAGCGGCGCGATCGGATTCATGGGCGCATTGAACGCATGGCCGTAAATCACCGGCGGACGCCAGACCGTTAGGTCATAGCCCCCCGCGGCGGCCCGCTCGCGCAAAAGATCCTCTTGGAGCCAATAGAAGTTGGCGTGGGGATGGCGCGCCTCGCGCTCCCGCCCGGGCACGCGCATTCGGCCGACGTGGGCGCCGTAGGCCTTGGTTCCCTGCAACAGCGAAACATGCGCCAGCTGCCCGCCCGTCTCCACGCCCGAAAGCAGGTTCTCGAGCATCCGGCGATTCGTTTCCATCTGCTCGGGATCGAACCAGCCTTCGATCAGGCCGGGCTTCTCCTGCAAGGCCGCATAGACAACATGCGTGATGGCAGGCAAGTCCGAGAGTGTTCGAGCGCACGCCTCCCCATCGAGCAGGTCGAGTTGGACGTGCTGTCCGACGCTGAGGTCCGGTGCATGCCGCGACACGCCAAAGGCGTTCCAGCCGGGCGCGTTCGCGAAATGCTCGAAGGCGGCCCGACCGACGATGCCACTCGCGCCCACGATCAGGACGTTGCGGTCGTGCGCGTCGCTCAAGAGCCGGGCGCTCCGAATCGAGCGCGGAAGTCTTCGAGAACGATCTCGAACTCCTCTGCAGCAAGGAAGGCCTCATCGCTCATGTCGGGCTGTTCGTGGTCACGATACTTTTCCACATAACCCGCGTGCTCACTCGAATTCTCGCCATAGTAGGTCGAGTAGGTGCGAACCGAAATCGCCGGTGGATCACTCGCGGTGTCGAACTCCAGCAAGCGCAGCCATCCGTCGCCGAGTCCAACCGGACCACCACCCAGGCCGCCGAGCGGCTGCCCCGCGTCGACGCCGACCTGACCGCGATCCTGGTAGTCCGCGAGAATCGTGTGCACGACGTTTCCGGCTTCGTTCTTCTCGCTGATATTCGCTTGACCGTGGTAGTGTCCGCATAACACGAGAAAGATCTGATCCGAAGGTGCGATCAGCTTTTCGAACATCTGCTGCGGGGTGTTGTGATAGGCGGGGTCGACCATCGTGAAGTCGAGAATCGTGCCTTCGAGCCGTGTGCCCTGCGGACTCAGGTAATCGTGGGTGCTGACGATCGTCGGGAGGCCCTTGTATTCCTCGATGACCCCGCGCGCCCAGGCGAGCACATCATCTGCGGCTTGCATCTCGAGCGCGAGATGCAGGAAGCGATAGCCCCCGGCTTCGAAAACCTGGGCGCTGCTCGTTCCGCCCTTGTAAGACGAGACGTACCAGCTCTTGTCGGCGAAGAAGGGAGAGTTCTCGCCGAAGGCCGTCCGGAAGCTATCCAGGCCGCCGACATGCAGCAAACCGAGGTCTTCGGGGATCATGCGGAGCTCGCCCGGCGGCTTCGTGAGATCCGGCGGATGGGTGTCGACGTTGTACATCGCGTCGTAGTCGTGATTGCCGGGGGGCACACCGAAGGGCAAGCCGACGCGCGCGAGCTTCTCGTAGCCCGCGATCGCGTTCGGCACTTCGACCGCCATGACCTGGTCCGTCGGATCGAAATGTTTGCCAAAAAACGGGTTGTCCATCCGGCCGATCCCCCTCGCCGCATGCTCAGCGTCGATCGCGAGACTCGGGTGCTGCCAGGTATCGCCGACCGAGGCGACGAAGGCGATCTCGCCGCCCTGCGACTGGGCGTTGTCCGCGACCCACTGCATCTGCTGCAGGTAAAGGTCGACGGCATCGATCGCGAAGCCTTCCGCCTTTTGATGGGTGAAATCGGTGTAGTTCTGGGTGTCCGGGATCATCGCGATCGTGAACGTGTCGCCGCCGGATGCGCCGGATCGCTCGAAATGCGCGCATCCCCCGATCGTCAAAGCGAGCATGCCCGCGATCGCCCCAACCCAAACTCGCTTTCGTCCCATCATCCATCTCTCCCTCGCGCGAAGCCGCGCTGCTCGAATCCGCAGGAAGATCGCAGACCCCCATTCATGAATCGACTCTGGCGCACGCGCCTCGATCTGGCACGCTAAGTGTCAATTGTTCATCCCGCGCGAGCCCGTCCCACACATCCACACGATGATGGAGTCCAAGCCCATGCCGATCGAAGCCCTCCGAACCCCCGAAGATCGATTCCACCTGCTGCCCGGCCTCCCCTACGCCCCGAACTACGTCGACGACCTCAACGGATACGAGGGACTCCGCATGGCCTATCTCGACGAGGGGCCGGCGGACGCTGAAACGACTTTCCTCTGTCTCCACGGCGAGCCGACCTGGAGCTACCTCTATCGTAAGATGCTCCCCGTCTTTACGGCTGCGGGCCATCGCGTCATCGCGCCGGACCTTTTCGGCTTCGGACGCTCGGACAAGCCCGTCGACGACGCGACTTACACGATCGACTTCCATCGGCGCAGCCTGATCGAGCTCGTCGAACGACTCGACCTCCGCAACATCACCCTCGTCTGCCAGGATTGGGGCGGACTGCTCGGCCTAACGCTGCCGATGGATATGCAGGATCGCTTTACGCGCTTGCTCGTCATGAACACGGGCCTGCCGATTGGCGAACCCGTTTCCGCCGGATTCGCCGCCTGGAAGGGATTCGCGGCAGCGGCGCCGGACATCCCCGTCGCAGGCCTCGTCGCTCAGGACGCACAGGGCGAATTCAATCTAATGGATGCCCTCGCCTACGACGCGCCCTTCCCGGACGCGACCTACAAGGCCGGTGTCCGGCGCTTCCCCGCACTCGTCCCCGTAGAGCCCGATATGGACGGCGTCGACCTCTACGTCCGCGCGCGCGCCTTCTGGAACGAAAAGTGGACCGGTGAATCCTTCATGGCGATCGGCCTGCGCGATGCTGTGCTTGGCAAGGACGTCATGGAAGATCTGCGCGGCATGATCCGTGGTTGCCCCGAAGCCATGGACGTTCCTGAGGCGGGACATTTCGTCCAGGAATACGGCGGACCGATCGCCGAGGCCGCGCTCAAGCATTTCGGCCTCGCCTAACTTCTCGCGACCGCAAAAGGAACGCTTCTAGCGAACCCCTCTCTCGCAATCCCCTCAATCATCCCGAAGGACGACATGATCTACCTCAAAGAGTATTTGAACATAGACCCCGCCTCCCCCGCCACCCGCGACCGCGTCGTCGACATCATGAACAAGTACGTGCTCCCCGCGAACGAGCGCCTCGGCGCGCGACTCGTCGGCGCCTTCTTTGCGCACGAAGAGTGGTTCACCCAGGTGATCCATGTGACGGAGTTCGACAGCCTCGCCGCGCTCGAGTCCTATCGCAAAGCCGCATCAACGGATGGCGATGCAAACGAAGGCGAAGCCCAACTCGCGAACCTCGCGCCGGAACGGCGAAGCGAGCTTGTCGCGCCCCTCGGCCCCGTCGCCGTCGACGCTTTGCATGCTGCGATCGCCGCCTCCGCCGAAGAACCCGTCGGGACCTATACCTTCGCGATCCTCGACGTTTCCCAGGGAAGCATGGACAACTTCAAGTCTTTGTTAGGTGGCGCCGCCGGTCAGTTTCCGATCATCGCCGCCTGGAACGATATCGTCGGAAATCCGAATCGCGTCATCGATCTCTGGAAGGGCGATACCGGACGTCCCGGCTACCGCCCGAACGACCCGGGCCAGGAAGCGTTCTTCGGGCCGCTGCGCCAGATCGCACCGCGCGAGAAGATGATGCGACTGCATCCCATGCCCTACTCACCGCTGCAGTAGGCGGAAAGTCGAGAGGGGCGCGTCCGACCGCTAGCGCGCGCGGCGCGCCCAGTTCTTCGCCCATGTATCGAGGGGCAGGAGGAGATCCGCGAGCTCGAGCGCGCGACTCGTCAGGACGTATCCCTCTCCCTCACTGCGGTCCACGAGGTCCGCTTCGCGAAGAGCCCGCAACCGCTCGTTCAGGACGCTCGGAGAGACGCCCTCGACGGCGTCCTGTAGCGCGCGGAAGGTCAGCGGCCCGTCGCGCAGCTCCCACACGATACGCAGCGTCCATCTTCGCCCGAGCAGATCGAGCAGGACCATGATCGGTCGGCCGGTTCGACTCCCGCGCACGCCGGTCTTCGTTGTTGCGCCCCCCTTCGAACCCGCCTTCTTCGCCGCCATGTGACCGCCCGTCTCCTTGCGCTTCGTTTTTAGTAGCACTACCTATTCGCTACTAAATTGATAGCGCGCCTGACCGGAGACACCCATGCCTCGAATCGATCCGCTTGAACCGCCCTACTCCGACGAGACCCAGGCCCTCTTCGATCTCGCCATGCCGCCGGGCATGGACCCGCTCGTGCTCTTTCGGGTGCTCGCGAAAAACGAGCGTCTGCTTCCGCGCTTCATGCGTGGGGGAATTCTCGACAAGGGTCCCGTTCCGATTCGCGATCGAGAGATCGTGATTCATCGTACGACCGCGCGGTGCGGCGCTGAATACGAATGGGGTGTGCACGTAAACGCCTTCGGTCGTCCGCTCGGGCTTTCGGATGCGGTTCTGGCAGCGACGGTCGAGGGCGACGCGAATGATGCCGCGTTCGACGAACGCCAGTCGGCCCTCATCCGAATGTGCGATGAGCTCCACGACGACTCGACCCTGAGAGACGAAACTTGGGCCGCCCTCGCGGCCCATTTCGACGAGCTGCAGATCCAAGAGCTGATCTACACCGCCGGCTTCTACCACATGGTGAGTTTTCTATGTAACGGCTTTCAGCTCGAGAATGAGCCGTTCGGGGCGACGTTCGAAGAACTGCGCGCGTCCCAATAGAAAACGGCCGCCGAGGAGTCCTCGACGGCCGTTTCGATTTTCAGCTGCAGCCCCATTCGGTGCTGTTATTCGGCGGCTTCCTCGGCCGGTGCTTCCTCGGCTGCGGGAGCCGAGCCGGGGGGCGTGCCGAGACCCTGGTCACCGCGCTTGACGGCGGTGCGGATCTTGACGAGGCCGTTCTTGTGTCCGGGGACGGCGCCGCGAACGATGAGCAGGTTGCGCTCGGTATCGACGCGAATCACTTCGAGGTTCTGGGTCGTCGTGCGGACGTTGCCGTGCTGACCGGCCATCTTCATGCCCTTGATGACCTTGCCCGGATCCGCGCCGGCGCCGATCGAGCCACCGTGTCGGAAGAACTCGTGGGTACCATGGGTTCGCTTCTTGATCGCGAAGCCGTGGCGCTTCACAACGCCGGTCATACCGCGACCCTTGCTCGTGCCGATCGCATCGACGAACTGTCCGGCGCCGAAGATATCGACGGTGATCTCGGTTCCGGGGGCGAGGACTTCGGCCTCTTCCGGCGTGACGTGACATTCGGAGAGGTGGCGCTTCGGAGTGACGCCGTTCTTCTCGAAGTGCGTCTTCTCAGCCTTGGAGAAGAGGCTCTCGCGGCGATCGCCGAAGGCGAGCTGGACGGCGGTGTAACCATCCTTGTCCTCGGTCTTGCGCTGAACGACGACGTTCGGGCCGGCCTCGAGGACGGTGACGCCGATCGCTTCACCTGCGTCGGTGAAGACCTGGGTCATCCCGAGTTTCTTGCACAAAAGTTCAATGGCCATTTTATGGGCTCTCCTCGTCCGGATTGGAACGCGACTTCGCTTATCGTCGACGTTCTTCGCGGGCGATGCTTCCCGGGTCGACTCACCGCGAGCACACGTCGCGGATCCTCTTCGCGGGAGGGAAGGCGCGGCTCGATGGAACTCAAGCACACGCGGCATCTATGGTTTTGGGTACTGGTTTCGGGTGCTACGGGGTGTTCGTCTCGGGAGAGATCATCGGGTGACGATCCGTCTTCGAGAGCGCGGGACCCTAGCACCTTCCCGGACCCCCAGCGAACACTCTCTTTAACGCGACATCTTTGCTGGTTATTGTGCGCTTTTAGAGGCGGGATCCGCACGGGATCGAGCGGGGACGTAGGGTCCGTTGCGCCCGGACCGCAAAGGGCGTCAAACTCCGCCCGCCTCAGGTCGACGCCTTCGACTGGAATCAGGCACAAGGATCCGACCCAGCGTGCCCCTCGAATCAGATGCTCAGAACGATCGCGAAGGTGATCAGAGCGCCGCCGCCCAGGCGGCCGGCGCGGCACTTCGTCCGGTCCTCGTGCTGGCGCTCGATGGCGCGACCTTCGACGTGATCGAGCCGCTTGTCGCGGCGGGGGAGCTCCCCAACCTGACCGGTTGGATGCGCGCGGGTCAAGCCGCGCCGCTGCCAAGCACGACGCCCCCCGTCACGTTCCCGGCCTGGTCCTCCTTTATGACCGGCGTGTCGCCGGCGGAACACGGGATCTTCGACTTCACCCAGAAGCTGCCCGGGGAGTATCGGCTGCGCTTCGTGAACGCGACGGATCGGCGCGCCCCTTCGATCTTCAAACGTGTGAGTGACGCGGGGGGCGACGTGTTGGTGCTGGGCATGCCGGCGACCCATCCGCCCGAGGCCGTGAACGGCTTGCTGGTTTGCGGCTTTGATGCGCCGGTCTCGACGGGGACCGACGAACGCTCGGCGAGCGACGCCCTCGCCTATCGCGCGATCGCGGAAAAGGCGGGGCCCTGGATGCGGCCCGAGCTGAACGAATCATCCCAGGCCGACGACTTCCATGAACGCGCGGTCGAGACGCTTCTTTCTCGTGTCGATCGCAAGCGCGACTTCGCCCTCGAGGCGATCGAACAGGCGCGGGCGAAGCGCGACGGGGCGATGCCCGCCTTGACGATGATCGTCTTTTCCGAGAGCGACACGGCGGGACATCATTATTTCCGGGACCACGACCCCGAATCACCGCGTCACGACACCACCGCGTCCGCCGCGCGCCGAGGCGCCCTTGCCGATGTCTATCGCCGGCTCGATGAAGCGTGTGGCGTGCTTGCGCAGGCGGCGGGACCCGAGACGCAGATCGTCGTGCTCTCGGATCACGGCATGGGCACCGCCTCGGACAAGATCGTGCATCTCAATCGCTACCTCGCCGAGCAGGGCTTGCTCGCACGCCGCGGCGGGCCCGGACGCTTCGTCGATCGGGCAGCGCGACGGCTGCGCGACCTGGCACTCGCCTGGCTCCCTGCCGCCCTCGCCCAGGCCCTCTTCCGGCGCGCGCGATTCGCCGCCGCGGAGCTCGAAAGTCGGGCGCGATTCGGCGGACTCGATTGGGAGAACACGTTCGCATTCAGTGAAGAAGCCAACACGAACCCCGGCGTCTGGATCAATCTGGCGGGCCGAGAGGCGTCTGGGGCCGTCGCCCCGGCGGACTACGAGAAAATGCGCGACCGGGTGATCGAGGTGCTCCGCGAGTGGAAGCTGCCCTCCGGCGCGCCGGTCGTAGCCCGCGCCGTGCGTCGGGAAGAGGTCCATCGCGGCCCCTTCGCCGATCGCGCCCCCGACGTGCTGGTCGAGCTCGCCCTCGATGACGGCCATGGCCTTTCCCTCGTGCCCACCCCCTGGGCCGAGGGGGGTCGCAATGGGCAGGGGCTGCCGAGCCTGCGCGTGCTCAAAGCGGCGGACTACGCCGGCGGGCGGGGTCGCGGCATGAACGGAACCCATCGCGCCGACGGGATCTGGATCTCGGACGGAGGCGCTTCCGATGCGCCCCCGGCTCGGCTCTCGGAAGTCGCCCCTTGGCTGGCGGCAGCGATGGGTCTAGCTTGGCGACGAGCAGAGGACACTTCCGGCGAAGGCGGGCCAACCCCGCTCGCCTACGACGATGAAGAGGAAGCCATGGTCGCCGAGCGGTTGCGCGCGCTGGGATACCTCGAATGAATCCCGGAGCCCGCACGCGGACAAACGCGGCCGCGTCACCCGATCGGCCACGCCTCTCCCTCGTCTTCCCCGCCTTCAATGAGGCGGAGAATCTGCCGCTCCTGCTCGAGAGTGCGACGAAGATCGGCGACAACTTGGGCTCGACGTTCGAGATCGTGATCGTCGACGATGGATCCCAGGACGAGAGCGCTTCGGTTCTCGATCGCTGGAAGGAACGCGATCCGCGAATCGTGAGTGTCCATCACGGCACCAACCTCGGCTATGGCGCCGCCCTGCGAGCGGGGCTGCGTGAGGCCCGCGGCGAACTCGTCTTCTTCAGCGATGCCGACCTACAATTTGACCTCTCCGAGATCGCGGTTCTGCTCGACCACACGGACGATGTCGAGATCGTCGCCGGTTACCGTGCGCCGCGACGCGATCCCTGGATGCGAACGCTGATCGCCCAGATCTGGGGCGGCCTCGTCCGAATCCTTTTCGATCTCCCGATTCGGGACATCGACTGCGCCTTCAAGGTCTTCCGCCGCGAGGTGCTCGACGAGATCCCGATCGAGTCGATCGGCGCCTTCATCAACACCGAGATCCTCGTCCGCGCAACGACCGCCGGCTTCCGCATCCGACAAATTCCCGTCAGCCATCACCCGAGGCGCCTCGGTCGACAGACCGGGGCTCACCCCCGCGTGATCCTGCGAGCGCTGATCGAACTCGCCCAGCTCTATGGAGAGCTCCGACTCCACGTGCGTCGCGCCCAACCGGCGAGATCTAGGGCGGACGTGACCGAGGGACGCGCCCGCGGCGCGTCGAACTGAGCCGCCTGCGCCATGCGAATTCTACTCGTCGGCGCCTTCGCTTACCCCCATCACCAGGGCTCCCAGGTCTACTTCCAGGAGCAGGCCATCGCGCTCCGCGCCGCCGGAGCCGAAGTCGAGCTGCTGACCTACGCGTCGCCGGGACCCGGCTCGGGCCGGGCCGGCGATGACCCGAACCGATGGCGCGCCTTGGATGGCTTCCTTCATCACACGGCGCCCGCCTGGAGTGCTCCCAAGTCGGCCGCGTCGGGTCCCAACCTCGGTAAGCCTCTCGGCGACTTCGGTCTCGGAATGACGCTTCATGACGCAATTGCGTCACGAACCGAGATCAATCAGCCCTACCAAGTGATCATGACGCACAATATCGAAGCGTGCGTCATTTCCCTTCTGCATCGAATGACGCAACTCCGTGAGACGCCGCCTGTCATCTACTGCGTTCATACCCTGATGCAGCACGAACTCTCCGCGTACGCCAACTCATTGAGGAATAAGCGAAATTCCAACCATCCAAGTCTGATTGAAAGCACGAAGCACCGCGTCAAACGCGTCATCGACGCGACGGGAGGAAAGGCGGATGCCTGGGCAGCCCGACATGCCGACGGTTGGATCGCTCTGACGCAGTCGTCAACGCGCGTCATGCGAACGCATTCAAATCAGCCGGGCGCGCTGATTCCGCCACCCATCCCGGACCCGCGAAGGCCGGCGGCGATGCCCGGCGCCTCCGAGCTCCGCGAGCCTTCGGAGCGGCCGCCGCAGGGTGACTACTTCCTCTACAGCGGCAACCTCGACGCGTATCAGGAACTCGGCCTGCTCGGCGAAGCGGTGGCCCGACTGGCCCCTGAGAGGGTTCGCCGGGTCCCGATCCTCGTCGCAAGCCACGACGAATCCGTGCGCCGACCGGGCGCGCTCCCGCCTGGCCTCGAAGCGGTCTCAGTCAAGTCGGAGGACGAGATGCAGGCGCTGATCGCCGGGGCCCGAGCGACCCTCGTCATGCGACGCGCCGAAGGGGGCTTCCCGATCAAGCTCGGCAATAGCCTCGCCTGCGGCACCCCACCGATCACCCTGCTCGGAGCAGAATGGGGGCTGACCCACGGAATCGACGCGTACGTTGCGGATCCCACGCGACCGGTCGAGTCCCTCGCGACGGCCCTGGCGGAAGTTTCTGAAGACCAGGACCTGGCCCGACGGCTTGGGGCGGGCGCGCGGAGGTTGTGGTTCGAGCGCCATCGGCCTGAGATCGCCGCGGCGGAGACGGTGTCGCTCGTTGAGAAGGTTGTGAGAAACGCCGGCTAGAAGGTGGAGAAAATCGGGGTCTAGAAGAGGCCGACGCGATGAGGGGCCACCGTCAGGACCAGCACGGTCAGCAGCGAGAGTCCGACGACGATCATCTCGATCGGGAAGCCCGTTCGCTCCGAGACTTCGCCGAAAGCGGTCGTCATCGTCACCAGCGGGCTCATCGTCGATTCGGGCGTCATCGTGGTCATCTTGGTCGGTCCCTCTTGCTTTCGTCTCTGGCTGGGGTTCGTTCCCGCTGCCGATGAAGGAACAATCGGCCCAAGGCGCCTTTCCTTCCGTGAAGCACTTCACACAAGGGTCGATTTGGCTCGAAAGCATTGCCCGATTTTCCGAGCTTCTGTTGTGACATCTCAGACATCGGAGTCCCGATCGGCGCGCGATCCCGCGTGCCAAATCCCTCAGGCCTCCTACACTGCGGCCCGCCCGGTCCCCCACTTTCAGGGGAGCCGGGCTTTCGGCGTTCTTTGCGGCATCGGATTCGACGAGAAGCCGGCCGGATACGCCCGACCCCAAGCAAACCCGGGACTGAGCAAGAAGAATGAGCGCGGACGCGAAAACCGAGGAAGGCACGGGCAAGGCCCCGGCGAAGCGCCGTCGCACGCCCAAGCGTGGAGACACGCCCTTCGATCGCTTTCTCCGCGATGTTCGCTCCGAGGGCGATCCACGACTGCGCCGGCTGACGGGTCTGCGGGGCGCGTCGAACCGCGTCGCCGCGAGCCATCTCATCCGCAGCGCCACGGATCGCCCGGTCCTCTACGTGACGCCCCATTCCCGCGCGGCCGACGACGCGATCCTTGCGCTGCGTGGATTGCTCGGCGAGCGCGACGACGAGTCGCGAATTCGCGCCTTTCCGCGACACGACACCCTGCCCTTTGATCGTTTCTCGCCCCAGCCTTTCCTGGTCAGCCAGCGCATGGAGGTCCTCCATCGACTCGACCAGGCCGCCCTCGGCGAAGCGACCGAAGCACCCCCGATCATCGTCGCCCCCCGCTCCGCGCTCGCCCTGCGCGTGCCCTCCCGCGAACGCCTGCGTCTCTCGACGGCACGTATCTCCGTCGGCGAAGAACTGGATCGCGATGTCCTGATCGCCCGCTTGGTCGGCCTCGGCTATCAGCGCATGGCCCTCGTCGAGGAACCGGGGGAAGTCGCCGTACGCGGGGACATTGTCGACGTCTTCCCGCCGCAGCTCGCGACCCCTTTGCGCATCGAGCTCTGGGGCGACGAAGTCGATTCGATTCGCAGCTTCGACCCCGCCAGCCAGCGTTCCCAGAACAAGACCTCGACCGCCCTCCTCCCGCCACCCCGCGAGCTGCTCTTCGATCGTGAAGAAGTCATCGAACGGGATGACGCGATTCGAAACGCGGTCCGTACCCAGGGTGTCTCGGAGAACGAAGTCGATGAGCTGATGAACGCCCTGCTTCGCTCGCATGTGCCCCCCGGCGCGGAGTCGCTTGCGCCGCTGATCCAGCCGGACCTCGAGACCGTCTTCGACTACCTGCCCGCAGACGCGCTCGTCGTGCTCGAGGAGCCGGAGGAAGCCCTCGCTCGGGCCGAGCAGGTCTACGGTGAGATCGAATCGAATCATGATGCGGCCAAGGGCGAACGGCTGAGTGTTCCCCTCGAAGATCTGCTGCTTGATCCCGAGGCTGTCGGCGAAGCCCTCGCCGAACAACATCCGATTTCGATCGAGCGGCTCGACATCGTCGACGCGGAAGGCGAAGACGGACGGCATCACGTCGACACGCGAAACCAGGACGAACTCCGGCGCGAGCTGACTACGACGCGAAGCCACGACCGCGCACTCGCTCCGCTTGTGGATCGAACGAATGCGTGGCTGAACGACAAGTGGCGTGTCGTGATCGCGTGCAGCTCCCTCTCTTCCGCAGAGCGGATCAAGACGCTGCTCTTCGAATACGATCTTGAGGGGCAGATCGCGACGGATCCTCGCCCGGTCTGGCATTGGTCGCTTCCGGGTCGCCTCGAACTCCGGGTAATCGAGCTCTCCGAGGGCTTCACCTGGCACGAGCAAGCGCTTGCCGTCGTCACGGACGAAGAGATCTTCGGTGTCCGCCAGAAGCGAAAGACCCGAACCGGTTGGCGCGAAGGCCAACAGCTCGAGGGCATCGCCCAGCTCGCCCCCGGCGACTTCCTCGTCCATCACGACCATGGCATCGGCATCTACAAGGGCTTGATGGAGCTCAAGGCCGCCGGCCAGGCGAGTGAACTCCTCGCCATCGAATACCTCGGCGGAGACAAGCTCTTCCTCCCGGTCGACCGCCTCTCGCGGGTTCAGCGCTACGGCTCCTCCGACGGCGTCAAGCCGCGCATCGACAAGCTCGGCGGCGATACGTGGGAGAAGGTTCGCGGCAAGGTCAAGGCGAGCCTCCGCAACATGGCGGGAGAGCTGCTCTCCCTTCACGCCGCGCGCGAACTCGCTCCGGGCTATGCGTTCTCCGGTCGCGATACGGCGCTCGAAGAATTTGAAGGCGGCTTCGGATTCACGGAAACACCGGATCAGATGGCGGCGATCGATGATGTGATTGGCGATATGCAGCAATCGAAGCCGATGGACCGGCTCGTTTGCGGCGACGTGGGTTACGGCAAGACCGAGGTCGCGATTCGTGCCGCGTTCCGCGCCGCCCAGGACGGAAAACAGGTCGTCGTGTTGACCCCCACGACCGTGTTATGTCAGCAGCACTTCGAGAACTTCCAGAAGCGCTACGAAGATCACCCGATCCGCGTCGACATGCTCTCGCGCTTTTGTTCGCCCAAGGAAGCCCGCGCGACCCTCGAAGGTCTCGCTTCCGGTCAGGTCGACGTCGTGATCGCGACCCATCGTATTCTTGCGAAGAACGTCGCCTTCCACGATCTGGGGCTCTTGATCGTCGACGAAGAACAGCGCTTCGGCGTCGCCCACAAGGAGCGCGTCAAGAAGCTCAAGAAGACCGTTGACGTGTTGACGCTGACCGCGACACCGATTCCGCGCACGCTGCAGATGGCGTTCACCGGGATCCGCGATCTCTCCGTCATCGAAACCCCGCCGGTCGACCGGCTCGCGATCCGAACCCAGGTCGCGAAATTCGATGAGGGCCTGATTCGCGAAGCGATCTTGCGCGAGATTCGTCGCGGCGGGCAGTGCTTCTTCCTGCACAACCGCGTGCAGACGATCGATGCGATGCAGGAGATGCTTTCGCGGGTCGTGCCCGAAGTGAAGATCATGGTCGCTCACGGACAGATGAAGGAGCGCGAACTCGAAGACCGAATTCACGCCTTCCTGCGCAAGGAAGCCGACGTGATGTTATGCACGACGATCATCGAGAGCGGCATCGACATGCCGAACGTCAACACGATCCTCGTGAACCGCGCCGATGCGCTTGGCCTCGCCCAGCTCTACCAGCTCCGCGGACGCGTCGGCCGCAGCAAGCGCCGCGCCTACGCCTATCTCCTCGTTCCCACCCAAGTCGGTTCCCTTTCGGGCGACGCACAGAAGCGCCTCGAAGCGATTCAGGACCTGAGTGAACTCGGCGCGGGCTTCCGCCTCGCGAATCTCGATCTCGAGATCCGCGGCGCCGGCGACCTGCTCGGCTCCGAACAGTCGGGCAATCTGCGTAGCGTCGGCTACGAGACCTATATGGAGATGCTCGAAGAAACGATCGACGAGCTGCGCGGCACGGCCCATGAAGAATGGCTCGACCCGGAGATCAAGCTGCCCGTCGTCGGACGCCTCCCCGAGGACTACGTCAGCGACGTCAGCCAGCGGCTCGTGCTCTACAAGCGCCTTTCGAGTGCGCGGGACGAGAACGAAGTCGAACTCATTCGCGACGAGCTCCTCGATCGCTTCGGCCGTATGCCCGCGGAAGCCGAGAACCTGCTCGAAGTCATCCGCATCAAGATTCTCGCCCGAAGGCTCGGCATCCTGCGCATCGAGACCCAGCGCGGTGAACTCGTCGTCCAAGCCGCGACCCAGAGCAAGATTGACCCGGACCGACTGATTCAGTTGCTGACCCACGCGCGCGGTGGGCTGCGCGTCACTCCGGATCAGAAGCTGATCGCGAAAGCGCCGGGACCGGAGGGCGGCCCGCCGGCGCTCTTCGATGCGACCCGGACCTTGTTGTCGCAGCTGGCTGGAAATTAGGCCCGGCAGGACCCCGCACTCCTCGCGATCGGCGATCACGAAGAGTACGGGGATTGAGCGGGTTCTGCGTTCGGCTTAGGGACGCGTTAGCGTCGGATAGCCTTCGACGTAGATCCAGTCGTTCGCCTTCGCGGGGACATGGCAGCCGAGACAATCCGCCTTGTAGTCCGTCACGACGTTCTTGGTCGGGTCGTCGGTCTTGAAGAGGCCCCAACCCCAGCCCTCGCCCCAGCGCGGGTCGCCGGCATTGCGATTCTGGCTGTCCTTCACCATCACGAACCACTGCTTGATCCCGTCGGTCGCGTGGGCCACACCGGCACCCGTTGTGTAGTTCCCTGCTTCGTGCGCGCGAAGCTCCTTCACGAGAACCGAGCCATCCGGAAATTTCCCGGTCTTGCGATAGCCCTCGACGGCTTCGGCGTTCGCATAGACATCGTGAAACCCGCTCGCCCCGCCTTCCGGAACAAACCAACTTCCGAGGTGAACACTCGTGGCGCGAAAATCATCGGGCAAAGCGATCGCGGGAGCATTGCCCTCGCCGTTCGAGCTCGACGTCATGAGGACACCGAGTACGAGCAGCAAGCCCATGCCCGAGATACGGAGACGAAGCGGAACGAGACTTGAAATCGACATGATCACTTCCCCTTCGGCGTAAGATCTGAATGAACTCCGCCGACAGCAGCGCCCTTGGCCTTCTTACCTTCACGCAAGATTGGATAGTGCTGTGTGAAGACCCAATCATCCGCGGCGGCGCCCTGGTGGCATGAATTGCAGGCCGCTGCAGGGAACTTCTCAGCCTCGTCCTTGAGCGTCTTGTGGTCCGGCGTCGAGAAGCTGAAGTAGGCCCAGTTTCCCGGCTCGTCGGGGAAATTCTTCTTGCTCTTGATGGTCGCTTCCAGGCCGATGAAATCCCCCATGAAGTACCCGTTACCGCTCACCGCGGCCTTGGTTCCGACGCTCACGAGTTCCTTGATCAGAATCGTTCCCTCGCGGAACTCCCCCGTCTTTTTCCAGTGCTTCCAGCTCTTCGGATCGATGTAGACGTTGTGGAACTCGGGGAAGGCAGCCTTGCCGTTGTTCATATCGTTGGGCGTGACGGGCGTACCGACGTAGACCCACTCGCGATAGCCCGTCGGCCGTTCGAGCTTGCCGTCATCGAGGTCGTAGTAGCCACCCGCCTGGGCCGTGGCCGGGACGATTCCCAACACGAGGCTGAGCAGTGACAAAGAGCAGATCAGAGATCGAAAGCGGGACATCCTGTGTTCCTTTCAGTTGTGGGACCCCGTCGTTCCGGTCGCGCAGGAACGATGGGACCGCCGATATAGTCGTGGTGTATTCAGGCCGCTAATTGAAAAATTCGATCGAGAGCATCGGAAGATTCAATCAGCCCTGGTTTTGGTGAACGACGCGAGACGCCTAGACTCCGCGGTCGCGCAAAGCAGTTCGACATTGGAATGAATCGATGAGCACGCATAACGACCGACCCACGATTCGACAGCTCGAGTACCTCGTGGCCGTCGCAGACGAAGGCAGCTTCAGCCGAGCCGCGGAGCGCTGCTTCGTTTCTCAACCAACCCTGAGCGGTCAGGTCCGATTGCTCGAGTCCCGCATCGGACAGGAGTGCTTTGAACGCACCCCTCGCGGCGTTTTCGTGACGCCGATCGGGGCGGAGCTGATCGAGCATGCGCGCAAGACGATTGCGGCAGTCGATCAGTTCCTCGGCGCAGCCAACGCACAGACGGAACCCCTTGTCGGTCGCATTCGGTTCGGTTCGGTTTCGACGATCACGCCCTACCTCCTTCCGGAAGTGCTTGCGGAGCTCGCGATCGACTACCCGGAACTCACGATCGAGTTGCATGACGACGTAGGTGAGCGGCTCGTCGAGCGTTTGATGGCGGGGGAACTCGATGTGATCCTCGGCCCCCTTCCCCTCGACCTCGAGGGTTGCGTCGAGTTTGAATGCGGCACGGATCCCTTCGTCGTCGTCGCGCCGGCCGACACGCCGCTCGGGGACCTGCCGGAACCGATCGGTCTTGATGCACTCAATGATGCAAAGCTGATCCTGCTTTCGGATCCCCATTGTATTCGCGGCCAGGCACTCGACGTCTGCGCCCAGGCGCGCTGCTCGGAGGATCGCTCCCTCCACGCGACGTCGATCACCGCCCTGGTTCAGCTCGTTCGCCAGGGACTGGGAGCGACCCTGCTTCCGACGCTTTCCCTTGAGCTCGAACTGAGGTGGCTTCGCGATCTTCGCATCAAGCGGTTCTCCGATCCGGCTCCGGGTCGCAAGCTCGGTCTCATCTGGCGAAGGCAGTCCCCTCGACATGATGACTTCGAGCGCCTCGGTGGGATCTTGATGAAGCACACGCTCGCCAAGACAGGCGAAATCGACCTCGTGAGCCTGAATGGAGCGCTTCGCGAGTAGAGTGGATCCGGCCGCTAGACAGCGGCCCCGCCCTGTTCCGGCGGACGGCATCGCGCCTAACCTTCGAAGTTCCCGTAGAATCGAATGTCGGCGACCTTTCCGTCGGCCCATCGTTCGACCACGGTCTGGTCAACGACGACTTCGCCCTTATCCGATTGATTCCAGCGCATCGTCGCTTCGTAGAAGACGACGCCATCGCCGTTTCCGTGATCCTGAATCGCGGTCGCGTGGACTTCGATCCCGTGATAGGCAGTGACCTTTTCGAGGAAAATGCGCTCGGCGGCAGCGAGTTCAAGACGGCCCTGGTTCGAAGGCTGTGTGCCTTCACGCGCGATCACGTCGTCGGCGTAGAAGGTTTCGATGCCCTCGGCGAACTTGCCGTCTTCGAGGTAGTGGATGAGTTCGTTGTGGAGATCTTCGATCGAGCGGCCCATAGCGTGGACTCCGTTAAGTCATCGACTCCCACGCCAGATCACTCGATCGAGCATCGGGGTCGTCGTCTCTGCCTTCCCCCATACGCGGAGCCGGAGTCGGAGTTACACTCGAAGGACATTTTCCGGCATCGAAGAATCCGATGGGCAGCGATCGGGAAACCCGATCGCCGGGCTTGGACGCACTCGGGTCAGGCTCCGCGTTCGGCGACGGAAGCCGGATGGAGCCGAGCAAGGGTCGCGGCGAGGTCGTCCCGATCAGCGCGCGCGGGATCATCGAGCCACCACAACACCGTCCCGACCTCCATCGCGAGGTAGGCCCGCGCCGCCAGATCCGCATCGAGTAAAGGGTCGAGCGCACCCATCGCCTGCAACCGACGCAACGCGTCGGCGGTCGGGCGGCTCGACTCCGAGACCACCGGGCCGTGCGCCGAAGCACCGGCACGTTCGCGGCCGAAGGTGACGCGATACGCCTCGGGGTGCAGCCGTGCGAAATCCACGACCGCCGCGGTCGAGCGCCGAACCTGATCCGCGGGCTCCGCGGTCGCTTCAGCCAAGGACGCCACGCGTGCGGCGCGAATGCCGGCGAGGGTGCGCAGTTGGATCTCGCGGAGGAGGGCGTGCTTGTCGGGGAAATGGGCGTAGAAGGTGCCGATGCCGAGTCTGGCCCGTTTTGCGATCGCGTTCGAATTGACGCGCTCGGTCCCCAGGCGAGCGAAGAGCTGCAGGCCTGCGGCGAGCAGTCGATCCCGGGCATCTTCGATCGGAGGGCGTGGCATTCGCTGATTGTAAGTGATGGATTTATCTAAATCGAGCAAGCGGTGAATTGCCGATCGATCGACGATCGATGGCTTCGTTTATTAGTGATTAATCAATCATTAATGGTGAAATCGAATCAATCGCGTTTCAGCTCATCTGCACCCGAAACAGCAAAGCTTTTGCGTGTGAACTGCCGATCAGCCCAGGGCGGAATTTTCTCTTTCGGACGGGATCCAGGGACTTTCTCGCAAACGCTGGCGCGCGAAGACGGCGCTGAGAAGGGCAGATTTGGGCGGCACGATCGGCATCATCCAGGCGCGAATGGGCTCCGAACGGCTTCCGGGAAAGATCCTGGCACCGCTCTCGGGTCTTCCGGCGCTGGGTCTATTAAGCGCGCGGCTTCGCCACGCCCGGGTCGACGAATGGTGGCTCGCGACGAGCTCCGACCCCGCCGACGATGTCACCGAGGCCTGGGGCTTTGAGCTCGGGCTCCGCGTCTTTCGGGGGCATCCGGTCGAGGTGCTCTCGCGCTTTCTCGCCATCGCGCAGGAGACGGACGCCGACTGGCTGGTCCGGGTGACCGGCGACAATCCCTTTCTCGACGCGCGGGTCGTGGACCTCCTGGTCGACGCCCGGGACGCGAGCGAATGCGCGAAGGAGGCGGACCTGCTCCGGCTCCAGGGCGGTCTCGTCGTCGAAAACGAATCCGGCCCCGAACACGCGCCGCGCCTACCTCTTGGCTACGGCGTAGAACTTGTGCGCCGCGACGCCCTCGAACTCGCGGATCGCGAGATCATTCCGGAAGAACCGCACCATCGCGTGCACGTGACCTCCTGGCTCGCGGCGAACGCAAAAATCCACGCCGTCCCCACGCCCCTCGAATGGCCGGACCGACCCGACTGGCGATGGACGATCGACACCTATGAAGACCTCGCGATGGCCCGGAGCGCGTTCCGACTCTTCGGCGCTCATGCGACGACGATCGACTATCCGACGATGGTCGATCAGCTCGATGGGCATCCGGAGATCACCGGCATGAACACCCATGTCGAGCAGAAGAAGCTGGAGGAGGGATGAACGCGCCTCATGCCATCCTGGCGAACGATGCGCTCGTCGGTATCGGCATCGGTGTGAGTGGCGGCGGGACTCATCTCGGTCGCGCCATCGTCCTCGCGCTGGCCGCGGCGGGTGCCGAAGTCGTCGCCTTCGGTCGCCGACGCGAGCCTCTCGAAGAAGCTGCGCTGGAAGCGCTCGGCCTAACAGGCAATGTTCACGTCGAAGTGGCGGATCAGCATCGCGATGAAGACCTGATGCGAGTCCTCGACCGACTCGACAAGGAAGCCGGCTGCGTGCGCGGCTGGGTCAACAACGCCTGCGGTGTGGAGCCGAGCCTACTCGGATCCCTCGAACGCGAAAGGGTCGATAACACCGTCGAATCGACCCTTTCCGACGTGATTATGGCGACGGAACAAGCCGCAGATCGGATGACAGGGCAGGGCGGGGCGATCGTGAACATCGCCTCGATGTATGGCCTAGTCTCTCCTCAGCCCTCGCTCTACGATGCGCATCCACAATTCCACAACCCGCCGGCCTACGGTGCGGCGAAGGCGGGTGTCATCGAATTCACCCGTTATGCGGCGTGCCATTTCGCGGAGGCGGGGATTCGCGTGAACTGCGTGAGCCCCGGCCCCTTCCCGACCGCCGAGGTCCAGCGCCAGGACGGCTTCGTCCACGAACTCGAACGTCGGGTGCCGCTTGCGCGGATCGGTGAACCCCATGAAATCGCGGGACCCGTTGCGTTTCTGCTCTCGCCGCTGGCGAGTTATGTGACCGGACACAATCTGGTTGTCGATGGAGGATGGACCACGTGGTAACGATGGATCTCACCACCTGGCAGGGGATGCGCAGTCGCGACCCTCGAAGGCTTACGCTCGGCAGCGCACAATGGGGCATGCCCTATGGCGTCGCGAATGGTTCGGGCCCCCCGGACGACGTGACCCTTGAAGCCATGCTCACCCGCGCCCGGGACGCCGGGCTTCGCGGGATCGATACGGCCCGCGCCTACGGAAATAGCGAGTCCCGCATCGGCGAGATGATTCGTGTGATCCCTTCGACGGACGGCTGGCGTGTGATCACCAAACTCGCCGCCGATGTTCATCAGGACGGTCTCGGGATCGGCGAAACCCTCGAACGCGTCGCGACCAGCCTGACCGAGAGCCGCGTGGCCCTCGGCCAGGACGCCTTGCCGGTCGTACTTCTCCATCGCTTCGCCCACCGACACGCCTGCGGCGGCAAACTCTGGCGGACGCTCCTCGCAGAACGCGACGCCGGCCGCATCGGCTCCCTCGGCGTCTCGGCGGCCACACCGGAAGAGGCCTGGGCGGCCCTCGACGATCCGGATGTCTCGGTTCTGCAGGTGGCCTCGAGCCTCCTCGACCTCCGACTCCTCCGACAGGAGTTCTTCCCCCGCGCCCGAGAACTCGGCCGCACGGTCTACGTGCGCAGCGTCTTCCTCCAGGGCATCGCCCATCTCGACCCTGAGCGGCTCCCGCAGACCCTCGCGGGGCTGGCGGAGCCCCTGCGCAAGATCCGATTCGCAGCGCGAGAGTTGGGAGTCCCGCCGCGTGCGCTCTTTCTGGGCTTCGCGCGGGAGTTTCTGCCCGGCGCGTACCCCGTGATCGGCTGTGAAACCGACGGCCAGCTCGAGGAGCTGATCGACGATTGGACAACTTCGGCGATCGACGTCGCCTCCCTCGCTCCGCTGGTCGAGGCGCTTCCCACCCTCGAGGCGGAACTCGTCGATCCCTCCCGATGGCAGATTTCCGAATCTTCCGCTCCGAAACCGAACCAGACGCATCGCAGCAGCATCGCTACTATGGCGCGCTGACGCGCGGCCCCCGGGCTGCGCGCCCTGGAGGTCACCGTGTTCCCGTTTCCGCTTCGCTCATTCCCCGCACGCCCGACGCGCCGCCGCGCGGCGGCGAGCCGTGCGCTGAGCCTTTGCCTGGGCGTTTCTTTCGGCCTCTCACTGGGGATCGGTCTCAACGCGACGCCCAGTATCGCCGCAGAAGAACTGGTCGAAGGCATCGCCGCCCAGGTCGGAAGCGAGATCGTGCTCGCCTCGGAAGTCTTCGAGATGTCGGCGCCGCTTGAGGAGCGTATGCGCAAAGCGGGCGCGCCCGCCGCCGAGATCAAGATGATGCGCCGCGACGCCCTCGAGCGACTCATCGAGGGCAAGCTCCTTACCTCCGTCGTCGAGCGACTCGAACTCACTGCCGACCGGGAAGAAGTGGATGGCGCCATCGCCGCGATCGCCGAGGACAATGGCCTTACCATCGAACAGCTTCTTACGAGCATCACCAGCCATGGCCTCTCCCTCGACGAATACCGCCAGAAGATCAAGGGCGAGATCGAACGCAGCAAGGTCGTGAACACGATGGTTCGCTCCCGCGTGCAGATCGCCTCCGAGGAAGTCGACGCTCTTTATCAGGAACGATTCGGTGACCAGCCGGAAGGCGGCCAGGAGGTCTACATCCGACACATCGTCGTGTCTCCCGAAGGCCGCTCCGCCAATACGCCGGCGGCCGCCTGCCAACTCGTCTCGGAAGCACGCGGTGCGATCGAGGCCGGCAGCCTCGACTTCGCCGGCGCCGCCCAAAATATCTCCGACATGAACCCGGAACGGGGCGGCGACCTCGGCTGGATTCATCGCAAGGATCTCGCGGCCTGGATGGGGGCGCGGGTCGACACGATGGAAGCTGGGCAACTCTCCGATGTGATCGAGATGCCCTTCGGATGCAATCTTCTTCAGCTCGTCGATCGACGTGACTTCGAGCGCATCACCTTCGAGCAGGCCAAGCCCCAGCTGCAGAACTATCTCTTCCAGAAGAAGACGGAAGAGGAGTACACGAAGTGGCTGGATGTGCTGCGCAGCCAGGTCTATATCGACCGAAAGGGCGCGTTCGGTGGTTAGGCGCGGGACGGGCGCGCGCGCGCCGATGCGCAGCCGCGCGTGACTCGAACGAACTCCCAGAGCGCAGACGCTTCATCGGTCGCAGACGCTTCCGAGAACGCGCTTGCCGCGGGTTGGCTGACCGGGCCGGATCGTTTGGCGCGGGACTACGCGACGATTGCGGAGCTTGCCAAGAAGGGCGATCCGCAAGAGATCGAGATCCTCGGCGCACGCACGCATAACCTGCAGAACGTCGACCTGCGTATTCCGCGCGGCAAGTTCGTCGTCGTGACCGGTCCTTCGGGTTCGGGAAAATCCTCCCTCGCCTTTGACACCCTCTACGCCGAGGGCCAGCGACGTTATGTCGAGAGCCTCTCGGCGTACGCAAGACAATTCCTCGATCAGCTGACCCGGCCGGATGTCGACGAGATCGAAGGTCTCTCCCCCGCCGTCGCGATTGAGCAAAAGAGTGTCGGTCGGAGCCCGCGAAGCACCGTCGGCACGATCACCGAGATCTCCGACCATCTCCGGCTGCTCTTCGCCCGCGCCGGCACCGCCTATTGCTGGGAGTGCGATACCCCCATCTCAAGCCAGGGCCTCGACGAGATGGTCGATCGCGTGATGTCCCTCGATGAGGGCACGAAGCTCCAGGTACTTGCCCCGGTCGTGCGTGGTCGAAAGGGTCAGTACAAGAAGGAGCTGACCCAGTTTCGCCGCGACGGTTTCGTTCGCGCGCGCATCGACGGCGAGATCGTCGATCTTTCGGATGACCTCGAACTCGCGAAGGGCGCGCGGCACGACATCGAGATCGTGATCGATCGGCTCGTCATCAAAGAGAGTGTGCGGCCGCGGCTCTCCGAGTCGCTCGCGATGGCGCTGCGACTCGCAGATGACCTCGCTTTGATCGACGTGGTCGGTGAAGACAGTTGGTGGCTCTCGCGGTCCGGCGCATGCCCCACCTGCGAGAACTCCTTCCCGGAAATATCCCCGCGGCTCTTCTCCTTCAACAATCCCTTCGGTGCTTGTAAGGCTTGTAGCGGCCTCGGTCAGATCGGCGTCTTCGATCCCGCGCGCATCGTCCCGAATCCGGAGCTCACCCTCGCGGAAGGGGCGCTCGCTCCGTGGGACTTGAAAGAATCCCAGGGCTACTACCGGAAGCTCCTCGAAGTGCTCGCGGAGGACCACGGCTTTTCCCTCGAGAAGCCCTGGAACAAGCTCACCAAGAAGGTGCGCAAGCTGCTCCTCGAAGGCGATCCGAGTTACGAACTCGAGATGAAGGTGCCCGTCGAAAGTCGCGGCCGGCGGCGGCGCAAGAAGCGCGTCGAATCGATCGTGCGTGATTTCGATGGCGTGCTGGGCGATCTCGAACGGCGCCTCGAACTCGCGAGTGGGCCGAGTGCGTCGGGTCTCAAGAAATTTCAGAGCGATCAAACTTGCGCTGAATGCGAAGGACAGCGGCTGCGAACCGAAGCGCGCTTCGTCCGACTCGGCCCCCATTCGCTTCCGACGCTTGCAGCCCTTTCGATTGAAGAGGTGATCGCCTTTCTCGACGGACTGGCGCTCCCGCCCAATTTGGCGCGGATCGCCGAACGCATCCTCGAGGAGGTCCGCGAACGCCTTGGTTTTCTCGAACAGGTCGGCCTCGGCTATCTCACCCTCGACCGACGCGCCGCGACGCTCTCTGGCGGCGAGGCCCAGCGCATCCGACTCGCGACCCAGATCGGCGCCCAGTTGATCGGCGTGCTCTACATCCTCGATGAGCCGTCGATCGGGCTCCATCCGCGGGACAATGATCGACTGCTCGAAAGCCTCGAATCCCTGCGCGATATCGGCAACAGCCTGATCGTCGTGGAACACGACGAGGCGACAATCCGACGCGCAGATCATGTGATCGACATCGGCCCCGGCGCCGGCATTCACGGCGGCGTCATCGTCGCCCAGGGCCCCCCCGAAGCCCTGATGAAGGTCGCGGAATCCACCACCGGCGATTTCCTCTCCGGCCGCCGCACGATCGAGATGCCTGAGCGTCGCGACCGAGACATCGATCAGGTGATCCGACTCGAAGGATGTCGCGCGAATAACTTGAAGGGGGTCGACCTCGAAATTCCCCTCGGCTGCCTAACCGTTGTGTCGGGTGTCTCCGGATCCGGCAAGTCCACCCTGATTAACGACACGCTACATCGCGTGCTCGCCGCCGAGCTCTACAACGCCCTCGCGATTCCCGGCGAACATGACGTAATCATCGGGCTCGACCGGATCGACAAAGTCGTGGATGTCGATCAGCGACCGATCGGACGCAGCCCACGCAGCAACCCCGCGACCTATAGCGGCGTCTTTTCTGGCATCCGAAATCTCTTCGCGGCGCTTCCCGATGCGCGGGTGCGCGGCTGGGGCAGCGGACGCTTCTCCTTCAACGTGAAGGGCGGGCGCTGTGAAGCGTGTGAAGGCGACGGGGCGATTCGGGTGGAGATGCAATTCCTTCCTGACGTCTTCGTGACGTGTCAGGTCTGCAATGGCCGACGTTACGACCGGGATACGCTGTCAATTCGCTATCGCGGCAAGAGCATCGCTGACGTCCTCGAGATGACCTGCCTCGAGGCCCTCGAACTCTTCGAGAGCGTGCCGTCGGTCGCACGACCACTCCAGGCCCTCGTCGATGTCGGCCTCGGCTACGTGCATCTCGGCCAGAGTGCGACGACACTCTCCGGGGGCGAGGCTCAACGCATGAAGCTCGCTAAAGAACTCGCCAAGAAGAGCACCGGACAGACGCTCTATCTGCTCGATGAACCCACCACAGGACTTCATTTCGTTGATGTGGAGCTCTTGCTGGGACTTCTCGGGCGGCTGGTCGATCGGGGGAACACGGTGGTCGTGATCGAGCATAATCTCGATGTGATCCGTTATGCGGACCACGTGATCGATCTCGGCCCGGAAGGCGGCCAGGCCGGCGGCGAAATCGTCGTCACCGGAACGCCGGAAGAGGTGGCCCAATGTTCCACGTCCCATACCGGTCAAGCCTTGGCCGCGAGCTTCGGATGATGTTCAGCCAATGATGAATCCACCGGAACACGATCCGAACGAGCCCTATCCGAGTGTGCGCGCGGCTTTCGTGCTGACGCTCATGGCGGTGGTTTCGTCGCTGTTTACGACGATCGCACTCTACGGTCTGGGAGCGCTGGCCGCGTTCGGCGTGGGTCGAGCGATCGGGGTCGGTGCGGTCGCGAGTATGGGAGCGCAAAGAGTGCCCGAACCGCAGGCGGAGCGGATCGGATTGCGGCGGCTCGATTGGGAAGCGATTCCGCTGATCCTGTGTCTTGTCCCGGCGATCCTGCTGACGAGCGAGCTCGACAATTTCGTCTACGACTACGCCGGGGACCAACCCAGTCTCTTGCAAAGCGTCGATCCGCAGATCGATCCAAACGCTCCCGACGCGGGCTACGAAACCACGGACACTCTCGTCGACGACTATGACGTCGGTACGGAAGAACCGCCGGATACCCTCGTCGAAGAAGAAGCAACACCCGTCGACGAACCCGTCCGCATCCTCGACCCCGACGATCCTGCGTCGATGGTCCAGGGCTTCATCGTGATGGTCGGGATCATCCCGATCGTCGACTGCTTCCTCTTCTTTGGTGTGATTCAGCAGGGATTGATTCGACGCAAGGGACTCGTGCAGGGGGCCCTCTACGCGGGGCTCTTCTGGATGCTCATGCGCGACCCGCCGATCCAGGGAATGGCGCGCTTTCTGATGGGCTCCCTCGCCTTGTTAGGCCTCGGTTGGCTTCTGGGCATCGTGCGCGTCGCCACCCGATCAATTCTCGGACCGATGCTGCTCGCCGCGAGCTGGGCCGCGATCGGTTTCTTCGCACTCGCCTACGAAGGGATCATCGACCTCCCGGGCATGAACGTCCCGGGCACCCACCTCCCAATGCTCGTCTCGGCGTCGAGCCTAGGCATCGTTGCCTGGGCCGGCCTAGCGCTCTTCGAAGAGGCGAAGAAGCAGTACGCGCTCGATGAAGCTCCGGTCACGGGGGCCGCGGATTCAGAGGACGACCCCGATCAGTAGTGAAAACCGAGACGCATATAGAAGAGCGTCTCTTCGGGACTATTCGAAACCGAAAGGCTGATCGTGTTCGTTCGCACCAGCGGCGAGAACCAAACCCCACCGCCACCGCTGGGATGCCAATCGTCAGAGTTCTCATCGTGAACGAATACGCGGCCGACGTCGAAGAAGCCGTGCAGGCCGATGTCCCCGGGTACGATGATTTTCGCGCGGGCGACGACGACGCGAAGATCCGTGTTGGCGTAGACCGCTGTGTCTCCCTGGAAGCGTCGACTTCGAAAGCCGCGGTTCCGCGCTCGGCCACTGAAGAAGCTTCCCCCGCCGATCGCTGCCTGATCGAAGAAGGGGGTTCTCCCGAAGGTCTGATGACCGCCGAGTCGCATAGCGAGGGTCACACGATCGTCGGGGCCGAAGGATTGGTAGCCGGAGATCGAGCCTTCGATCGCGCCGTAGGTCGTCTCGACATCCCACACCGGAGGATTGACGTACGCCGTCAGGTCGACGAGAACACCTTCCGTCGGATAGCCGGCGGCGGGGTTGTCGTGCAGGCCAAGCTCGAGATTCGACGAGGACGTCGGTGTCGATTTGCGCGAATCGAACCGGGCGTTCACCTGCGCACCGACCACACCGAACTTGTACGTCCCATAGGGTTGCCGCGCCAAACCGACGCCGTCGATCAAGCGCGCGCCTCGGGCCGTGCGTGAGTAATGCAGATACGGGCCCGTCGAGACTCGAAACCGCTCGTCTTCGAGGGGCATCACGAAGTTGAAATCCGCCCGGGCTTGTTCGGTGCGGGCACGGAAGAAGCGGTCGTTCCCGGTCTCACTCGTTTCGTTGCCCTCGCCGTAAAAGCGCAGCACTTCAATCCCCGAGTACTGAAGCTTCAGCTCGAAGATCCTTTCTGAGTTTTCCGGTCGCCATTGTCCGCGGTAGGACGCATGCGGCGCGCTCGCCTCGAAGGCCCAACCGAAGCCGAGGGTGTGCTTACTCGACCAAGGGTGTTTTCGAAAACCGTAACGGGTGTGCGTGACCTGTCCGCCGAGCACAATCCCTGAGTCGGGCCCGTAGCCGAACGTGGGGAAGGGGATCGTATCGGTCCCCCAGTCACGCGGGGGAACCTCCTCCACATCCACAAAGCCCGCATCGGGTTCCGGCAGCTCGTAGTCCTCGCGAATGATCTCCGTCGAATCGCCGAGCGCGACTTGTACGAACTCCGTCCCGTCATACACACGGGTTGCGCCGCCCGCCGTGTCGTCGATGCGCTTCATGCCAGCACCGGGAATGACGCGCACGAGAATGTCCCCCGTGCCTCCGCGGACCGTCACCACATCATCGCCGTCTCGCAGATAGAGACGCACTTCGCGCGTCTCCTCTGGGTCGAAACGTCGCGCAAAGACAGGCTCTGTCCCCCCATCGGCCTCAACTTCAACGAGCGCCGACCCATCCGGCGCATGCGAAACGACGACGCGTTCGGCACGGTGCGTCAGTTGAACGTCAACCTCGCCCGCCAAATGTTCATAGTAGGCACGGGCGATCTCGCCCAGCCGATCTCGCCGGCCCGCGATATCTCGTGAAAGCCGAGCGCCGTCGAGGGATTTGTATTCCGCGGGTAACTGATCGACTGCCGACGCGATCACATCCGCTGAAAGCGAAGCCTGAATCTCGGCCACCACCGGTTCCCAATCCGCCCAGGAAAGTGCCGGAAGCAACCACCGGTCCTGTTCCCAACCATGGAGGGTCAGTCCCTTGATGAAGGGGTACTCCGGTCCGTAGTTCTGCAGAATCGGGATATAGATCTTCATGACGCGCTGGGCGACGCCGTCGTAGCGAACGAAGGCTTGATCGCGGTCCTCGGGAATCGGCTGCCAGTCGGGCTCCCCGGGAACGCGCGCCCATCGCCACTGCTTGCGGTGGCGATCGAAGTCGCCGATCAGGATGTCCATCAATCGCGCCTTCAAAAAGGCGCGTCGGTCGACGGGCAGCCCACTTCCCTCAGCGAGCGCGTTATAGAGTTCCTCGTGATCGAGGATTTCCGTGGCCCCCGCGAAGCCCTCGCGGTTCTCCTTCGCCGCCTGGGGGTAGACGAAGAAGGTGCCGACCATCCCTGCGAACTCTTCTCGGAACTCGCCGAGCGCGGGATCGTTGGGCATCACGACCATCGTTTCTTCGACCGTGAGCACACCCGCTGCGCGCGTGAGCACGCCCGCCGCGAGCGGTCCCCCCGGATGCTGAGCGGCCATCTGATCCTGAACGATCGTCTGCACGATCGTGTCGCGCAGAAGCGGATCGAGCACCGCCGAGGGATCCTTGTCGGTTCCGCGGAACGAATAGGCGCGACCATCCTCACCCTTGAATCCCAGCACCGCCGTCTGGAGGCCGCCAAAGCGACGCGTCGGCGTTAGGCCGCCTCCGATCTCGGAGAGGTCGAGTACGGGCAGTTCGATCGGTGCTTCCCAGAGATCCCGGTAGCCACCCCCGAGCACGAAGCGATGGACTCGGCCGGCTTCATATCGATCACTCGCCGCAACACGGGCTTCCTCTTCCGCCACAGCCGGCGCGAATGCAAAAGAGGAAACGAAGAACAGGGCCAACAGAAAGGACGGAAATCGGAGCCTGACTGGTCGATCTTCGATGGGTCGAGTCATAGTGATTCTCTCGGGGCACGAGGTTCGGAACGGAGTTGGGGTCGAAGGGGCGAACAGCACTAACCGGTCTCCTCTTCTTGCTTCTTGAAGGCACGACCGGCGTATAGAGCGGCGTAGGCCCACAACCCGACAATCGGAAGCACCGCAAAGGAGAGCGACGACACGCCGGAAAAGCCCGTGAAGGCCTTGCTCACCCCTAGACCAATTCCGACTCCCACCGCTTTCGCCGCACGCTGTACGAACATGTCGATGAACGCCTTCGCTTGATATTTCTCCTCGACCGTGGTGGGCACGTAGAGTGCTTCCTTCGACGATTGATTGACGGAATAGCTCAGGCCGTTGTCGGAAACGGAAAGCAGGCTTCCCATCAAGAGCGTCGGCGCCGCGAGGAAGCCGAAGGAAGAGAGCGCGATCGAAATCGGCAACAGCATCAGCGCCACGGACAGACCAAACCGGCGCATTACGAAGCTTGTCAAGAAGAGCTGTGCGCCCATCGAAACCCAGTTCGTCGCCGCGTAGACGGAGGCGAAGTTCTGTCCTCGTTCGGCGCCGTCCTTCGAAAATTCGACGATCGCCATCGTGAATTGGAAGTCGACAAGCGTAGAGACGACTTCGTAGAGACCGACGATCGCAACGATCGAAAGCAGATATCCCGACCGAAAGACCAGCCGAGCGCCCGCAAGCGCAGGGTTTCCTGCGGCGACGTCCGAAGGCGTTTCGACTTCCGCGTCGGATGACTCGACGGGCTCATCGTCGCGCTTGAAGCGAGCTGCTGCTGCGCGCGCCACCACGATAATCGCGATCGCGAGACCCGACGCGACGAGGAGCCATTCCGTCGTCGACAGGGAACTGATCCACACCGCCACGGCGGTCGATCCGAAAACGCCCCCCAAGACGCCCCCGAAGCCAACGACACCATATAAACGCTTCGCTGAATCGGGGGAGACGCTGTCATTCAGGAAGGAAAAGAAAGTCGCGACCATCAGCGTGCTGAAGAGGTCCCCTAACAAATAGAACGATGAAACGGTCAGACCATTACTTGCGGGACCGACGAAAGCGAAGAGGCCATACGCGCCAATGAAGAAGACCGCGAAAACTGTCGTCAATTGCTCACGACGCAGCGAACGCGAGAGGGCGGAGAACACGGTCGCCGCGATCGCCGCAGGGACGATATTCCCGACCTTCGCGAGCGCCTCCGCCTCGGGCGCGGTGAAGACGTTACCGAGCAGTTGGAGCCCATCGACCGCGAAATAGTCGATAAAGAGCGTTTTTTTGATCGGCTTGAGGATCCAGAAACTCGTGATCACGAGGAAGAAATAGAGACTCATCAGCGCCGCCGCCGCGCGCTCGTCGGGCCTTACATCGATGATGTTCTTGATCCAGTTTCCGGCCTTCACGAAGAGGACCTCCCCTTTAAGTCAGCGAGCGCATCCCACGCCTTGAGCGTGTCACAAGCGCAATAGCGCAGGTACTCGAGCGCGTAGTCAAAATGGTCTTCGAGTGCGTCGATGAACGCCTCCCGCGGAACAGACAGCAAACGCACCGTCGATTCCGCGCGCCAACCTTCGGCGTGGACCCCCTCGGAGAGGATCTCGCGGGTGCCTAACACGGCCCCCGGTGGTGCCGTTCGCGAATACGGTCCGCCTTCGCTCACGAGGCTGCCGTCGACAATGAAGGCCATTCGAGAGATCGGATCGCCGGCATTCCAGAGCGACTCCCCATGCGAGAGGATCTCGATCTGGTCCTCGCGAATCAGGCGACCGACGATACTGAGACTCGTTCGCGAGAAGAACGCAGCGCGGCGCGCCTGGGCGAGGCGTTCCACGATATCGAGCTGCGCCGGCGTAAAGTCCGATTTGTCATCGGCGTAGCCGACTTCCACGGGCCGCGCGGCACCGAGCGCGCGCAGCGATCGTTCCGCTTCTCCTGCGCTCCGCGTGCCAAAGCCGAGAAGCAACGTGAAATGATCCTCGAGGATCTGGTCCAGGTCGGCAGACGCAACCTGAAGACAGAGCGTGTCCGTTTCGGCTCGAATCTCGGGCGATTCGTTCCACTGCGAGAAATGGTGCGCGAGACCGATGACCCCGGGCGCCTCGACGAAGCGACTTGAGCGATTGCTCCCCGCAATCGGCTTCACTTCGACGCGGCCCTCCGCCAGGAAAAGAACGGTTTCAACGGCGGCGCCCGCCGGCCGCACGACAGAACCCGCCGGACAGAAGCACTCTTCCGAGTATGAGGCGAGGGCAATCAAGACCGCGGGCGGTTGTCCCGTCAGATAGGGCTGCGCCTTGAGAAAAAGCATTCGGTCAAGCGGAGAGAAGAGGGGCATCGCCATCGGACTAAGCCCTCCCTTCCGCGACCGACGACTTGTCGCGATGGATCAGCGCGCGAATCGCCGCAACCCCATGAGCCCGGCCCTCCGCGTCGACTCTCGGCTCGGCCGCCGCCAATCCGACGCCCACTTCCGCCGCGTGATAGAGCGCGACGGCGCCCAGGGTCTCACTGCCCAGCGAGGCGACCTCTTCGAGCAGAGGGGCATAGTCGATGGAAGCCTGCGCCTGTCCCGCCGCCTCGAATCGACCGCTCACGAGATCGAGGATCGAGATCGCCACATCGCGAGACAGCAGCGTCTCGATCAACTCGATCGCACTCGCACGATCCGTCGTCTGGGCACTCGCGAGGCCATTCGCAATCGAACGGAAATCCTCCCGCGGATACAAGATGCCGAGCATCAGCATCAGCCGACCGGTCGCGAGCCCCGTCTTGTCCCGCAGCAGATCCACGAGCAGCTTGCCGCCGACCGTCGCCCGCCGCGAATCTTGTTCCATGGCGGCGGAGATCTGGCGGCCGAGGGTGAGTAGTCGCAAGGCCTCTTCGAGGGTGCGATGAAACGCCATCCTGAGAGCCTTCAAGTCGAGACTGCGCCGATTCATCCCGAGGGCTCCGGAGCCTGCCGGATGAGACTGCGAGCGGAGCAGACCTTCGAGGCCTTTCAGAATCTTGAAATGGGTCAGGCGATCTTCCACCTGATCGAGTGAGCGAAGCAGCACGGCGACCGCACGCTCCGGCTCGAAGCGGGCGATCGTCCTGGGGAGATGGGTGCGGAGCTCGTGGGGCGTATCCGGCGAAACCAGTCGCTGTTCGAGTTGCGTAAGCGCATCGTCCCCGATCTCGATCAGGGCGCGTCGAACCGGCTCGCGAATGATCCGGCGGTCGAGATGCTCGATCAGATGCGGAACGAAGCGCCGGTCATTGCTCTTTCGAATCGCGCGCACCGCCTCGTCCGCCACGTCCGGGTCATCGTCGCGCATGAGCGCAACCAGGACGTCGCGAAGCACTTCGTCATATTGAAGCTGCGCCGAACGAGCGATCGCACGACGCGGCGCGGAATCTTGATAGGCCATCGACGCGTCGAGCTGTTCCGCAAGTGCCGCCTCGCCGATCGCACCCCGATGAAAGAGTCCGATTGCCGCACTCACGCGAACCACGACGCAGGTGCTGTCTTCATAGGAATGAAGCGTCGCGACATCGTGCTCGATCGCCCATGCAGCGCGCACCGTTGCGGCACGCACGACGGCATCCGGATGATCGACGAGGTGAGATAACAGGTGGGCGATATCGGTTCGGTGATCCTCCGCGAAGCGATCGAGAGCTTCCGAGACGACGCGCGGGGAAGGGTGGTACAGGATGAGACTCGGGATCAGATCCATCTGACCCCGCTCGGCCAGGAGGTGGAGCGCCGCCACTGCCCGACTCTCGTCCGGGTCGCTGAGCGCACGAATCAGGGAGCCCACCGAATCGAGGTCGAGCTCGGGATGCTCGAGCATCGTTTCGATCACGCCCTGTCCCAGTGTTTCCCGGAAGACGTCGAGGTAGGCGTGGCGCAAACGCAGAGCGAGCATGACCCAGACGCCGCCCAGGACCGCCACCCCGAGCGCAATCGCCCCGCGTGGATCCGGCGTCGCCACGAGCCCCAGGATCAGAAGTGAGGCCAATGCCTTGGCTGCACTCTGACCGACCAGGTCGATCACGCTCTTGACCGCACTGCGCAGCGCCGAAGACATCGGCAGATACAGAAGCTCCGTCGCCGTCTTGTGAAGCGAATAGCGGAGCATCCCATCCGCCAGCTTGAGCAGCACCGTCGCGACGAGGGCCCCCCCCGCCAATACGCCGACGGCCGAACCCGCGATCAACGCAGGAAGCACCGCAAGAGATCGGTCGACCCCCAATCGCCGAACGACCGGGGTCACGCCGACGGCCAGGACGCCAATCGAGAGTAGGTTGAGACCGAGATAGATGCGCGACAACCACGTCGCAAGCGAAGCCGCGTCCACCTCTTCCGTCAGCACGCTCTTGAAGAGGTAATCACCAAGGGTCAGCGTCATACTCGCGACCGCGACGATCATCGCGACGCGCGCCGCGTACGGATTCTCGACCAGGGAGCGCAAGCTCTCGGACCAGCGGGGTGAGGTCGACGAAGAAGTCGTTCTCTCGGTGGATGTACTTTCCGAAGGGGGCAAACCGTAGAGCGCGGTCATGATGCTCAGCCCGTAAGCGAGCGCGGCCGCGACCAATAGTCCTGCGCCCCCGAAGGCGGGGGCCATCAAGACGCTCAAGCCCGACCCGAGCAGCGCGCCCCCGGAGCCGCCCATCGCAATCGTCGCGAAGGCTCGCTTCCCCTCACCGATCGTGAACAGATCCCCCAACAAGAGCCAGAAGCGAACGACGATCAAACTCGTCGCGATCCCCGCCCAGGCATAGAGCGCGTAGTAGACCCAAACCACATCCGTCGCGAGGAGTGCCCAAAGGATCAGCGTCCCAAGGGCTCCTCCCGATTGCAGCAGAACGAGCACGCGACGATGGTTTTGACCGCCACCCAGTCGCGAAAGAAAGAGCGCGACCACCGCCATCGCGATTGTCACGAAAGGCAATCGTTCGACGGGAATATTCGCGAGAAAGAGCGCGTCCACGCCCGTCTCGAGAAGGACGTGGGCCATCATGACACCGGATAGCGTCAGCGCGGCGAACAGTCTTGTTCGATCGACGGATGAATCAGTCGACATTTCGGAGCCCCGCCAATTCGGTCACGAAGGCCCGCCGTGCTCCCGATGTTCGTGTGCCTAACATCGAATTTCCGACCGATCGGGATCGCCAGATCTTGACAGCAGCGAGGGAACCGTTCACTGTGCGGCCGGCGTCCAAGTGGGTGCTTCTTCGATTCTCTGAGCGACCGGACTGGTTCATCATGACTAAATTCAACGCTTCCGTGGGTTCTGACGTGAATACAGGCGGCGTGGCTTGTCTCATGATCTTGCTCGCCAGTGTACTCCTACCCGCAAGCGCGAAGGCGGATTCCTGGCTTTCCTCGAAACTTCGTTGTGAAACGCAATACGCTTCGGCTGCTGAATGGCGACATTCTGAAGCGAATGCGGACCTCTATAACGGGCTCACGTTTCTTACAGGGACGGCGCTGCTATCGAGTTTTGGGGAGCCTACTCGCCACTGGTCCGCAATCAATCGGCTCGATGATGAGTCTCGCGATGGCCTGCGACTCGGGACCTCCGGCTCGCGACGGAAAGCCGATCTCGCAAGTGATCTCACGCTGATCACCAGTCTTGCTGTGATTCCACTCGCCTCGATCGGCGCGAAGTTTCTGCGAACAGGGGACTGTGTAGAGGCGTGGGATATGACGACGGATTTCATCGAGTCCTTCGGCCTAACACTCATGATCACGGAAAGCCTGAAACTCGCAACGGGCCGGCCCCGACCCTTTGTCCGCGATTGCGGGCCTGGGGCGCAGAGCGATGCGACCTGTGACGGCGACGACCGCTTCAAGAGTTTTATCTCCGGTCACGCGAGCCTTGCGGCGACGGGGGCGGGTTTGACTTGTGCGTTCTCCTTCAAGCGAGAGGCCTGGGGTTCAAGTACCGCAGCCAAGGTGACCCCCTGCTTTCTGGGTGCCGCGGCTGCGTTCTCGACAGGACTTCTCCGGGTTGCAGCCGATCGACATTGGCTGACGGATGTTGCCAGCGGATTTCTGATCGGGGCGACCGTCGGGTACTTCGATACGTGGGGCCCCTTCGACCTACTTCGCTACGAGAAGCGTGATCGAGCCGGTCGAATCCAGGCGCAGGGAGTCCTTCTCCCCGCCGCAGTCGAGGGTCGAGCCGGCTTTCGCTTCTCGCTTCGTTACTGACGTTCGCTGGGTTCCTGGCTGACTACGTAGGACGAAATTGAAACGTTACGCATCTCGGACATTTTTCTCCCCGTAGACGAACCTCGGTATAGGGAGCGTGGACGCCCGTGACCAATCGGTTTTCCTGATTCCGCGCTATTGGGAATCCCTATCCGAGGGGCGTGTCTGACTCGTGCTACCGACCGGCGGCCCGGCGCTCGATCACGACGCGGTCCTGGGCTTCGGCTTCTGCGGCGCGATGACGTTCGTCCCCCAACGCCCCCGTCGGCCGGTCACTGAGGTCCGCGATTTGATTCGATGACCCGTACAACACGACGGCATCACCGGGCCTGATTTCGACGTCTTCAGGCGGCGCACCGATCCAGTTTCCATCCGGACATTCAATTCCGAGAACGAGGATGCCTTCGCGCCGAAGCCCCGCTTGGGAAAGCGTTCGGTTGGCAAACCAGTCGGTTGGGGCGACGCGGAGATGGGCGACACCGAAGTCGTCGCGGAGGTGCAGCAGCCGCGCGTAGTCCTTCAGATCGATGCTCGTAAACCGCTTGAGCGCCATCAGCACGCTGCGGCGGATCAGGTTGTCGACCGTACGACTCCGGTTGAGCACCGTCAGGAGAAGGAGACCCGCACCCAGGACCCCGGCGATCGCAGTCCATCCCCCATCCGATCGGAGATCGAAGGCGGACAAGAGCAGAGCCGCCATCACCGACGCGGTTCCGATCGGACCGATCAGCATGAGGGTCATCACGACGCGTCGGCGCAAGGGATGCGTCGTCACGCTTTCCGCCTCAGCGGTCGTAAAGCCCACCCCGCTAAAGACGGAGCGGGATTGGAAGCGTGCGGTATCTCGGCTCAACCCCGTGTGCTCGAGGATGGATGCAGCCACGCGCGTGACGAAAAGAGAGATCGTCAAGATCGTGATCAAGGAGAGAACGGGGCCCATGATTCCTCCTGGCGAGCGGGGATCGCGCCGAGATCTTTGACTTTACGTCGGTTTGTGGACGACGGTAACGTGCGTTCGTCTGCGCAGAGCCAGACCAGGCCTAACTCGGGAGTAAACGCTCGAGGGCCTCCGCCACATCCTGGGCGATCTCCTGCTCGGCTCGATCCGCATCGATCCGAACGAGTCCATCGACATCGAGCTCCGCAAAGATCGCGGCGACGCGCTCCTGGAAGGGCTGATTCTCGAAGACGGGCTCGCTCTTCCCGCCCCTCGCGGCGACCCGCGCAAGTCCGGCCTCCGGCGTCAGCACGAAGACCAACACGAGGTCAGGCTTCTCGAATTCCGCCTCGCTATCCGCGAGGATCTTTGTTGCATCGAGCCCACGTGCGCCCTGGTAGGCGACGGTCGAGATATACGAGCGGTCGGAGAGCACAATGCGCCCTTCCGCGAGCGCCGGCCTAACAACTTCCCGCATGTGGTCTCGGCGATCTTCGAAGAACCATTCGAGTTCGGTCTCGGGCGTCACGGCATCGCCGCTCTGCGCCATCGCGCGGATCTTCCGGCCCCAGGGCCCATCCGTGGGCTCGCGGGTCACGACCGGGTCAAGGCCGCGTGCGCGCAGCGATTCCGCCGCACGCGTGAGCTGCGTCGACTTCCCGCATCCGTCGATGCCTTCGAAGACGATGAGTTTCCCGCGGTTCACGTGTCCTCCGAGTACGCTCGTTCACGGTTCCACCCGTGTTCGGCTTGATCACGCGAACGGTACCGCTCTCGTGCGATCAGAGCCTCCCTCATGCGCTCGATCCTCTGCGGCGCACTTGGCATGCGCCTCGCAATACAACTCGATGTCGCCTTCGGGCGAGTCGCGCAACGCTCCTTTAACGGGACCGGGAGCAGAGCGTGGCCGAGAGTGTTGGGCGGGAACACAGGGTTCGAGTCGGGATTTTTCAATTACGGGGTGAAGCCCCGGCTCGAGTTCCCGCCCGACGCTTCTCCATCTCTTGTTTCCGCCGGATCGCGGTCCAGCGATCGGAGGCCTTGCGAGGACAGTTCGGGAGGGAGGGTTGGGCGAGCGCAGGTGCGGGGGCCGAAACGAAAAACGGCGGATGCTCCCGTAGGAACATCCGCCGCTTCGATCACTCAGGTCATCGGTTCGTGAGCGCGTGCGCTCAGGCCGAATTCCGATGAGCTGTTCGGGAAGCCCGAACTAGCCCATGAATCTAGGCCTTTAGCCCATGAATCCCTGGAGCATGATCGCGATGACGAGGCCGTAAATGGCGATCGACTCGATGAGAACCATGCCGAGGATGAAGTTGGTGAACATCGCGCCTGCGGCGCCCGGGTTGCGGGCAATACCGGCGGTCGTGTTACCGGCCGTGAGGCCCTGGCCGATGCCACAGCCGAGACCGGCCATGCCGACCGCGAGGCCAGCACCGATGCCGAGGCCACCAACGCCTTCACCACCGCCCGCGGCGAGAGCAGCGGTCGGAACGAGGAAGAGGACGAGGGCCCAAACGAGGACGTTGACAATACGACGCATTGTAATTTTCCTTTTTTTGATCGAAAACCAACCAAGTGGCGAGAGCCCCTTGTTTGATTGTCGAGACCCGAGAGCCCGGTGGGCTGTACCCATTTCGGGTTGGGTCATTCTATTCGTGACGGGCATAACACCCATCAAATCTCAGCACGGAGCCTGTCTCCGCACCTTTCGCACCGCTTTGAAGAATTCACCTTCACTTCACCGCGACCTACCGAGACAAGCTCGGTGGATCTACAGGCCTTCGACGATCTTCCCCCATCTCCGGCCTGCTGCTAAAGATCAATGTGGTTCTTCGAGCGCCTGCCCGATGTAAATCATCGTGAGAAGCGCGAAAACGAATGCCTGCAGGAAGCTCACCACCATCCCGAGACCCATAAAGATCGCGGGAATGGCGAAGGGAACCATCCCGAGGAAGATCACGATCACCTTGTGATCCGCGAACATGTTGGCCAGGAGACGAATCCCCAGCGTAATGATACGAGCGATGTGCAGCACGAGTTCGAGGGGCAGGAAGATCGGGGTCATCAAGCGGATGTGATAGTGCTTGCCGCCGATTTCCTTCTCCATCAGGGAGGGGCCCATGAACTGGTAGATGTACTTCCAGCCGTGCTGCTTGATGCCGACAAAGTTATAGACGGCAAACGAGATGATGCCGAAGGCGAACGTGATATTCGCATCGCCGGTCGAGCCCAGCAGGCCGGGCACGAGGCTCATGAAGTTCGACACGAGCACGAAGAAGAAGATCGTGCCGACGACCGGGAAGTAGCGTCGCCACTCGTCGCCGATCGTGCTTTCGCCGAGGTCGCCGAGCGCTTCGATCATGACTTCCATGACGTTGCGGATGGACATTCCCTCTTCGGGAAGCACGCCGCCGCCTTCGCCTGCAACCGCTCGCTTGACGGAAAGGCCGGCAAGAATCAGCAGGGTCGCAGCGAATGCCGCAGAGAGGTAGATCCACTCGGTGTGGAGCATATGAGCCAGGTCGTAAAAGACGTTCATCTTTCGCTTTCTTCTTCTGAGATCGGCTGACCGTCTTCTCCAAGGATCACATCCTCTGGACGGTCAGAATATTTCGAGGTGAAGAGACGGCCGATCTGAAACAGCCGTGAGTCTTCTTCTTGATCGATGCCGTCTTCCAGGAAGACGGGCAGCGTCGCCGGGTCGACGACCGGAGGTCGATTGATCCAGGCGTCGATTACGGTTGCAGGCATCGCGATGGAGAGCCCGACGACGAAAGCCACCGGGTGCGCACCCGAAGTCATCGTCAAATAGATTGCGGTTCCCAGCAGCATGAAGCGAAGCGCGAGGCCGCCCACCCAACCGCCGGACATCATCTCGCCTGCGAAGAGCTTGCGCGCGGCGCGATGAATCGCCCCGAGATTGATCGCTTCGAGAAAGGCACCCGCCGCAAGACTGGTCGCAAAGAATGGAGTCGCGAACGCGAACGAAGCCGCAACCGCCCCGGCCGAGAGGCCGAGATTCCACTGTTCGACTGTCGCGAGTCGTGTATTTGCCAATTCGAAGTCGGCCAATCCGATCTTCACTCCCGCCTTGGGCCCGCTTTTGGGGTTAGGCGTCTTTTTCGTTCTTGTTCTGGGTTGGGTCCGTCGTTTGTTCGGCGGGCTCTTCCGGATTCAACTCTTTTCCGAGCCGCACCAGTCTGAGCACCATGGCCGCGAATCCGATGACGACACCGATCAACAAGCCCCAGGGAGCGCTGTCCCAAGTCTTATCCGCGTAGTATCCGAATCCACATGCGACCAAGACCGCGCCGACAGCCTCGAAGGCTCCTTGATAGGCATCGCTTCCTGCCCGGGCGGTCGCTCTCTTCAAGCGTTCGCGCCCCGGGTATTCGGGCGGATGACTCACGGATTCCTCACAGGCCCTGCTGAGGCTGAACGCCCGCTTGGCGTCGTCGCGAATTCACGATGAATTCACCAGGACGACAAACAGATGTGTCACGAGCTCAGGCTACGGACGCGAGATTGTCCGACCGCGAAGGGCCGGAAATCGGCGCGCAGCATAGCCTTTTGACATGGGGGCCTCAATTGCCTGCAACGCTCGGCGGCGGGGGCAATCGGCCGAGCCGGGCGGGTCGGGCCGGGGGGGTGCGGGTCGGAGGCGCCTGATTGCGAGAATCGGCGCTATTTCGCTCGGGCGACCCGGGCCAGCGAGCGATCCGCGGCATCTAGAGTCGCCTCGATGTCCTTCTTCTTGTGTGCGAGGGACACGAAACCCGCCTCATAGGGCGAAGGCGCCAGATAGACCCCCTCTTCGAGCATCGCGGCGAAGAAGCGCCGGAAGGCAGCTGCATCACTTTGCTGCGCCTGGGCGAAGTCGTCCACGGGCCCCTTCTGGAAGAAAAAGCCGAACATGCCGCCGATGCTGCGGGTCGTGAGCGGAACGCCGTGCGCCTCGGCTCGGGAGGCCAAGCCCTCCATCAGGGTCGCCGCGGTCTTCGTCAGGGTCTCGTAGACCCCAGGCACCTCGAGCAGCTCGAGGGTTTTCGCGCCGGCCGCAACAGCCAGCGGGTTTCCCGAGAGCGTTCCGGCCTGATAGATATCGCCTTCCGGCGCGATCCGGCTCATCAGGTCCTTGCGGCCGCCGTAGGCTGCCGCCGGCAGTCCCCCGCCGACAACCTTGCCAAGCGTCGTGAGGTCCGGCTTGATCTTGTAGTGCCGCTGGGCCCCACCCTTGGCCACACGGAAGCCGGTCATCACTTCGTCGAAGATCAAGATCGACCCGTATTCGTCGCAGATCTCGCGAAGGCCTTCGAGAAAGCCCGGGCGCGGCGGGATGCAGCCCATATTGCCGGCGACGGGCTCGACGATGATCGCCGCGATGTCTTTGCCCCATCGCTTGAAGGCCTTTCGGGTCGCGATCAGATCGTTGAAGGGCGCCACCACGGTTAAGTCAGTCATCGCCTTCGGCACGCCGGGCGAACCGGGAATGCCCAGCGTCGCGACACCGCTTCCCGCCCCAACAAGCAACCCATCCGAATGCCCGTGGTAACAGCCGTCGAATTTGAGAATCCGCGAGCGACCGGTCACCCCGCGAGCGAGTCGAAGCGCGCTCATCGTGGCTTCGGTCCCGGAACTCACCATCCGAACCTTCTGCACCGAAGGCAACGCCCGCCGAATCGCTTCCGCGAGATCCGATTCCCGCGCCGTCGGTGCACCGAAACTCGTGCCGAGCGCCATCGCTTCGCGCACCGCTTTCAATACCTGCGGATGCGCATGGCCGAGGATCATCGGCCCCCAGGAACCGACGTAGTCGATGTACTCGTTGCCATCGACGTCGCGGATTCGCGCGCCCTTCGCGGACTCAATGAACGGCGGCGTGCCCCCCACGGAACCGTAGGCACGAACGGGACTATTCACGCCCCCCGGAATCGAACGCTTCGCGCGGCGAAACTCGCGCCGCGACCCCTCAAAGGTCATGGCTCTATTCGTCCTCGTCCGCTTCCGGAGCGTCCGTCTCCGCGTCGCTCGTATCGGTGCTGTCGTCGGCTGCAATTTCCGCGGGTGCATCCGTGGCATCTGCCGCGATCACCGCTTCACCTTCCGTGTCGACGATGTCTTCTTCTGCGAGTCGCGCGATCGAGACAAGCTTCTCGTCTTCATCGAGCCGCATAACACGAACACCTTGCGTCGCGCGACCCATCGAAGAGATGCCGTCGACGGGACAGCGCAAGACCTTGCCGCCATCCGTAATCAGCATGACGTCATCGTCATCCACGACCTGAGCGATGCCGATCACCGGCCCGTTCCGCTCGTTGGCGCGGATATTGATGATGCCCTGGCCACCGCGCTTCTGCGGTCGGTAGTCGTCGAGGGGCGTGCGCTTGCCGTAGCCGCGTTCCGTTGTCGTCAGGATTTCCGCATCGCCGGAGAGAATCTCCATGCCGATCACTTCGTCCTCGTCAGCGAGTGCGATCCCGCGAACACCCGTCGCCGTGCGACCCATCGCGCGAGCATCGGATTCCGGGAAGCGAATCGACTTACCCATGCGCGTGGCGAGGAGCACGTCGTCGCTGCCACTCGATCGACCCGCCGAGATCAGATGATCGTCGTCGGAGAGGTTGATCGCGATGATGCCGGCCTTGCGCGGATTCGAGAACGCCGAGAGAGACGTCTTCTTGATCACGCCCTTGCGCGTCGACAAGATGATGAACTCGTCGCTCGCATCTTCAAAGCTGCGAACCGGGAGCATCGTCTGCACCTGCTCGTCCGCCTGCATCTGCAAGACATTGACGATCGCCTTGCCCTTCGCGGCGCGGCCGAGCTGAGGCAGTTCATGCACCTTCAGCCAATGCAACCGGCCGAGATTGGTGAAGAAGAGCAGGTAGGCATGGGTTGAAGCCACACCGAGATGGCGCACGAAATCTTCTTCGCGGGTCGCCATGCCCTTCGCGCCCTTGCCGCCGCGTCGCTGCTGGCGATACAGGGTGACCGGGTTGCGCTTGATGTACCCGAGGTGGGACAGGGTGACGACCATGTCCTCTTCGACGATGAGATCTTCGTTCGTGATCCCATCGATCGCGGGAGCGAGCTGGGTTCGTCGTTCGTCCCCGTACTTCGCTTCGACTTCGCGCAGCTCGTCGACAACAACGATCAGAATGCGCTCGTCGCTCGAGAGCAGGTCCTTCAAGTCGGCGATCTTCTCGCGCAATTCCGCGAGTTCATCGAGCACGCGCTGGCGTTCCATCGCGGTCAGCGCGCGCAGGCGCATGTCGAGGATCGCCTGGGCCTGCCGCTCGGACAGGTCGAAGCGTTCCATCAACTGGCCGCGGGCCGTTGCCGCGTCGGGTGCAGCACGAATCAGCGCGATGATCTCGTCGAGATGATCGAGGGCGATCGCGAAGCCTTCGAGGATATGCGCTCGGGCTTCCGCCTGGGCGAGATCGTAGATCGCGCGGCGGATGACGACTTCTTTGCGGAACTCAATAAAGTGTCGGAGTGCTTCCTTGACCGAGAGGGTCTGGGGGCGGCCGTTGACGAGGGCGAGCAGGTTCACACCGAAGGTCGTCTGGAGCGGCGTCATCTTATAGAGCTGGTTCAAGAGAACGTCTTCCGCGACATCCTTCTTGAGCTCGATGACGATCCGCATACCCTCGCGACTCGATTCGTCGCGCAGGTCGGAGATGCCTTCGATGCGCCCTTCTTTAACGAGGTCTGCGATTCGCTCGAGAAGCAGCGACTTGTTGACCTGGTAGGGGATCTCCGTGATGACGATCCGAACGCCGCGCTTGTACTCCTCGAACTCCGCTTGCGCGCGGAGGGTCAGATGGCCTCGGCCGGTCGCGTAATAGCTTCGGATGCCGTCGGTTCCGCAGAGCATCGCGCCGGTCGGAAAGTCCGGCCCGGGCATCTTCTCGAGCAGATCGTCGAGGGTGCAGTCGGGGTTTTCAGCTTCAAGAACGAGCGCAGCGGTCAGCTCACTGAGGTTATGTGGCGGGATATTGGTCGCCATGCCGACGGCGATACCCGCAGAACCATTCGCGAGGAGATTCGGGAAGCGCGCGGGAAGAACGATCGGCTCTTCCATCTGACCATCGAAGTTCGGCTGATAGTCGACGGTCTCGCGATCGATATCGCGCAACATTTCTTCGGCGAGCTTCGCGAGTCGCGCTTCCGTATATCGATAGGCTGCGGCGGAGTCGCCATCGATCGAGCCGAAGTTGCCCTGGCCATCGACGAGGGGATACCGGAGCGAAAAGTCCTGGGCCATGCGGACCATCGAGTCATAGACCGCTGAGTCGCCGTGGGGGTGATAATGCTTGAGCACTTCGCCGACGACACCGGCCGACTTCGAGTAGGGCCGGTTCGGAAGCAGACCTTCCTGGTGCATCGCGTAGAGAATGCGGCGATGGACGGGCTTCAGGCCATCGCGCACGTCCGGCAGCGCACGGCTGATGATGACCGACATCGAATAGGCAAGGAATGACTCCTTGACCTCGTCCTCGATGTTGACGGTCGGGAAGCTGTCGTCCGGCGTGTACGGCGTACCTTCGCCGCTACCGTCGCCGTCACCGGGGCCATCGCCGGTCGGATCGTTGGGATCGTCAGACACTTCTACTTACACCCATCAGTTCTTATACGTCGAGGTTCGCAACGCTCAGCGCGTTGTCTTCGATGAAGCGTCGGCGCGGTTCGACGACGTCCCCCATCAAGGTCGTAAAGACGTCATCGGCTTCGACACCGTCTTCGACGCGAATCTGGACGAGGTTCCGGTTTTCGGAGCTCATCGTGGTTTCCGCGAGCTGGTCGGGATTCATTTCGCCAAGGCCCTTGTAGCGCTGGATTGAAAGGCCCTTGTTCGCGATCTCAAGAATCTTGGCAAGTAGCGACGTGATCAGGATGAAGGTCTCTGGATCGCGGTCGCCGTGCTTGAGCGAATACGGCGAGGGGCCGAGCTCCGCGAGCTCATTCGCGAGCCGGATCATCTTCTGGAAATCGCCGGAGTTCACAAGGTTCGCATCCAGCGCGCTGCGCAAGGTTTGACCGGCGCGTC
>Ga0316208_1000345_pt1 | contig 59856 bp, 68 predicted proteins | sample 3monopyrite_MG_FD_204944 | JGI IMG/M metagenome (GOLD analysis project Ga0316208, IMG submission 204944) | Microbial mat bacterial communities from mineral coupon in-situ incubated in ocean water Damariscotta River, Maine, United States -... | ecosystem: Environmental > Aquatic > Marine >... | reverse complement strand
AAAGCTGATCCTGATAGTCATGATCGCTTTTGTCTGGTGCTATAAAGTGGGTATTTATCTGCACTCGATAAACCCTATAAAAATCAAAAAGCACGGCAGAAAAGCCAAGAGCATCTTTAAACATGGGTTAAGCAGCTTGGCCAGATTCTTCCTGAACTCTGAGTATCAGACCAATACGAATCCTTTTGAGTTTTTGTCATGTACTTAGGTGAGTTCAATAAGAGACTCCATAAGTAACCGACTCAGAATAGGAGATTGCTCTTGATTTAAAAAGTATCGGTAAACGTTACTTATAGTGTTCTCGCGTGTAGCGTGATATACCACATCCAAAAATCCGAACTCTCTTTGTTCAGGTTTTGGAATGTCTATCAGCAGTAGTTCAAATAACTCAGACATTCGACTATGATTTAAACTTAAATCCCTGTTTCATCTCCTCCAATGTACTAAGCATCCACAAGCGGTAGCGTTCCATTAATTCTTCGCCATCAGTTCCCGTCATCGGTTCTCCAAAAACGATGTGAGCCGTGGTAGATAGTTTGGAGAAATTGCGAAAGAAGTGACTACCAATTGGGTCATCGCCCACCCAGGCTAAATCAGGATTTTCAAAATAAATAGCTGTTGGAATGATGGGGAAACCTTCTTCGGCAGCATTGAAAAACATGCCTGGTTTTAAGGGAAGTAATCCGTTTCCGTCTCCAGTTGTTCCTTCCGGAAAAATGATGACCGAACGACCGTTCTTTATGCGATTAGAAATCTCATTCTTTGTCTTTTGGCGGCTTTCCTTATCGCTTCTATCTACATAAACCGTGTTTACTGAGCTGGCACCCCAGCCCACCAATGGCATCTTTTTCACTTCGGCTTTAGCTACAAAAACAGTGATGGCATACTTAGGAATCAACCAAATATCAATGTAAGATTGATGATTAGACATCATCAATCCCACCTTTGGTTTTTCGCCATGCAAAACGGTTTTCACACCAAAAACCTTGAGCATAACCACAGACCAAAATCGCTGTGTTCCCAACGCAAATCGATGACCAAAAGGAATACCCCCCAGCAAAGCCATCAGCGTACAGCACAATGTGAGTACAATGAATATGATGCTTCTAATAAAAAGGAGAATTGCTCCCATTGGCGCTTGCATGTAACTTGCGGTCGAAATAACTAAACCACAGCGAATATGAAAAACCTGGTTATAATCGGACTTCTGGCGTTTATCGGAATCTCGGCAAACCTACCCAACGAAACCAAGATAGGGTACGTTTATATGGAAATGGTAATGAAAAACATGCCTGAAACGCAGGAAATGATGGCAATTGTGGACAAGTTCACTGCTGAAAAGCAAGCAGAAATTGAAAAGAAGAACGCTTTCATCAGCTCCAAAAACGAAGCTTTTCGGAAGAAATCTGCCAAAGGCGAGTTGACCGAAGCGGGTAAAATTATTGCACAGAATGAGCTGATTTCGCTACAGAAGGAACTCAATCAATTGATAAGCGACAATGAGCAAGAGCTTTACTCTAAGCGAAGCGAATTGCTTTCTCCCATTGCCAAGAAGTTGGAAAAAGCAATGGACGAAGTGGCTGCGTTAAAAGGCTACAGATATGTTCTTAGTTCGGCTGATGGAACAGGAAATTCCATTGTTGTTGTAGCTCCTGAGTCTGACGACCTTACACAAGAAGTGATGAAGCACCTCGGGATTGAGTTGAAGTAGCATGGCAGGTACTGAAGTAAAACTGACAAACCGAGATGGTTCGTCAACCGCCATAACCCACTTTCAAGCTTCGGAAGAATCGAATACGGTAATCGTCATTTTTCCAGCGATGGGAATCTTTGCCAGTTATTACGAAAATCTGGGTTCTGAACTGGCGAAGAATGGATTTCACGCCATAACAGCCGACCTACGCGGAAATGGGAAAAGCAGCATTAGGCCGAGCAAAAAGGTTGATTTTGGATATGCTGGACAACTCGACCAAGAATACACCACTGTACTCAACCATGTTGAAGCAGAGTTTCCAGACAAGCGCGTACTCCTGCTAGGACATAGCTTGGGCGGTCAGCTGGGCTGTCTGATGGCGAGCAGGAAAACGCATAAAATTGATGGGCTTATGCTCGTAGCCTGCTGCTCCGTCTATTACAAAGGCTGGGATGGAATGGCGCGAATCAGAACACTTTTTGGAACGCAGTTTCTAGGACTAGTAAGTTCAATTATGGGCTATTTACCCGGAAAACAAGTTGGTTTTGGTGGATTGGAAGCTCGAACCGTTATCAAGGATTGGAGCAGACAAGCACGTAATGGTTATTACGTTTTGGCTAACGACCTTACAGATTACGAAGCAGAACTCGCCAAGTTGGAAATTCCTGTTATGGCTGTTTCTATGCAGGGCGATTATCTGGCGCCTGCCAAAGCCGTTAACCATCTTCTTGGCAAAATGAAAGGGGCGAATATTGAGCACCTCCATTTGAAAAAAGATGACCCTAGAAATGATGGTTACAATCATTTCAATTGGGCAAAAAAACCAACGAAGCTTGTCGGTGTTGTTTCAGAATGGATTACGGGACTGAACTAAACGGAAATTGTGGTAAACCCTGAAATATACATGCTTAGGTGCTTGGAACTAGCCGAATTAGGTCTCGGTTCTGTAGCGCCTAATCCTTCTGTGGGCTGTGTAATTGTGCATGAAAACCAAATTATTGGCGAGGGTTTTACCAGTCCGTATGGAGGCAGTCATGCAGAAGTAAATGCTATCAATTCGGTTGAAGACCAATCTTTACTCAAGAAAGCAACGCTTTACGTGAGTTTAGAGCCCTGTGCCCATTTTGGAAAAACGCCACCGTGTGCTAATCTGATTGTGGAGAAGAAGATAAAACGAGTTGTCATTGCCTGTCTTGATCCGTTTGCATTGGTGAACGGATTAGGGATTAAACGATTGATGGAAGCAGGTATTGATGTGAAGCTTGGAATGCTCGAAACTGAAGCCCACGAATCAAACCGTAGGTTTTTCACATTTCATGAGAAAAAACGGCCGTATATCATTCTTAAATGGGCAGAAACAGCCGATGGTTTTGTAGATAAAGCAAGAACCGATTTCAGCGAACCATCACTGAAGATAACCTGCGAATCTTCAAACATTCTTGTGCACAAATGGCGCGCTGAAGAGGCCGCTATTATGGTAGGGAAAAACACAACTCTCCTCGACAATCCGAGTTTAACAACGAGGAAATATGAAGGAAAAAATCCAATAAGAATTTTGCTGGATGGAAAGTTGGAAGTTTCTGCAGATGCCAACATTTTTAATCATGAGGCCGAGACAATACTTTTTATTGAAAGCACTAAATCCGAAATAAGAAATCCGAAACTCGAAACCATTACGGTTGAAAGCGTTCGCGACCTTCAATGCATCTTAACCGAGCTTTACAAACGCGATATTCAATCCGTCATTGTAGAAGGTGGCCCCACGTTGCACCGCTCTTTCTATGAAGCTGATATTTGGGATGAAATCAGACGGTTTGTTTCTCCGCTGAATGTAGAAAATGGTGTAAAATCGATTCAATTAAACAACTCTCCAGAAGAAGAAATCACAGTCGGTAACGACCAATTATTGACTTACCGAAACAGATGATTCCATTACTACTCAGCATTCTTTCATCATCCGTTTTGATGGTGATTTTCAAGTACTTCGACCGTTTTAAGGTCAATACATTCCAAGCCATTTCGGTAAACTATGTGGTTGCGGCTACATTAGGTTTTTTGCTTGCACCGGTTCATCTACAGCCTTATCAGATTGTAGCTAAACCATGGGCAATTAGTGCGCTTGTAATCGGCTCTGTATTTATTGGAATGTTCTACATCATGGCTGTTTCGTCTCAAAAAGTTGGCGTGGCGGTTACCTCAGTGGCAAACAAAATGTCGTTGGTTATTCCTGTTGCCGCAGGGTTTATTCTATACAATGAATCGCTGACAGGATTAAAGGTTCTCGGTATTGTTGTTGCCTTGGTTGCGGTTGCCATGGTCACCTTTCCGAAGCAGAAATTAGACATTGACAAAAAGTTCCTCTTCTTACCACTCATTATTTTCCTCGGAAGTGGTTTTCTTGACACTGTTTTCAAATACGTTCAAAAAACACACCTTTCTTCAGACGAAATTGAAGTCTTTTCAGCTTCCTTATTTTTTGTGTCGGCTTGTGTTGGTTGTTCCATTTTAATCTTTCAACGCTTAACTAGAAATTCCACCTTGCAATGGAAAAGCATTGTGGCCGGTTTTGCTCTTGGCATTCCAAATTACTTCTCTATCCATTTTCTTTTGGGTGCACTCAACCTGCCAAACCTAGAGAGCACGGTGGTTTTCCCAATCAACAACACAGGGATTGTTCTTCTCAGTACCTTGCTAGCCATTTTGCTATTCTCAGAACGGCTTTCAAAATTGAACTGGATTGGAATTTCGCTTGCCGTAGTTTCCATCGCACTTATCGCTATTGCATGAAAAACCTATTGTTGTTGCCGCTGCTTCTTGTTTCGCTCGTATCCTTCGGCCAAAATCAGCTAAAATTGGTAATGGACACCAAACCAGTTGGAAGTGTCATTAAGATTTCAAAGTACCTAGGCGACCTAGAGATTCCGCTCGACAGCATCCGATATAGAGGTGAATCTGAACTGAAATTCATTTACGACAAACGTTATTCAGATGGTGTTTATGTGATTGCAGTTAGCACACTCGAATCGTTTCAATTTATACTAATTAATCAGGAAAACATTACGGCTCATATTTACGAGAGCGGTGCTGGAATGGCGTTTAAACCAGATGGTTCAAAAGAAAACGATGCGTTTAACATTATGATGAACCTTTCTGATGTTTATTCGAAAAGCATGGACACGCTTTCGTTTGCCATGGACCGTCTTTCGCCATTTGCACCACGCCATGCTGCGCTGTCCGATTCGTTGAATAGCGTTTACCACCAAGTTGCCGATGCGTACAACAATTCGCTTGGGTTGCTGAACAAATTGTTTCCTGAAAGCTACACTGCGCAAGTATTGGTTCAATTGGATAAAATTCCAATTCGCACACAAAAGCCAGAATGGAACAGTGCATTTGATAATGATGCTGCTTTTAGCCACGTTCATTACTTCCATCACATCATTTTTTCTGATGAACGAATTATTACCAGTCCGTTCTTAGCAAACAAGGTTTTGGAATATCTGTACAGTTATACCGAAAGGTCGGAAATTGGAATTCAGAATGCTATTGACATGCTGCTTGACCGGCCTGAAACAGCACCAAAAGTGCAGGCATTTCTCATCGATTTACTTGTTGATTTCTTTGCTGATAAGGAAGCTTCAGAATACGTGGATTACGTGAATCGTAACTATCTCGGAAACTGTGACCTTCCACTTTCCGAAGAAACACTTGCCAGTATTTCGAAAACGGTAAAGTTTAAGCCTGGAGATGAAGTGCCTTTGATGAAACTGCCAAACGAAACAGGGCATTTAGTGCCAAGTAGCGCACTAAATGGAAGAATAAATGTGGTCGTTTTTTGGGCTTCTTGGTGTCCGCATTGCGTAAGAGAAATTCCAAAACTAAAAGCGCTTTACGACCAAATGAAAGGCGATTTGGGCGTTTACTCCATCTCTGTTGACACATCAAAGGTTGATTGGCTCAATACAGTCAAAGAATATGATTTGGATTGGTACAATGTGAACGACTTGAAAGGTTGGGAAAGCAAAAGTCTCGAAGAATTCAAGGTCACCTCCACTCCATCGCTTTTCCTACTTGACGAAAACCTGCGTTGGATTGGTCGTGCTAGTTCTTTTGATGGATTGTACGAATTGGTAAAAAAGCAGCTTGAGGAATAAGTCCCGTTTTCCCGTCATTCCGACCGAGGAACGAGCGGAGGAATCCATTCACCATAGCACCAATAGATGTCTCGGCTTCGCAAGCTCCGCTCGAGATGACGAACCACATCGTCATTCCAACCGAAGCACCTCACTACCAACCCATCCTTATCTTTGCATCCATGCGCCTGATTATTCTTTTCACACTCCTTCCATTTATTTCACCTGCTCAGAAATGGGTTGCAGAGGACGGTGCCGCTTACCCAATCGACAGAAAAGAGGCCATTTGGGTTGACCAAACTGGTTTCATTCAGCCTAATGAGCAAGCCGTAAAACAATACCTGCTTAGCACCATTCCAAACCTCAAATCAGAATCCGTTAGCGTAGAACTTGCCAATGAAATTTTGAGCCCGAAAGCGAAGCATTATCGTTTTAATCAAACCATAAACGGTAAGAACATTTTCCGAGGTTCAATCAAGGTAAATCTTGCCAATGACGGGCGCATCCTCAGTGTGTTTGATCATACTTTTTCGGTTAATCAGAATATCGATTCCAGTTTTCCAAATCACGCTACATACCACCAAGGATTGATGGTGCATTACGATCAGCCTGACAATGGCAAACTGCACCATTACGATTTGGAAGAAATGTATATGGATTACCAAGGAGAAATGGTTCCCGTAATTCATTTAGAAGTAGTTGAAAACACTGATAGATACTACGAATTGGTGCTGGATAAAAACGCAAAAGTGATTTACCAGAACGACCTTCTTTCTTATGCGGCACCCCAAGATTCTGTTGTAACGCTTTGGGTTTTCAACCCCGACCCATTAACTACAGCTAACCAAAATTATGGCGCGCCTTACGCAGATAATTCTGACCAAGATGTACTTGAATTAAACGCAGAAAGAGTTCCTCTTCTGGCGACCGCCACCTTCGATAACGACACATTCTTTCTGAGAAACGAATATGTTGAGCTAAAAGACGTTTCAACGCCCAACTTTGAGCCTGCTTATAGCCTCACTCCCGAATTCAATTACACACGTGCCGAATCCGGTTTTGAGGATGCCAATGCCTTTTATCATATCGACTATTTCCAGCGATACATTCGAACATTGGGCTTTACCAATATTGTAGATTACCCAATTGTGGTTGACCCTCACGCTTTGAGCGGAAGTGACAATTCGAACTTCAATTCCGGATTTAATCCACCACGTTTACAGTTTGGAGAAGGTGGTGTAGATGATGCTGAAGATGCCGATGTAATCCTTCACGAGTTTGGTCATGCCATTATGCATTCGGCTGCACCCGGCACCAACAGCGGTACCCAACGCCAAGCATTGGAGGAGGCCACTGGCGATTATTTCGCGTCTTCTTACTCCCGTTTTCTTAGTCCTAATCGTTGGAGCGATGTGTTTACTTGGGATGGCCACAATGAGTATTGGAACGGAAGAAGTTCGGTGAGCAACGACCACTACCCAGAAGATTTGAACAACAATCTCTACACCGATGCAGACATTTGGTCAGCAACACTTATGCAAATTTGGGGAGACATTGGTCGCGAGGCTACGGATGCTATTATGATTCAGGCGGCTTATGGTTTCTCGTCAGGTATGACCATGTCGCAAGCTGCGCTACTCTTTCTGCAAGCAGATACGCTCCTTTTTAATGGAGACAATTTCACGCCAATCCGTCAGCGAATGTTCGACCGTGGGCTTATTCCTTGGTTTGTTGGCATTGAAGATGTGAATCCGAAACCCAACTTTTTTGAGATTTACAACACGGCCGGTTTCGCTCAGAATTCTGGAAATGTTAGAGTTGTAGCAAACGAATCGTTTGAGTTCAATCTATACAATAGTGTTGGGCAGGCGGTTCGTTCAGAAGTCGTTTCTTCTGGGCGACTGAATCTTTCTTCTTCCGATGGTTTAAGTGCTGGCGTTTACGTTCTTGAACTCGTGTCAAACAACCATCGCCAAACGGTAAAACTGGTAAAGCATTAAAATTATTCGAAACCTGTTAGGTTTTGAAAACCTAACAGGTTTAGCCACAGATGAGCCAAAACACAATTTCCATCTTGATGCCTGTTAAGAATGCCGAGCCTTTCTTAACCGACTGCCTCAATTCCATCATCTCCCAAACAGAAACGAATTGGGAATTAATTGCTGTAAATGATGGCTCTACGGATGACAGTCTACGTGTACTACAGGATTTTTCTAAGAAGGATAAACGCATTTCGACCTTAGAAAATTCGGGTTCCGGAATTATTGAAGCATTACGATTGGCTTACTCTTTAAGCCGCGGAAACCTAATTACACGGATGGACGCTGACGACTTGATGCCTCCTACCAAACTCGAAATTCTTAAACGTAACTTATTAAGTTTCGGAAGTAAAAACCTTGCCACTGGCCAAGTAAAATACTTTTCTAACGAAGGCTTGAAGGACGGTTATCGCTACTACGAATCGTGGTTAAACGAACTGACTAAGTCAGGAACAAACTACTCGGACATTTATCGCGAGTGTGTGATTCCATCACCTTGCTGGATGGTTTTCAGAGAAGTCCTAGACGAATGCGGAGCCTTTGACTCTGACGTTTACCCAGAAGATTACGATTTGTGTTTCCGGTTTTACGGAAACGGTCTGAAGCCAATCCCTTGTTCAGATGTGCTACACCTTTGGCGCGACCACAGTTCTCGTTCTTCTCGTAACGACCCAAATTATGCCGACAATCGATTCCTTGAATTAAAACTGAATTGGTTCCTAAAACTGGACCATCAACCAGAAAAAACACTAGTTGTTTGGGGTGCAGCATCAAAAGGAAAAACCTTAGCAAAAGGATTACTGGCAGCTGGTGTTGACTTCCGTTGGATGTGCAACAATCCCAACAAGATCGACAAGCACGTTTACGGCAAGCAGATTGAAAATGTGGCTAAAATTGGTGAATTGGAAAATCTACAGGTGATTGTTGCCGTGGCGAATAAAAATGAGCAAGCAGAGATTCGTGAGCATCTTCAAACTGATGAGGCTTTCTTTTTTTGTTAATGTCCGCTATGCATAAAAATGTGTTTACCACTTTTTTACTTATTTAAACATAGTATTGGACACTTAAATTAGATGCCATATGTGTTCTCCAAGTCCCACCTTCGCAGTTACATTTGATTGATTAAACGAACAGGACTGCTTTTTAAGCTTTAATATATGACGATACATCTACGTTTTCATCGGCTTAAATTGCTTTCAAATGTTTGCTTAATTACTGTAGCTATTCTGTTGGGAACTCAGTTTGATGCCGTTTCCCAATGCAACCAACGGATTCCGAGCCCGACTCCCGCCAATCTGAATCCAACCTGCGGATGGACATCCATTAGCCTTGGGCCTGGTGAGTATAGAACACTTAATACTTTTCCTGGTGTTTCATATGATTTTGAGGTTACAACTGTAAACACGTTGAGTGGGTACACTAACCTAACATCTCCAGGCTGTGTTAATGGAGCAAGCCAGGCTGCGACCGGAGCACCGGCATACCTTGCCACTGGTGCATCAGTTAATTTTGGCATCAACCAAAACGGGACGGCCGTAAATAGTAATCCGACTTGGGCGGGTTGGAGTAGTCAATCTGGAAGTGGTTCTTCTGTTCTTCGTTACCGACAAAAGGAATCTTCCACAATTGCAACACCAACAGCATCCGCAACCCCAACCACCGTTTGCTCTGGAGGTGCGGTTACGTTAACGGCAACAGGTGTAGTTCCGGGTGGACAAGGAAGTAATACATCAGGTGTTTTGTCGCTTACTGGTGGCAGTACCATCGGTCAAGTTCAAGTAGCAAATAGTGCGGCTTTACAGGTAGCAGCATCTGAGGATTTTACGTACGAAATGTGGGTAAAGCCCTCATCATTTGCTAATGGCAACAACACATATTTCGAGAATGGGTCTTGGGGTGGACAGACAATATTGTTCAGGCAAGATAATCCAACAACGATTTATCTTTACATTAATAGCGCTCCACCGTACAACAATTTACCGTATGCGCCTCCAGTCGGGCAATGGACGCATCTTGCGGTAGTAAGATCGGGTGCTACCATTTCTCTTTTTGCTGATGGTTGTTTTGTTGGGCATTTCACTACCACTTATAGTTCTGCAATAAACCCAACAAATGTGATGCGAATCGGCAGTTCTGTTCATACCGGAGCACAGCGGTTTAAAGGCGAAATAGATGAGTTTAGAATGTGGAAGGGAGTTGCCGTAAGCCAGGCTAACCGAGATACGTATAGAACCAAACAAGACCTCAGCGGTCACCCCAACATTAATAACCTCAGTTGTCAGTACCGCTTTAATGGTGACTACACAAATTCAAGCCCTGCCTCTTCGGTTTCGGGAACTGGCACACCTTCTAACGCAGCCTTTGCAGCACCCAACGGTTACAACTACACATGGTCTGGCCCAGGTGCACCAGGTTCATCAACCAATGAGGTTCAGACTACAAACTCTACCTCGGCAAGTTCGTATACGGTTGTTGCTTCCAGAACTGGTTATACAAATAGTGCATCAAGTGGTGCTACCTCTTCAATTTCGTTTTATTCAACAACAAATACCCCTGGTACAATTACTGGGCCTACAAGTGCCTGTCCCGGTGGAAGCTATACTATTAGTAATACAGCCGTGGCAGCTACAGGGTCTCCAGCTTCTTCTGCGCCTAGTTATAGGTTTTATAGACAGAAAACCGATGAGCCTAACCTAGCCACTTGGGTTGATATCAGCGGCCTAGTTTCCACAAGTTCATTCACCACCGGCATTCCCAATGCTCCAGGAACTTATCAGTTTCAACGAAGATCGTCTTTTTCCTGCCCAGGAACTCAGGCTACTTCAAATACCATAACGGTAACGGTGTATAACAATTTTGCGGCAGGAACAATACAAGCGGATCAACAACTGGTCTGTCCTTCTCCTGGCCCAGCAACTCTTACAAGCATCAATAACGCTGTTGGAGGTAACGGAACTTACTCTTACCAATGGCAGGTATCAACAAATAACAGCAGCTTTTCAAATATAAGTGGGGCAACAGGGACAACTTATACCCCACCAAGTACACTTGGCACACGCTACTATCGAAGAGGAGTATCTGAAACTAGCGGTTGCTTTACTTCTCCAGTTTACACAGGCGAACCTCAGGATATTGCCTGGACTGATGCGAACTCGGGTACTACGGTTAATGGGACAACGATAACAAAGACCGGTGGTGCTAATGGGGTTTGGGACGAGGGTGCGTCTAGTTTACAAAACGTTGTTCGGGGAGGTTATATTGAATTTAGAGCTGGTGAGACCAATACTCATAAGATGATGGGGCTCAATTCAGACCCGACATCAAATCATAGTTATTCTAGCATTGATTATGCCATGTACCCTCATGGATCTGGAGCTATGATTCAGGTATATGAAAGTGGAAACTATAGAGGGCAATTTACCAACTATGTTACAGGCGATATCCTTAGAGTAGAATGGACAAGCAACGATCAGATAGTTTATAAAAAGAATGGGGTAGTATTTTACACGAGCACGGTCGCGCCTTCAGGCGTTTTATATGGTGACCTTTCGCTCTACCATAGCAATGCCAGTTTCACAAACGTGGTTATCCAAGGAGATGACAATGCCGAGGTAACGGTTATTGATATGACCGCCTCAGTTGGCGTAACCGATGTTAGTTGTAATGGCGGAAGCGATGGGGTAGTTTCGGCAAATATTACTGGTGGTGTTCTTCCATATACATACTCTTGGTCTCCAGGTGGACAGACTACAGCAGTTGTAGGCAGCAGAAGTGCCGGAACTTACACCGTAACCGTAACCGATGCAACGGGTTGTACTGCCACGGCAAATGCAACTGTTGGCCAACCTGCTACATCGGTCAGTCTTACAAGTTCGCTTACCAATGAGACGTGTCCTGGAGATTGCAATGGTTCGATAAATATTACCCCGTCTGGTGGCACCCAGTACAACTCTAAGCCCAATGCCTTACATCTCGAATCAAATCTAGTGCTATGGGCAAACGGTGACAATGGAGTAGTAAGAGACTTCACAGATAATGTCTCACAGTGGTCAGATTTAAGTGGATCTGGCAATCATATAACGCAGTCAAGCAGTGGAAATAGGCCTACTTGGGTTAGTAGTGCTATTAATAGTGAGCCGGTTGTCCGGTTTAATACTTCTCAATGGATGGCTACCGCTACGAATTTTGGCACTCCATATACCATTTTTACAATATCGAAAATGAATGGTGGAGCAACCAATCGTCTGATTTCGTCTTATAGCACGAATTGGTTGATGGGCTATCATGGTGGCAGTGTTAATGATATATATGCAAATGGATGGGTCTACAATCCCTCAGCTGCGGCTGGTACTTCTGCAAACTTGCACACCGTAACAGGAACTGGCGGAATAACCACCTTGTATAACTGTGCAACCGCTTATGGCGGGAATGGAGCTGGAGTTTCAGGACCAGGTAGATTACGATTAAATGGATGGAGCACAGGACTTGGGGAAACCTCTAATGGTGATGTAGCGGAGGTTATAATGTATAATCGGGTACTTACAGCTGCAGAGTTACAAGGCGTGCGTAATTACTTGTCAAATAAGTACAACATGGGATGTACCGGTGGTAACCCATACACATATAGTTGGACTGGCCCTTCGTCTTATACATCAACACAAGAAGATATTACGGGACTTTGTGATGGCGACTATACCGTTACTGTAACCGATGCCAACGGATGTTCGGTAACAAGCCCAACAATAACCATTGGAACTACTTACACAGAATCAACTGCTCCTGGAGCGATATCGGGAGTAACCTCAATCTGTAATGGAGCAAGCACAACATTAAGCATTAACCCTGCAACGGGGGTGTCGGGTTCAGGCTCAACGTACCAATGGTTTTCTAGTTCATGCGGAGGAACATCTGCTGGAACAGGCACAAGCATTACGGTTTCTCCTTCTTCTACAACAGAGTATTTCGTGAGAAGAACGGGCACATGTAATACAACCACATGTTCGTCAATTATAGTTACGGTTGTTTCCGCAACGCTGCAACCAATTGAAGGCGACCAAACTATCTCTTGTGGAACCACAACCACCTTTAGTTCTAATGAAGTAAGCGAGTTTACGGTCACTGGAAGTAACAATTATACCGTTCCTACTGGCTACAATGGACAAGTTGAAGTCTTGGTTGTTGCTGGCGGTGGCGGTGGCGGCACCAATATGGGCGGTGGCGGTGGCGGTGGCGGTGTCATACATAATGAGGCATATTCCGTTACATCAGGACAAGTTATTCCGATTACAGTTGGTGCTGGTGGAGCTGGAGCTCCTGCTGGTACGGGCGGACATCCAGCTATACCTGGTTCCAACGGGGGGAATTCAGTGTTTGGCTCTCTTACCGCTATAGGTGGAGGACGAGGTGGATTATCACCGAACTGGGGGCTTCAAAATGGCGTTGCCGGAGGGTCTGGTGGTGGTGCTTCTGGGTATAATCATAATGGCGCTGGCGTGGGTGCAACTCCCGGAGGTGCGGGTACACTTGGACAAGGATTTAACGGTGGCCATCAAGGATCAGCTTACTATTCTGGTGGTGGTGGCGGAGCAGGTGGTCCAGGTTGGAGCGGTAATGGAAGAGGACATGGCGGCCCTGGTTATTTGTGCGATATCAATGGCACGGCATGGTATTGGGCAGGTGGTGGCGGTGGTGCCGGTTACTCTGGTTGGGGTGGTAATGGAGGTATAGGTGGCGGTGGCGGTGGTGCCGTTGGTTCTCCAGCTGGTTCTGGAGGCGTAGGTTACAATAATGGCTCGGCAGGAACTAACGGTTGTACTGGTTGCCAATCAAACATACCTGGAGGAAATGCCGGGGCTAACACCGGAGGCGGTGGAGGTGGGGGATCTCATTACGAATACACTAATAAAGGTGGAGACGGTGGTTCGGGGATTGTCATTGTAAGTGCACCTTCTACATCTGGTAGTTGGTCAAGCAATAATACATCCGTTGCAACGGTAAATAGTTCAGGGGTTGTCACAGGAGTTTCTGCTGGAACGGCAACCATTAGCTATACCGCTAATGCAGGTGGGTGTGGCTCAAGTACTGTAACTAGAACAGTAACCGTAGAATCACCAATTTCGCCAACAATTACAGGGGTTAACTCTTTCTGCGCTGGTGAAACTGCTACATTCAGCGTTCAGTCTTTGCCAACTGGCGGAACCATAACAACTAGTATTGATGGCGCATATAAGATTCATTCTTTCACATCAACCGGAACTAGCGTCTTTAACTCTCCTGTAAACCTTAATGCCGAAGTAATGGTCGTTGGTGGCGGTGGTTCAGGAGGGCCAGCCATTGGTGGTGGCGGTGGTGGTGGTGGTGTGGTGCACATGCCAAACGTTAGTATCTCATCTGGTGCAAGTGCTATTGTGGTAGGAGCTGGAGGAGCCACCACAAACACGACTTTTGGAGCCAATGGTGGCAATTCAACAGCTTTCGGGGCAACCGCTGCAGGTGGAGGTTCATCAGGTCGACATGACGTACAAAATGGCTCAGCTGGTGGCTCTGGAGGTGGAGCAGCATCAAACAATTCGGTCTTTAATACTGGTGGTGCTTCAAACGGAAACTCATTGGGGTCTAACACAGGTGTTATTTACGGGAACGCTGGTGGTTACATGACCGCCCCTAGATATGGAAGCCCAACCCGTGCCGCTGGTGGTGGAGGTGCTGGTGCACCTGCTGCCAACGTTAGGTCTAGTTATCAAGGTGATGGCCAAGGAAACGGTGGCGATGGTATTCAAATCGACATACTCGGTCCAAACTATTATTGGGGTGCTGGTGGTGGTGGTGGAACACACGATAATGGAACCAACGGAGGTGGAAACGGTGGCCTTGGTGGTGCTGGTGGCGGATCTGGCTACAATACAACTGGGGGTCTTGGTAGTGGAGGCGGTCTTAATGCTGGGGCAAACGGGCTCAATGGAAGTAATTTGAAAGGTGGAAATGCAGGAGCCAATACTGGATCTGGTGGTGGTGGAGGCTCCTGGAGTTCCGGCCAAGGTGGCAACGGTGGGTCAGGTATAGTTGTGGTTAAGTATCTCGATTATACCAACGGTGCTTGGAGCAGTTCAAACACATCGGTTGCTACTGTTAATTCATCAACTGGTGTGGTTACGACTGTTGCTGGCGGTACTACCATCATTAGCTATACGATTTGTTCAACTGTGGTTAACTACCCAATTACGGTACACAGTCTTTCGGTGGCTCCAACAGGCACTTCTGGTACGTCACCAATTTGCGATGGTAGCTCTACTACTTTAACCGCAACTGGAGGTACTCTCGGAACAGGGGCCGCGGCTTATTGGTATGAAGGAAGCGTTTGTGGACCATTCTCTCAAAATTGGCTTACCCAACCATATGGAGCAGTTAGTGCTACGACCACTAATTCGGTTGCAGGAGGGATTTTGAATGTTACATCCACAACTAACGACCCTACAATTTCGATGAGTGGTCTTGGGTCTTTCAACCCGAATGTTTACCAATATGTTAACGTGCGCTATAGAGTGCTTTCGGGAACAGCCGGAAACACAGAAATTTTCTTTTACAATACAGCACATGCTTTTGCGGTTGGTGGAGAATCAGCTTCTGGCTCTTTAATAAGCGATGGGCAATGGCACACGCTTTCTATTAACATGGCTTCTGATCCCGATTATACAACAGGAGGAAATATTACTGGATGGAGATATGACTGGGCAACTGCTAATGGTGTAACTATGGAATTGGACTACATAACACTAACTACTACTCCGGTTACCACTACCCCATCCCCTACTTCAACCACCTCTTATGTAGTTCGATATGAAGGACAATGTAATGTTACAGCTTGTGCTGCGTCAATAAGCATTGTTGTACATCCAAATCCAACGTTGTCTACAACGGTTCAAGCCACAGTTTCATGTGGTGGCTCCAATGCCACCATAAATCTTACCGGAATGCTGCCAAACGTTACGTCTTCAATTACCTACAACATAGGTGGAGGAACTCCCGTAACGGTAACAGGAGTTGTATCCAATAGTTCTGGAAACGCAAGTTTTAACGCCTCGGTAGTTACCGCTAATCATGGCCAAACATTAACGATAACTAACATTAGTACAACATCGCTGTCTCCAACGTGTAATCTTGCTCCCCCATTATCCGGAAACACAGATGTACTGGAGGTAGTTTCGGGTACTATCAATGCTGGCTACAAGACATGGACAGGCGCAGAATCTGCCGATTGGACCGACTACTTGAATTGGGATTGTGGAGGAGTGCCTCTGATAGGCCAAGACGTTATCATTCCTGCTGGTTCATTGCCAAACGAGCCAACAATTTTTGGCCCAGACCAAGGAAAGTGTAACACTATTCAGGTACTTGGAAGTACTATCGTGACCATTGAATCGGATTTGAATGCAGACCTTGAGGTGGGGAACCCCTAATAATCTGAGTTCGGCCTAAGGATTTGCATGTCGAAAAGCGTCAGTTCGAGTGAAATTTCAGGGAAATTTTGTACAGAGAATGAACTTTTTGGTCGGTTTCAAACTGTTTTCGATACAATTTTGCGGTGCAAAATCACTCAAACTGACCATCGACTGTTACATCCAACTGAGATTAATAGTAGCTAGAAAATCTATTGTCTGTTAAGTTTCACCTTCACCCAAAAACGGATTGGTTCTGAAAACTTATTGTAGCGACTTGAATTGCGCAGGGCCATACCGGCCGCAGAACTTCCCGTTGGCGTATTCAACCCATTATTCCCAAAGCCACCGCCACCGTAAGCATTATTCCCTCTTCCCATTGCCCTGTCTCCAGCCGATATTCCTTGGTTGGCTTGGGTAACATCTGCCTGAGATAAAGCTTGGTCATTTCCTGGCATTTCGTAGCCGCCCGTTTCAATTCCAATGGAAATCACATCGCCTGTGGCTTTTATTGCTTCCAGCGGAATAATTGCCCGATAAACAAGCGACCGCGTACTGTCAAATTCAAGCGTTACGGTTGTTCCCTTCAGTTCCATTCGATTGAATATCTGAACTGTTTCTCCTCCGAATTTCAAGTAGCCATCGCTCGGGATCATCTGGTCAAGGGTTGATTTTCCCAACTGAATGCTCTGATCATATCTATTGCCATATTCCTCCAATTCCGAAATAGGCACTTTATCTGAATAGATCGGAAATTGAAGTTCATCCTTCTGCTTATTCTTAGCCGTTCCATCAACAAAAAAACGTAACCCCGTGGTCAGGATCTTCTGAATGGTCAGTTGGTCAACCACATCAAAAGAGAAATAGAGGTTTTCAGCATCATTTTCAATATTGTATCTAATCTTAGAATCAGTATGAAAGAATCGGAACGCAGTAGATTTCGTTTCTGGTTCCTTCCAGTTGCTCTGGAATAACTTACTCGAACATCCGCTAGCTATGAATCCAATAAGTAAAAAGGTGATGATTTGCTTCATACCGCAAATTTGGGAAAACATCTTTGCATATATCAATTATTTAATTAGTACACTTGTACTATTATTATTTGTAATAATGGTTTTTCCGTACTAAAATGTCATCAACTAAAGAACGTATTATCACAACTGCGGTAGATCTTTTCAACACGAAAGGCTTTGTGAGTGTGACTATGCGCGATTTGGCGAATGAGCTCGACATGAGCCTTGGAAACCTCACTTATCACTTCAAAAAGAAGGAAGATTTGATGCTTGCAATCCATGGTAGAATTATCGAAGAGCGCAACGTGATGCTCGAATCGGTTCAAATGATTCCGTCCATTGCGAACATCCATCAGCAGATGGTACCATTGCTCCAACTATATGAGCGTTATCGATTTCTTCAGCAAGACATTTTGGAGGTGAGTAGAGCTTATCCTCATCTGGCTGAGATTATGCGCGGTCAATTTAAGAACCAGATCAGATACATCAAAGCCATCATTGATTACTCGGTTGGTTCAGGAAATATGAATACCGAATCACGCCTGGGGCAATATCAGCAATTGGCTGAAACCGTTTGGATGATTATTACATTCTGGTTAGCCCAACGTGAATTGCGTGATCAGAAGGGAAACCTGTACAATCAGGCACGAAGCGCCATTTGGAATTTGACCATTCCACTTTTGACCGAAAAAGGTCTGTCCAGTTTCAATAAGATCGATTTTAATGAGGAAGTTCAAAATGATGCATAGGATTATAACCACAGAGAGCACGGAGTTTTCACAGAGTCTCACAGAGAAATTCTCTGTGTCCTCTGTGCGTTTTTCTCCGTGTCCTCCGTGGTTAATTTTTTCTTTTCATGGATTTCTCAGTTCAGTTCATTCGTACGCCACAGACGCATAAATAATTCGTAACCAATGCAAACAATCCAATCAAACATAAACACCAACACGCAGGTCTTCAAGGATAACCGAGAAGGCATGTTAGTGCTTCTCAAGAAGCTTGATGGACATCTGGAAGAAAGCCGGTTCCAAGGACAGGAAAAGCATATTACAAAGGCTCGGTCGAAAGGCAAGTTTTTGGCGCGAGAACGTCTTGATTTACTCTTAGATCAAGACAGTCCCTTCTTAGAACTGCTGCCGTTGGCAGGATTAGGCGGAAAAGGCTTCGGAACGGGCGGAACAACCGTTGGTGGCATTGGAATCGTTTCTGGACGTTTATGTATGGTTGTTTCAAATGTTGGAACGAACAAGAGCGGAGCTATCGATTTTCCAACACTTCAAAAAGCGATGCGCTTGAACGAGATTGCTGAAGAGAACGAACTACCAAGTATCAGTTTGGTCGAAAGTTCAGGAGCCAACCTTCCTGATCAGGCTAAGATTTTCAACTTGGGCGGAACCAACTTTCGAGATATTACAAGACGTTCCAAAAAGGGAATTCCATCCATTTCTGTAGTGTTCGGAAACGCAACTGCGGGTGGGGCATACATCCCAGGAATGTCTGACTATTCCATTTTCGTGAAGGATCAGGCGAAGGTTTTCCTAGCAGGACCGCCATTGGTTAAAATGGCAACGAATGAGGTTGTGGATGATGAAACACTTGGTGGAGCAGAAATGCACTCCAAAATATCGGGTGTATCTGATTTCTTGGCGGAAGATGAATTAGACGGCATTCGAATTGCGCGTGATTTGATTGAAACGTTAAAGCCAGCTAAAACCCATTTCCAACCAGAAGGATTAGCTGAAACACCCGTTTTTGATAAGGAAGAATTGCTGGGAATAGTTCCGCCAGATGTTAAAATTCCTTTCGATATTAGAGATGTGATTGCCAGAACGGTTGATGGTTCAAAATTCACAGAATTTAAACCTGAATATGGCGAAACACTGATTTGTGGTTGGGCAAATATTCACGGTTATCCCGTTGGCATAATCGCTAACAATGGCGTGCTTTTCTCGGAAAGCGCCAACAAGGGAACGCACTTTATTCAGCTCTGCAATAAGAACGATGTGCCGCTGCTTTTCTTCCAGAACATCACGGGTTTCATGGTTGGAAAAGACTACGAGCAAGGCGGCATCATAAAGCACGGAGCGAAGCTTATCAATGCAGTTTCAAACTCGGAAGTTCCTGCCATTACCATTATGATGGGAGCCAGTTATGGAGCAGGAAACTATGCCATGATGGGCCGCGCTTATCAACCGCGTTTCTTGTTCTCATATCCAAACACGCGCATCGCAGTTATGGGGCCAGAGCAATTGGCGGGTGTAATGGGAATCATACAAAAGCAGGCCGCCAAAAAAGCAGGAATGGACTATGACGAAGCGCAAGCAAAAATGCTTCGCGACCACATGGTAAATGAAGCCGTAAAGCAGTCAGATGCGTGGTATTCTACGGGCCAGCTTTGGGATGATGGCGTTATAGACCCGCGACAGACGCGAAACTATTTAGGAATGTGCTTGGCGGTGGTGAACAACGCACCGATTAAGGGCACGGACAGTTATGGGATTTTTAGAATGTGAAGTGATGAAATCCGAAATTCTAAATATTCAAATTCGAAACGGTTTAGCGTTTCAAAAAATCAGTGATTATCCGTCTAATCAGTTTAATCTGTGTTCTATTGCCATTTGCACATTACCCTCATTCGCTAATCCGCTAATTTCCAACTCCATAAATTCAATCCTTATTGCCAAACAAAACGCGCAGCCATGAAAAAGGAAAACAGCATCCAGCTATTTCAAGAAAAAAGCATCCGCACCCATTGGGATGACCAGAAGGAAAAATGGTACTTCGCCATCGTAGATGTGGTGGCCGTGCTTACAGAAAGCATAAACGCACCGGCCTATTGGCGCAAACTGAAAGAACGACTTAAAAAAGAAGGAAACCAAACCGTGACGGATTGTCACGGTTTGAAAATGCTATCCCAAGATGGCAAAATGAGAATGACCGATGTTGCCGATACTGAGCAGCTTCTCCGCCTCATCCAATCCATCCCATCGCCAAAGGCCGAACCTTTCAAACTATGGTTGGCAAAGGTAGGGGCCGAGCGAATTGAAGAAACCGAGGATCCTGAATTGGCCTTTGAGCGAGCAATGGAAACCTATCTCGCAAAAGGATATTCCAAAGAATGGATCAATCAGCGGCTGAAAAGCATTGAGGTCAGAAAGGAACTGACGGACGAATGGCAACAGCGCGGAATGAAACAGGGGTTGGAATATGCCATTCTGACCAACGACATTACCAAGGCATGGGCAGGAAAGAACGTGAAGGAATACAAGCAGTTCAAAGGACTGAAGAAGGAGAATTTGCGCGATAACATGAGCAACTTGGAGCTTGTGCTGAACATGCTTGCGGAAGCCTCTACAGCAGAAATCTCAAAAGAGAAAAAACCCGAAGGATTGGACGAGAACCGCGACATTGCCCGAAAAGGCGGCCATGCCGCCAAGAAAGCCCGTTTGGAAATTGAGAAGCAAACGGGAAAACCGATCGTGACAGCTACAAAACCTAATAACCTTCTGGACAATCCTGATGAGAAGTGAGATGTCAGATATTGTAATTCAAAATACTGAGATTGCTTCGTTCCTCGCAATGACGGTCTCAAGTTGCGTCATTGCGAAGGAGGAACGACTGAAGCAATCTCTTGCCATTCGCACATTACCCTCATTCGCTAATCCGCTAATCCGCTAATTTCCTAAATGGCTGCTATAAACTCAATACTGATTGCCAACCGAGGCGAAATTGCCTCACGCATCATTCGCACCTGCAAGAAAATGGGCATCCGAAGTATTGCCATTTATTCTGATGCGGACAGAGGAACGCCTTATGCAAGAGAAGCCGACCAAGCCGTACATATTGGCGGAAACGAGTTGGCGAGTTCTTACTTAGATCAAGACAAGATTATTGCTATAGCCCAGAAAGTTGGTGCAGATGCTATTCATCCGGGTTTTGGGTTTCTATCTGAGAATGCAGGTTTTGCCCAAAAATGCCAAGATGCAGGATTGATCTTCATTGGTCCGAACCCGAACGCTATAGACGCTATGGGTTCAAAATCCAAGGCGAAAGACATTATGCGGAAGCACGAAGTTCCTGTCATTCCGGGTTATCAGGGTGAAGACCAATCGGTGGAACGACTTTCTGCCGAAGCCTTGAAAATCGGTTTTCCTGTTTTGCTGAAAGCAGCCGCTGGTGGTGGTGGAAAAGGCATGCGTATCGTAGAAGCCGAGAAGGAATTGAAAGCATCTATTGAAGGTGCAAAACGTGAAGGATTGTCCAGTTTTGGGAATACTTCGACAGGCTCAGCACAGCGTGATGAACTCATAATTGAGAAGTATTTTCCAACGTCACGACATATAGAGTTCCAGATTTTTGGCGATCAGCACGGAAATGCCATTCACATTTTGGAGCGCGAATGTTCCATCCAAAGACGTTACCAGAAAATTATTGAGGAAAGTCCATCGCCAGGGTTAACTGATGACCTAAGAAATGAAATGGGCGAAGCGGCTGTTCGAGCGGCCAAGTCGTTGAGTTACGATAACGCGGGAACGGTCGAGTTTATCCTTTCCGATAAGAACGAATTCTTCTTTTTGGAAGTGAATACACGTTTGCAGGTGGAGCATCCCGTAACGGAAGAAATTACGGGTCTCGACCTTGTGCAAATGCAGATTGAAGTGGCCGAAGGTCGTCCACTTTCGGTTACGCAAGAAGACCTAAAAGGAAACGGCTACGCGATTGAATGTCGGTTGTATGCCGAAGATGCTGCCAACGATTTCATGCCAGCAACGGGGAGAATTCTCAAATGGCAAGTGCCTGAGATTGACGGTCTTCGGATTGAAACAGGCGTGGAAAGCGGCTCGGTCATTTCTACGCATTACGACCCGATGATCGCCAAGCTGATCACGCACGGAAAGGATAGGGCAGAAGCACAACGGAAAATGAGCGCGGCTTTGGCTAACCTCAATTGCCTTGGGCTGACTACCAATCAGGATTTTCTGAAAGCGATTTTGGCGAATACTGATTTCCAAGCTGGGAAATACGATACGCACTTTTTACTGAAGCAATTCAGCTATGAAAAGTCGCAATTGCAAGAGGCGATTGAAATGGCTGCTTTAGCGGCTTCAGCATTTGACAAAGCAGAACGAGAAAGCAAACGAACACTACTTAAGAACTTACCAAGTGGTTGGAGAAACAACTTCTATCAACCACAACAAGAGACATTCTTGAATGACGATACTTCGACAGGCTCAGCACAGGGGAATGAGGTGCTTGTAAAGTATTCTGACCACCCCGTCCCTGCGGGACACCCCTCCTTGCCAGGAGGGGAGCAGCACTCCGAGCAAGCGGCCTCCCCCAGCCCCTCCAAAGGAGGGGAGCGGCACTCCGATCCGGCATTTGAGAAACGTGCCAGCTCTCCCCCTGAAAAGAGCCAGTCCCGATCCTTCGGGAGGGAGTACTCCGCCTCAGGCGGAGGGAGGGGGTCAATATTTTACACCATCGTCATTGCGAGTGAGGAACGAACGAAGCAATCTCCTTCGGAATACTACCGAGTCCACGTTCAAGAGATTTCAGGAGATGAAATCCTCTTAGAATTGAACGGAATTCAAGAACGATTTACCGTTGTAAGAAGTGGAAACGACTACTTCATTCAGCACGCGCAGAATGGAACAGTTACGCTAACGAGAAAAGAGCGTTTCCCTCTCAAAGAAGCCGAGAAAGTAAAAGGAGGTTATATCAGTCCAATGCCAGGAAAGGTGATAAAACTGCTGGTTGAACCCGGGCAAGAAGTGAAAAGCGGAGATGGACTTTTGGTGCTCCTTTCCATGAAAATGGAGAACACCATTTGTGCGGACGAAGACGGAACCGTGGAAGAGATTTACGTGAATGTTGAAGAGGACTTGGAAGCAGGGAAGTTACTTTTGAAGATGAAAGAAACGAAATAGGACTGGATAATGGATAGGTCAATGTTTATCGAGAAGCTTAGCAAGCTGAAAAAGGTGCTCAGCGTCACAGGAAAAGAGTATGGGAGTATTGTGCTCAAAAGTGATAAGCTGTTATTTATACGTGGTCATAAGTCTACATATGAACGAATTCCTGTTTCCGAATTGTTTGCACTGTACAATCACGGACCACATATAAATAACGCAATTGCAAAGACTTACATCTCAGGTCGAGTTCAATCGCCTGCTGTGTCCATTGTAAATGCGATACGGAATGGCGGCACTTCAGTTAATTCAGTTTTAAAAAAAATCAAGCCGTCTGAAAAAAAGGTAAGTGACACGTCAAGCAAGTTGACGAAAGACGGAACTGTCGTTAAATCACAGGACAATTTCGATTTCTCCCAATTGGAAAAACTTGATTTTCGTGCAACTGGGAATTTGGATGAAGAGGTCTTATCTGGAACTGGTTTTTATTTCATCAGACTAAAGTTGTCTTCCTCGCTACCAATACGTTACAGAAAGAGGTTTGACGAACAAGGACACAGAATTATCTACATAGGTAAAGCTGAAGGTCAAACGTTAGCTGACAGGCTCGACCAAGAACTTCTTCATACAAGTGCAGGAACCTTTTTTAGGAGCATTGGAGCCGTCCTTGAAAAAACGCCAATTCCAGGACACCTCCGAAGTAGTAAACGCAAGTACAATTACGAGTTTTCTGAGAGCGATACAAGCTGGATTATCAATTGGCTATCTAATAACATTGATGTCGCTGTAGTTGCACACTCTAGCGATTTTAATATTGAGAATACCATTATCGCTTATCATGCTCCAATCCTAAATCACACCGGTAATCCAAGAAAATGTGCTGAACTCATTTTGGATAGGGCTAGGTGTAGAAGAATTGCTAGCGGATTAGAGTAAACAATTCAGATAAAAGTAAATCCAAGAATGTTCAACCAACAAGACCTTCATAAACTCAACGATTACACTTTCACATTTTTGAAATTGGAAAAGTCCAACAGCCTGTTGGACAATTAGAATTAGAAATGAAACTGAGTAAAACACATACAACTGAATACGCAAATTGGCTTGCTGAGTTGAAACAAAAAATCAAGTCAGCACAGTTGAAAGCGGCCGTTTCTGTCAATCGTGAGTTGCTGCAGCTTTATTGGGAAATTGGCCAGTCGCTTTCCCGAAAAGTAGAAAGTGAAAGGGTGTTGAGAGACCAGAGTTTAATGTGCAAAGGGACAATAACGAATTATATGGTCATGCAAATAGAGGAATGATGTCAATACAATGGGGCAAAATATTTCTGAGTGCATTTCTGGTTTCAATCGGGCAGATCGGCTTTTCTCAAGAACCAGCTGAAACTGAGGATAACGGCTTGGGCCTGCGAATAACCACTAAGCCCTTGCAGTACATTTTCCTTGACTTTCCAGTAACTGTTGAGAAACAGTACAAACGGCATTCCTGGTCGCTTGATTTGGCGTTTAGAGCCTCAACATCCGATAGTGCAGAAGTTCCATCCCGACTTCAGGGCATGTTCGATAGCTATACCATACATAATTATATTAACCCGTTATATCAGGCAATTACGATTGGAACGGGTTATAAATTCTTCTTCACAAAACGAAGAAAGCACAATTGGTTCGTTGGAATGGATATGTTTTATCGGTACTGGTGGTTCAACAATAAATACTCAAAGTATGAGAGTTATTGGGAAAGGGGAAGTTTTGAAGGAAAACGGTCGGAGGAAAAACACGTTTATGGATTGAAAATCTTGTTTGGGAAGACATTCATCTTTAATGTGAACACGAGAGTGAAGCCTGTTTTAGAGATTTACGGAGGACTCGGTTTTCGTGGCGTTTCTTATGAGTATCAAACCGAGCAGGGAACCGTAGCTGGCGATATTGTTATTGACCATATTACTTCTGGCAGTGGATTTCTACCGTCTTTCCAAGGCGGCTTTAAAGTAGGGTTTGGAATGTAATTCATAATCGAAAAATGTTCAACCAAGAAGACCTCAATAAACTCAACGATTACACTTTCGCATTTTTGGTAGCGGAAAAGTCTAACAGACTGTTGGATAAATTGTCTCTACAGCGTGGAGACAATCCAGTTTTCAATTCCGTACGCACCGCGTACACAATTCAAAAATATCTCTGCGTCAATTCTGTGAAAATCTGTGCATCTGTGGCTATAAAATGTTTCCGTCAGCCATTCGTCATATTCGTACATCATTCGTAATTCGTAACCATTGAGTTCTCCCCAACATAACCAACAGGTCTTTTCCGAAATCAGGCAACTGATAGAAGAAACGCGCAAGTCTGTTGCCGTAGCCGTCAATGCAGGTCTCACCATGCTTTATTGGGAAGTGGGCAGGCGCATTAACGAAGAAGTGCTCAACCATCAGCGGGCAGAATATGGTAAACAGATCATTGCCGAACTTTCTGAGCAATTGACAGAGGAATACGGCAAAGGTTGGAGTGAGCAACAACTTCGGCAATGTATGCGATGTGCAGAAATTTTTCCTGACCGACAAATTCTATACACGCTGTGTATACAATTGAGCTGGTCGCACATTCGAGCCATTATGTTTATGGACAATCCTTTGAAACGGGAGTTCTATTTTGAGGTGAGTAAACTGGAACATTGGTCTTTTCGCCAACTCAAAGAACGCATCAATTCTTTACTCTACGAACGTACCGCCATTTCCAAGAAACCAGATGAAACGATTTCGAAGGAACTGAAACAGTGGAAGGATGGTGAAGCACTTTCCACCGACCTCGTGTTTCGTGACCCTTACGTATTGGATTTTCTCGGACTGAAAGACACGTATTCGGAGAAAGACCTTGAAACGGCCATCCTCAGTGAGTTGCAGCATTTCATCACCGAAATGGGAACAGATTTCGCGTTCCTTGCAAGGCAGAAACGCATCACAATTGATAACCGCGATTATTACATCGACCTGCTATTCTATCACCGCAGGTTAAAACGGTTGGTTGCCATCGACCTGAAACTGGGTGAGTTTGAAGCAGCATTTAAAGGGCAGATGGAATTGTATCTGCGTTACCTTGCCAAGCACGATGCGGTGGAAGGTGAGAACAGTCCGATCGGGCTGATCCTCTGCACAGGCAAGAACAGCGAGCACATCGAACTGCTGGAACTGGACAGGAGCAACATCCGCGTTTCGGAGTACATGACCGAACTGCCGCCCAAAAAGCTGCTTGAAGAAAAGCTGCACCGCATTCTGGAACAAGAAAGAAAACGCATTGAAAACAGAAGTAACCATTAAGGATTATTGATGAATGATTAACCTCAGCCAAATAATCCTTACTCAATAATCATTTATCCTTGAAATGATGTTCAAACAAGAAGACCTCAACAACCTCGACTACACTTTCGCGTTTTTGGAAGTGGAGCACGCAGAGAATGTGCTGACGATTACGCTTAATCGTCCTGAGAAGAAGAATGCCTTGCATCCCGTAACGGCCAACGAGTTGGCGTTTGCGTTGACTTACGCGAAGCAGAATAAGGATGTTTGGGCGGTGGTAATCAAAGCCAACGGAGATGTGTTCTGCGCTGGTGCCGACCTCAAAGCATTCATGACGGGTGGTGGAGAAACAAACACAACCGTTCCGAAAGCCGATGGAGAAATTCTGATTGGGGAATTATTCAATGAACTGCATAAACCGTGCATTGCGCAGGTGGAAGGAAACGCATTTGCGGGTGCATTTCTGCTCTTGGCAGGATGTACACACGTAGTTGCGGCTGATAGCGTCATTTTCGGATTGCCAGAAGTGAAACGTGGGTTGTTTCCGTATCAGGTAATGGCTTCGTTGATGCAAGTAATGCCCGAACGAAAGGTGTTGGACTGGTGCATTCAGGGTTACAACTTGGATGCTGAGAAGGCGGCAGATCACGGATTGGTAACGCACCTCGCGCCAGCGGAAAAAGTGGAAGAAACAGTTCAACAATTGCTTGCAACTATTCTTGCCAATTCGCCAACGGCCATTAAAATGGGATTGGAGGCTTACCAACACATTCGAACTGGAGATACGAAAGCACAGCACAGCTACTTGCAAGGCATGTTGATGAAGACGGTTCAGACCAAGGATGCCCAGGAAGGCATTATGGCTTTCAGGGAGAAACGTGTACCGAAGTGGAAAAATGAATAGTTAACCGCAAAGACGCTAAGATGTCGCAAAGAACGCGAAGGAAAAACTGAAAAATATTCGAATAAATAAAAAGTAATCATAGAAAGGGTGCAGGTGATTTTGAAATAATTCTTTGCGCCCTTCGCGAAACCTCCGCGTCTCTGCGGTAAAACAAAAAAACATGAAAAAAGTAATCATATCAGCTTCGCTTACAGGCGTACTCGCCAACAGGAAGCAATGTCCGTACATTCCGTACACACCCGAAGAAATTGCCGAGGAAGGCCGCAGAGCGGTGGAGGCTGGGGCGAGCATTTTGCACATTCATGCGCGGAATGACGATGGAACGCCTGCGTACGATGTGGAGACGTATGCGCGCATTATGGAGGAGGTAAAAAAGCGCACGCCAGATGCGATTATCAACTTCAGTACGGGCGCTATTCATATTACGAGAGAGGAGCGAATTGCACACATTACGGCTCTGAAACCTGATATGGCGGCCCTGAACATGGGCAGCATGAATTATGGGATCTATTCGAAGAAAGCGAAGAAGTTTTACCACGATTTCGTGTTCCAGAATTCGTTTACGGACATTCAGTTTTACTTGGAGAAAATGAACGAAGCGGGTACGCGTCCCGAGATGGAAGTGTTTGACAACGGCCACGTGAATAATGCCATGCCATTTATTGACATGGGCATTCTGAAAAAGCCGTACAACTTCAGTTTTGTGATGGGTGTTTTGGGCGGATTACCGCACAGCACGGCCAATATTTTGCATCAAAGTAGAACGGTTCCTGAAGGTTCTGACTGGCAGGTGATTGGTATTGGACGCAAGCAGTGGGCGAGTTTAGCCGCTGGAATTACAATTGGCGGGAATATTCGCGCTGGACTAGAAGACAACTTCTATTTGCCTGAAGGCGAAATGGCGAAAAGTAATGGAGAATTGATTGGTGCAGCCGCGCAACTTACCCGAATGATGGGACGAGAAGTGGCAAGCATTGCTGAGGCAAGAGAGACGTTGGATATTCCTAAAAAATAGCAGAGAGGAAAGAGGTTCGAGGAGTGAGCTGAATTGGCTCGTGCGTCTCTCGAACCTCATACCTCAAACCTGATACCTAATGAGTTACTTCACAGAAGAACATAACCAGTTTCGTCAATCGTTGCGCGATTTCTTGCAGAAAGAAGTTGTGCCGAATGTTGATGAATGGGAAAAAGTTGGGAATCCACCTCAAGACATTTGGAAGAAGTTTGGTGATATGGGCTATTTCGGTCTTCGTTTCCCTGACAAATATGGCGGACTGAACTTGGATTTCTTTTATGATGTGATTTTTCTGGAGGAATTGGCAAAGATCAATTCTGCTGGAACTTCTGCGGCACTTGGAGCACATTCATATCTATCGTTGGCGCATTTGAACAATGAAGGTTCGGAAGAGCAGAAACAGAAATATCTGGTTCCCGGAATTGCTGGTGAGCTATTCGGATGTTTGGCCATTTCGGAGCCCGGTGGCGGCTCTGATGTAGCTTCGATGAGAACAACTGCCGTGAAGGATGGAAGGGATTGGATTATCAACGGAAGCAAGACGTTCATTACCAATGGCGTATTAAGTGATTATCTCATCATTTCCGCAAAAACGGAACCTGAGTTGAAATCGGCAGGCATCAGTATGTTTGTCATTGATAGAAACACGAAAGGATTGTCTGCCACCAAACTTGATAAGCTCGGTTGGCGTGCCTCAGATACTGCCGAAATAGCATTTGATGAAATGCGTGTTCCTGCAAATGCATTGCTCGGTGAGGAGAACCAAGGTTTCTATTACATCATGCAACAGTTTGCATTGGAGCGATTGATTATGGCAATTGGAGGTGTGGCTGGTTCGGAATACGCGTTGCAATATGGCTTAGACTATATGCGAGAACGAGAAGCGTTCGGCAGACCATTGACTAAGTTCCAAGAATTGCGTCATCGCGTAGCACAATTAGCTGCCGAGATTGAAATGCAGAAGCAGTTTGTTTATCATCTCTGTCAACGGTTTACGGATAACGAATATATAGTGAAGGAAGCGGCAATGGCTAAGCTTTTGGCAACTCAACTTTCAGATAAAGTGACATTTGAGGTGGTGCAGTTTTTAGGCGGATACGGCTATATGGAAGATTACCAAGCGGCCAGAATGTGGCGCGACAGTCGCCTTGGACAAATTGGTGGCGGAACAAGCGAAATAATGAAAGAGATCATTGCCAAAATGGTGATTGATGAAGTGAAGTATAGCTGATTAGGAGATTAGATAATTAGCGGATTAGAGTAATGAAGTAATGAAGATTTGAAGGAGTGAAGAAAAACTGGTCGCTAATCGCTGGTCGCTGTTCACTCACTAATAACCTAATGAACTAACAAGCTAAAGAGCTAATAAAATGTTTACAGAAGAACACAAGATTTTCAGACAAGGTTTACGGGATTTCCTCGACAAAGAGGTGATGCCCAATATTGACAAATGGGAAGAAGAACAAAAGATGCCCAAAGACCTCTGGCCAAAGTTTGGTGAGATGGGCTATTTCGGGCTAAACTACCCAGAAAAATATGGAGGAATGGATGCCGATTTCATGTATTCCGTCATATTTATGGAAGAGATTGCCAAGTGCGAAAGCGGTGGTTTTATGATACTTCCTGCGGTGCAGAATTACATGTCTTCACCATACATACACAAGCATGGTTCTGATTTTCTAAAAGAGAAGTATCTCACCAAAGTGATTTCTGGAGAATGGATTGCTTCTATCGGAATTACCGAACCAGGTGCGGGTTCTGATGTGGTAAATATCCAGACCAAAGCTATTCTGGAAGATGGACATTATGTGGTGAATGGGTCTAAGACTTTCATTACAAATGGCTTTTATGGCGATTTCGTTGTGGCGGTGGTGAAGACCAATCCAGAATTGGGTGCGGCAGGCGTAAGTTTGCTTGTTATTGACCTTGAATCTGAAGGCGTAACTCGAACTAAATTGAAGAAGCTGGGTTGGCACGCATCTGACACTGCTGAGTTGCATTTCGATAATGTAAAAGTGCCTGTTGAGAACCTGATCGGTGACGAAGGACAGGGATTTTATTACCTGATGGGAGGATTACAAGTAGAACGGCTAACGGCCTCGGTTGCTGGTTTTGCTTCATGTGAATGGGCACTGCAATATTCTATGCAATACATGAGCGAACGTGAAGCATTTGGCAGATCGATAAACAAGTTTCAGGTGTTAAGACATCGCATTGCCCAATTGGCTTCTGAGGTAGAAGCATTGAAGCAGTTTGTTTATCACTGCTGTAGAGAACACGCAGAAGGTAAATACATTGTAAAAGAGTGCTCCATGGCTAAATTATTAGCAACCGAGTTAGCCGAGAAAGTGATGACGCAGTGTCTTCAGTTTTTTGGAGGAAACGGCTTTATGGAGGATTTTAAAATGGCACGCGCTTACCGCGATTGCCGTGTTGGAACCATCGGTGGCGGCTCAAGCGAGATTATGCGAGAGATAATTGCCAAAATGGTCATAGACGATACTTCGTATCAACGCGCTGGATCAGTATCTTCATCGCCCACTTCGACAGGCTCAGCGCAAGCAAAAGCAAAGCCCGTTGAGGCTAAAAAGGAAGAAATAATTACAAATTCACAAACAGAAAAACAACCAGTAATGAGTTTTGAAACAATTGAGAGTGCAATTAAAGAGAAAGCAGCAGCGGCTAAGCCGTTGGGTAATTCATTGAAGTTCAACTTCGGTGAGCAAAGCGTTACACTAGATGGAACAGGCGATGCAAACGTGGTAACTGTAAACGATGCAACTGAAGCTCAGTGTACCGTAGATGTTACTATGGAAGATCTTACGGCAATGCTTGCAGGAGATTTAAACCCAATGAATGCGTTCATGGGAGGGAAAATTAAAGTGAAAGGTGACATGAGTGTTGCCATGAAGCTTGGTACTATTATGGGGTAGTGTCTTTAACCGCAAAGACGCGGAGAAAACACAAAGGGCGCAGAGATTTATTCTTCGCGCCCTTTGCATATCTCACAAGTGAGGATGCAATTCGAAATTGCGTTAAACAACTCCTGAAACGTAGTATTTCAACCCATTCTTTTCTTGGCCCAACCCAACGCTAATGCTAGCTGTTGTTCGGGTGTGAGGTCAGAATTATCGAGCACCAAGGCATCATTTGCCTGAATAAGCGGATCTTCCTTTCGAGTTGTATCTTCGTTATCGCGTGAAACAAGGTTAGCGCGAACATCCTGTAGAGATACTTCCTTGCCTTTGGCTTTTAGCTCATCATACCTGCGCTGGGCGCGTACATCTGTCGAAGCGGTCATGAAAATCTTCAGTTCTGCGTTTGGAAAAACAGCCGTTCCAATATCACGGCCATCCATTACCACTCCTCCCCTTTTTCCTAAATCTTGCTGAAGCGAACGGAGTTTTGCCCGCACTTCTTTAATCACACTTACAAAACTTACCACATCCGAAACACGCATTGAGCGAATTTCTTCTTCCACGTTTTTCCCGTTCAGAAAAGTGGTTACACCACCTGTTTCAGCATCATATTTCAAGTCAACATCAACCCTGTCTAATTTTGAAATGAGTTCTTCTTTCTTAACAGAGCCTTTAGATGCAAGCCCACCTTCAATGGCAAACAGCGCAATGGCGCGATACATCGCACCGCTATCTACATACGTGTAATTGAGTTTGGCAGCGAGTTGCTTGGCAAGCGTGCTCTTGCCACATGACGAATACCCGTCAATGGCAATAGTAATCTTATCCATCGGTAGGTGTTTCCTTCTTGGCTTTCTTCTTTCTTGTCCGCTTAGGCCCTTTAATATGGGGTCCTAAATTGGTCATTATAGAAATTTGATTTGTACCACCAGCCTGATGATACGCAGCACGACTATATGAGAAAACAAACCGATTGACCTTAATACCAATACCCCACGAAAGTCCAACTGTCCCTGGTCTGCTTGCCACTTTAAATTCCTGTCGTCTTCCATAGTTATACCCTGCACGAAGCATTATTCTTCGAGCAATGGTCAACTCAGTACTAAAAATGAAATGCCGCATAATCGCATCACCAATATTTATTTTTTGCTCAATTACTTCGCCTGTAAGTGGGTCAACGTCAGGAGGTGAATTCGTTGGGTCTCGGTAAGCCAAGTTAGGCTGTTGCAAATCCACAATAGTCATTGACAATCTAAGCGGAAGGTATTTGAGTTTATGGCTTATGCCTAAATCCAAACTCAATGGAAGTGGCTCGTATTGACCAGCCACATACGGCTTTAACTGAGAACCAAGGTTTCTAGCAACCAAACTCACTGTAAAATTTGACTTGGGGTGATGAAAGGTTGCCGCCAAATCAACAGCCATTCCAAACGAATTGTAGTCCGCTAATTGCGAATAGATAAGCTTAAGATTAGCACCTGTAGAGAAGAACTTTCCAAAACCTCGTGCATACGTTGCATGAAGAAGTGTTTCGTTAGCCGAGAAATTTCCTTGAATGGTTCCGTTGGCATCTGCTCGGGTAAAATCGCCATAATTGGCATACATCACCCCAAAACCCATATTCCCAATTTTATCAAACGTGCGTGCATAGCCAATGTACCCGTAGTTAATACCTCCATAAAAGTTAGTAAAATCGGTAGCCAGATAGTTGCTCATCGAGCTATCCAAAATGGATGGGTTCAAGTACAGCATATCAAGATCTCCATCTTTTATCGCAATTTGGTCACCTCCCATGGCCGCATTACGAGCCGAGGAAGTCATATCCAGAAAGCTGTAAGTTGAGCTACCGCCCAATTGAGCAAAGGCTGTAGCAGCATAAAGCGTGCAGAAGAGGATAGAGATAAGTTGAATTCGCATCAAGGGCAAAGAAAAAGAATATTTATTGGCTGAGGAACGACAACTATCATCAATTATTGTGGCAGTTAAATTATTGATTGCTGAACAAAGGTTTATCTGCCACAGAACAGATGTGTGAATAAGAATTCTAGCTACAACTGAAGCACCTTAACGGTATAACTTGAATCAAACTTAATAGCTATTGGCTCCGAATCAAATAATCCGAAAACGGTTGAACCACTTCCCGTCATAGCGGCATAACTGGCACCCTTAGCATAAAGCTTCTGTTTCAGTTCCGACAACACTGGGTATTGTGGAAATACCGACTCCTCAAAATCATTCGCAACAGCGTCTTTCCATTCAAATACATCCTCCCGAAGTGATTGAAGCAATGGCATTTCTGCACTCGATGGCTGAATGCCAGCATACGCCTCTTTAGTTCCTATATGGATTTGTGGATTTACCAATACAATCCAATACCCAGAAAGGTCCATGTCAAAAAGCTGAATCACCTCTCCCCTGCCTGTTACATATGCAGGTTTATTCCGAATAAAAAATGGACAATCGCTACCTACCAGAGCCACAATCTGCTCCAACTTATCATCAGAAAGGTTTAAGTCAAACATGTCGTTGAGCATGGTAGCAACAAAGGCGGCATCGGCACTTCCTCCGCCCAATCCGGCTCCAATAAGAACAAGCTTATGTAAATGCATTTTTATGGAAGGGAGTCCGAATTCTTCATGCATCAAATGATAGACTTGTTCACATAGATTGGGCTTTCCATCAGACCGTATTTCTATTCCTGATGAAGTGAACTCAACTATTCCTTTACCCGACTTTTGCGGAATAATTTCGAGTATATCTCGCCATGGAACCGGATAGAAAACACTCTCAATATCATGGAAGCCGTCTGGTCGCTTTCGCACCACATTCAACCCAAGGTTAATCTTTGCATTTGGATAAGAAATCACGGAGCGAATGTAGATGGCTGAAGCACTAAATCCTAAAATTGGTAATTCTAGAAGAAAAAGAAATGAGACCCTTCGTTCCTCAGGGAAACAAACGGGAAATATTACAGTCTCTAATTGTTTCGCTGAGGAACGAAGCGTCTCACTCTTTCAACGATACTCAACCAAGCAGCAATTTCACCATCTTGCTACCTTCGCCACAAATTGCAATTACCATGAGCACGCACATTCACGTTTCGTCAGAAGTAGGCACGTTAAAGCGTATGATTATTCACAGTCCGGATGCTGGCATTGGCAAGATTGCTCCACGAATGCAAGAAGACCTTCTTTATGACGACATCGTTTTCCTAGAAACGATGCGAAAAGAATACAGCGAATACCTACGTGTTTTACTCTGGTTTTTAGACCCAGATAAAATGAAAAATCATGCGGATAATGAACCTGATTTCTTCAAGCCTTCTAAGCCAGGCTATTTTTCATCGGACAAGGTGATGGACGCAGAGCATCTGCTCATGAAAATTCTTGAAAGTGATGAAGTTAAAAAGTTGGTTGTTGCCTCCATTTGCTCTCTCGAAAAATGTGATTTTAAAACGCAAGCTCGGCTTGTAAGAATGGAACCTGGTGTGCTGGCCAGAACATTAATTACTGGTTGTATTGAAGGCAATGAAGACGAATACCTTTTCCCTCCTATTCCTAACTTAATATTCACGAGGGACATTGGCATTGTGGTTAACGACCACCTTATTTTGATTAAACCTGCCGAAAAAGGAAGAGCTCGCGAAGCGCAACTTATCAAGTACATAGCTTACTTCGGTTTGTTTGGGCAAGATGCAAATTTGGACGAATTTGAATTCACAGATAAAATTATTGAACTCAACAATAACGAGTATTACTTTCTCACCGACTCTCTAGGGCAGGAAGAACAGAAAGTAAGTATTGAAGGTGGAGATGTAATGATGATTAGCCCACGGCATCTTGTTGTTGGGCTAAGCGCCAGAACCACCCAAAATGCCATCGACCAACTTATAGATGAATTGTTTTCTCGTAATATAGTTGACAACGTTTCGGTAGTGAATATTCCGGATGAGCGTGCCTACATGCATATCGACACAATTTTCACGATGGTAAAACGAGATCTTTGGGTTTTATACGCTCCGTTTTGCAAAGCCGCGATAACGGAGGAAAACGGTCAGTTTGATTTTAGACGAGTGTTGAATCCAGAAAAGAAAACGGCAGAAGAGAAGGTTTATGCAATGCAATTTACCCGAAAAGCAAAAGGGAAAAACTTTACCGTTAGTCATCAGAAATTTGACTTTTTGGAAGACCTTCTGATAGATATTAGCATGAACGATTTTGGATGTGACAAGGCTGAAGTAATGCCAAATGCTGGAGGAAAATTTCCGCATACTGAACGTGAACAATGGACTGATGCGTGCAACTTCTTAGCAATTAAGGAAGGGGTGATAATTGGATACGACAGAAATGTTGAGACCACAAAATCTTTGAAAAAGAAAGGATTCAAGGTTATAAAAGCAGAAGATTTTAATCAGCAAATGGCTGATGGTGCTTCTACTAAAGATTTGGTTAAAGGAGACACGCTCATTCTACTTCCTTCGGCAGAATTATCGCGCGCTCGTGGAGGCACGCACTGTATGAGTATGCCCTTGCTTCGCGAAGAAATTTAAAAGATGGCTAAGCAGAATACCTCTAACCTTTTGATGATTAGACCAATTGCTTTTGGGCTAAACAAGCAGACGGTACAAGACAACCATTATCAGCAGCTAGTTGAAGGGTTGAGCAATGCAAAAGCACAATCTCAAGCTTTAAAGGAGTTTGATGATTTTGTTGAGAAACTTCGCAATGCTGGAGTCGATGTAACTGTTATTAACGACACGCTAGAACCTGCCACACCCGACAGCATTTTTCCCAATAACTGGGTTTCGTTTCACGAAACCGGAATGGTTGTACTATACCCGATGTATGCCGAAAACCGCAGGCTTGAAAGGCGCGAAGACATCCTAGAAACACTCAAAACTTCTGGATTTCAAATTAGCGAGATACTCGATTATTCTGCCCACGAAAGCGACAACATGTTTCTTGAAGGTACTGGGAGTTTGGTGCTCGATAGGGCAAACCTCATCGCCTACGCCTGTTTGTCACTCCGTACTGACGAACATCTATTAAAAGATTGGGGCCAGCAGTTAGGTTATGAAGTGGTTAGTTTTCATGCGTTGCAAGATGTAGATGGTGTACTGCTTCCTATATACCACACCAATGTGATGATGAGCGTGGCACAGGAACTGGTTATTCTATGTGCCGACAGCATAAAAGATGAAGCCGAGCGTAATCTTGTAATTGATTCATTGCAGAAAACGGGCAAAGAAATCATCCTGATATCAGAAGTCCAGAAATCAAGCTTTGCTGGCAATATGCTGCAAGTCACAAACGAGAAAGACGAGCGTATTCTGGTAATGTCAACTCAGGCATTCGAAAGCTTGAATGAAGAACAGATTAGTACAATTGAAAAGACCAACCGCATTCTCCACAGTTCTTTAGAAACCATAGAAACACTTGGTGGTGGAAGTGCTAGGTGCATGATGGCTGAGGTGTTTCTGCCTCCTTTCGAATAAAACATCTTCCCGAGTGTCTGCAGCCTCATTTACGAGCATAAAAAAGCCGTTCACCTAAAGGCGAACGGCTTTCACTTTTTATCTCACGGTGTTTATCCTTCCGCTTCTTCGGACTCGTCATTATCCGAATGAGTGTTGAGCAGGTGTTTCATTAACCCGCCAAAATCACCGTAACCTTGCTGGTATAGAATTTTACCTTCTTCATTGAAATCATACGATTCGTAGAGCTTAAGTTCTCCAGAACGCGCTTCTGTTGAGTCTGTTGCTGGCAATGTCACTTTCCATTTGTTGTAATAACGAACAGAGCCATCTGCTTTTTTCGTTTTTACATTAACTCCAGGAAGTAACACAATATCATTAACAAGTTCAAAATCGAACGTGTCCCACATTCTTTGGTTACTAGCTTTGATTTCATCCAAACCTAAAGAGTCTGGCGAACCAAATGATGTAGGACGGACAACAGCATTCTCTGCATACAATGCATCGTAATCCATACTTTCATTTGCCCAACCTTCGAGTTCGGCTAAAACAACTTTAGAATTTCTTTCAAAAGCCTCATTCGCAGAATTGTCTACTGGAGGCTGGCATCCTACAAATAATGCGGATGCGAATAGGGTAAAATAAATCACTTTCATTTTTGATGGTTTTTGGTTAAGCAACTAAGGTAATTCAAAATAAATAAAGGAGCCTGTAGCTGGTCAGGGCAAACAGGGCAAACGCACCTAATTTTTTCATCTTACAAAAACGAGTGATTCCATTTCGGATCACGTTCAGCTTGGTATGTTTGGCGCAAAAAATACAGATGGTCGTCATTGCGAGACCCCATTTAAAACGTTAAAAAACGGTAGTGTTGACGTAAATCTGGTCGAAGAGACCTTCAAGGTTTAATAGCCTTGAAGGTCTGGTTTGGAAGAGATAAGGTTGATTCCGTCCATGATAGGGTCAGCCAAGGTTCGAGTTATTGGGTTCTCGATACGATTGTTGTGCCTCCAATCACCCGAACTGACTGGCTGGGTCACTATTAGTTGTTTATGTTTTGCTTTCTCCTTATGCAGGGAACTTCTTAATGCGTTTGCCCTAGTAAAGGTTGTCTAAAACTACTCCCGAAGGCCAACACCATCGTTTCCGAACGTAATTGGATTATTGTTTTGGCGATCTGTGTGTGTTGAGCCATTTTCGAGGTTAAGAACTCCACGTGGGCAAACAGTAGAGCAGATACCGCAGCCTACACAAGAAGCCCTAACGACATTTTCTCCCCGTTGAGCGTAACTCTGAACGTCAATTCCCATTTCGCAGTACGTACTACAATTACCACAACTAATACACTGACCACCATTGGTGGTGATACGGAAGCGTGAAAAATACTTCTGCAATAATCCGAGATAAGCTGCCATCGGGCAACCAAACCTGCACCAAACACGCGTACCCAAAAGTGGATAGAATCCCACTCCTACTACACCAGCAAATGCCTGTCCGATGAGGAATGCGTAAACCTTTGTAAGCGAGTGCGAAATGCTTCCAAAAATGCCACCTTCCAAGTAGGAATTCACCCAAAGCAAAATGGTCAAACCAATAATAAACAGAAGCACAGAGTGAATCAACCAGCGCTCAATCTTCCAGGCTTTCATGCTTTTATCAGAAAGCTGACGGAACGGGTCGCCAGCGGTATTTGCCAATCCTCCGCAGCCGCAAACCCAACTGCAATACCAGCGTTTTCCAAAAAAATATGTGAGGATTGGAGTAGCGATAAACGTCAAAACGGCAGAGATAATGAGCATCCACACACCCAAGGCTCCATTTGAAAGCAAAGCATCTACAGAATTGGGGAAAAGTATATCGTAATCTAACGGCCAGAAGTAGCTGAAGTAATATTCAGGTTGGCTCATTGCTTTTAGGAACTGCGGAATAAGAAACGCAAAGCCTAACTGAAAAAACATGATTGAGGACGTGCGAATAATTTGATAATTAGAATGACGGTATTTGAGTATCGCTCGAACCCCCATAATCAGGATGGAAACCGTGTAGATAAACGAATAAAGGAACCACCTATCGGGCGGATGATTGAAGAGCCCTCTGCTTATAGGATCGAAGAGCAGAACCAACGGAGAACCGCTCCAAAGGTCGTCTGAGCCCCAATACAATACCACGTAAAAGCCAGTAAGGAAAATCCCAAGCGCCCAACCCCACAATCCGCGATTGGTTAGGCTTGAGGTGAAAATGTGATTATTCTGAACTCCTGCTGGACGGTTTAAAAAGGTTCGAACCGTATAAATGCTTAATCCAATAACAGAGCCAACAAAACCGAAATAGAAGAACAGATCTGGATTGTGGGCTGCGGGTCCAAAAACCCCGACTAGGGTAAATAAAAACGCCAACGTAAATAGAGCAATGCCAAGTTTTTGTATACCATCCATATCTGGCGCATGCGGACTTGCCAATGATATGCTGAATCCTTCTTTGCTCATGAAGTTATGGCTTGAAATTTTGACTGAACTTCGTACTCAAATCTTTTAAAGAATTCAGGGTCGAAATTGGCATGCTGTAAGTTGGAAACAACCACATCTATTGGTGTTTTATTCGCAAGCCACTCATCACAAACCTGATGGCGAAGACGAATTCCAAAAGCATTAAAGCCAATTACACCTTTTGTAGCGGTTTCATATACAATTCTGAGGCTACGAACACCATCTTCGGCTTCCCAATACAAACATTCTTCTCCTTCTTTTGGCCGAGCCGACACATACCCGTAAGTCTGATATTCAATGTCGAAGAATTTGGCGCTATTAAACCAGATTCCAGGATTGTACTCCGTTGTTTGGCCACAAATAGTGGCTGCAACCGTTTCTCCCATCATTTTGCCAGTGTACCAAACTGGTTCGATAGCTCTACGATTTTTAACCGGACTACGGAGTTGGACACAGTCGCCTAACGCGTAAATATTGTTGACGTTGGAACGCAAACATTCATCTACCAAAATGCCTCGGTCTATTTCAATACCAGAATCTTTGATAAAACCGATATTCGGGTGAACTCCTACAGTGAGGCCAACGAATTGACAGGGAATTTCATCTCCATTTTCTGTTACAACTGCACGAACGGTTCCGTTATCATCCGAAAGAATTTCTTTTAACTCAGTTTCAAGACGAAAGTCAACATGATGAGAACGAATATGCCTATTAATCATATCAGACTCTTCCTTTGGAAGCACATTATTCCAAAAGCTGTTTTCTCTAATTAGAAACGTGACCGGAATTTGACGGGAAAGTAGCATCTCCACCATTTCAATTCCGATTAGTCCGCCCCCAACAACAACGGCATGTTCTATTCCTTTGGTGTCGGCTTCCATGGATTCTAAGTCTTGGAAGCTGTATAAACCTTGCACGCCTTTCAAATCTTGTCCGGGCCAACCAAATTTATTTGAAGCAGAGCCTGTGGCAATAATTAGCTCATCATAATCTAGACGTTCACCCGAATCCAACACAACAACATTTGAATCAGGTTCTACCTTAGAAACAAAAGCACGTTTTAGATTGATTCGATTCTTTTCCCAAAACCAATCTTCGTACGGTTTTGTATGCTCGTATTTCATGTGCCCCATGTAGATATACATGAGTGCGGTACGTGAAAAGAAATGATCTGTCTCGGCAGAAATGACGGTAATGTTGTGATTACTTCGCTTGCGAATGTGGCGTGCTGCAGTAATACCAGCAATGCCATTTCCGATTATGATTATGTTTTTCTGTTTGTTCAATTCCTTTGTGTCAAAGCACGTGTTCTATTGGTTTGGCAGCTGTCTGCTGCCCGACCCTAGCTGTTTGAATGCGCCAGCGTGAAGGATAGGAGCGGCATCCTTTTTTGGGTTTTGTTGAGCGAAGTCGAAACGATGCCGAAAAAAGATACAGCGGATAGCCAGACCCCGATTTTTTATCGGGGGCACGCCCAAGAAATACGTTTATCTGTGTAGCAACCATTGGTTTATAACAACTGTAGCTCGCTTACCACAATTCCGTCTTCATCAGAATAAAGGTATGCTCCAGGTCTAAAATCGACCCCAGCAAAACGAACTTCGATGTTCTCTTGCCCTTCGTTACGTTTGATGCTTTTTGTAGGGTTGGTATTCAGGGCTTTTACGCCAACTTCCATCTCTCCAATCTGCTTAGAATCTCGAATGCAACCAAAAACCACCATTCCGCGCCAGTTATTCTGAATGGCGAGGGCTGCGAGGTTATCGCCTACTAGGGCACATCGAAACGACCCTCCTCCATCTACAACAAGGACCTTGCCCGTCCCGTCATTCTCCAAAGCAGCTCGAACAAGGGTGTTGTCCTCAAAAACTTTGAGTGTGTGTACTTCTCCTTCGAAAGAAGTTATGCTGCCAAAGTCGATAAAAATAGGCTCCGCAACCTGTAGTTTATCAATGTGTTTATCGCAAAGGTCTGCTGTTGCGTGGTGCATGCTTAAATTGTAATTGGTGAACGGTTGAAAATAGCTAATTTGATCTCCGATGAAGAGTGGAAAAGGAATACTTGTCATGGTGGCGCTGTTGATAGCATCTGCTATATCGGCATTAGCTCAGAAGGACAGTACATTATTTGATAACCGTTTGGGAATTGATGTTTCTTACACCGGACTGTCTTACTTGGAAAGTGCGGCCGTTGGATTTCACATTACCTACACGATGAAAAAACATGCGGTGGGGTTGGGTCCACATATTGCTTACCAGGACTTATTTGAGGGGCAAAGCAATTGGGAGCGCTATGGAGTTTCTTTCAAGTATGAGTATTTCCCAATTAGAAGTGACCGCTTGTTTTCACCTTTTCTGTTTTACGATTTGAATTATGGTTATATCAAATCTCGGAGGGATGTTATTGTAAAAACAGATGATGGCTCAAGCTCTTATGGTGCTGTGCGCGAAGTGGTAAGTAATTCCATTGCCCATCATTTCGGAATCGGAACGCGCTGCAATATTTACAAAGGGTTCTATATGAATTTGAGCATTGGTGGCGGACCTGCAACCTTCGGTCAATCGGTAAAGTTGCGTTCGTTGCAATCAGCTTATCCAGACACAAAGAAGCGTGAGCATCCTTTCAAGAATTACGAAACAGCGTTGATGTTCCGAATTGGTATTTCGTACCAAGTTGGTTTGAAAGAGCTAAAGAAGGTAGAAAGGTGATGTGATTGACGGCTCCCTCGCCTGTAATCCAAAAAGAAACCCCAACCTCTTTGGAGATTGGGGTTTAAAATTTCGATTATTGAAAGGGATTATGCGTCTTTTTTCTCTTCGCCTTCTGCGTTGTCCTCTTTTTTCTCCTCAGCCTTAGGCTCTTCAGCTTTCGCTTCAGGAGCTTTCTTCTCTGCTACTTCGGGAGCAGGAGTTTCCTCTACCACTTCTGCAACTTCCGCTACAGGAGCGACCGTTTCAGTTTTCTTAGCACCGCCTCTTCTGCTTCTTCTTACTTTCTTAGGCTTAGCTTCAGTTACCATCAATTCGTTGAAGTCAACCAATTCAATCATCGCCATATCAGCGTTATCACCAAGGCGAGTAGCGAGTTTGATGATACGGGTATAACCACCTGGTCTATCAGCAACCTTTGGAGATACTTCTCTAAAAAGCTCTGCAGTAGCAACTTTATCGTTCAAGTAACTAAACACAACTCTTCTTGAGTGTGTTGCATCATCTTTAGACTTAGTAATAAGCGGCTCAATGTAAGAGCGAAGTGCCTTGGCTTTGGCCAGCGTAGTGGTTATTCGCTTATGCACGATAAGAGAGCTTGCCATATTAGCCAACATTGCTCTTCTGTGCCCCTTCTTTCTCCCTAAATGGTTAAAACCTTTTCTGTGTCTCATTTTCTAATAGCTACGAGTTTTCAGTTACAAGTTACGAGTATGGTCGCTCTCGCAACTCGTAACTAGGCACTTGCAACTCATTTTCTTAATCTTCGTCTAATCTGTATTTCGCAAGGTTCATTCCGAATGTCAGGTTCTTTGCGTGAACTAGGTCGTCAAGCTCAGTAAGAGATTTCTTACCGAAGTTTCTGAATTTCAACAAATCGTTCTTGTTGTAAGAAACAAGGTCTCCCAACGTTTCTACGTCCGCTGCTTTCAGACAGTTCAACGCTCTAACCGACAGATCCATATCAACCAATTTGGTCTTCAACAACTGACGCATGTGTAATGCGCTTTCGTCAAATTCTTGCTCTGGCTTCTTAGCTTCTGTTTCTAACGTAATCTTCTCGTCAGAGAACAACATGAAGTGATGGATAAGAATCTTTGCAGCTTCTTTCAATGCATCTTTTGGATGAACTGAACCATCTGTTGTAATCTCCATCAACAATTTCTCGTAGTCGGTCTTTTGCTCAACACGGAAGTTATCAATTGAATACTTTACGTTTTTGATTGGTGTGAAAATTGCATCAATCGCAATTGTACCCACTGGTGCGCTTGCTGGCTTGTTGTCTTCAGCAGGAACGTATCCACGACCTTTATCAACTGTCAAGTCCAAGTTTAGCTTTACTGACTTTTCCATGTGACAGATAACGTGATCTGGGTTCAACACTTGGAATCCTGTAAGAAATTTACCGATGTCTCCAGCAGTAAATTTTTCTTGACCTGAAACACTTACAGAAACACGCTCGTTTTCTTGCGTATCAATCTGTCTCTTGAAGCGTACTTGCTTCAAGTTAAGAACGATTTCAGTTACGTCTTCAACAACTCCGTCCAGCGTTGAGAATTCGTGATCTGCACCATCAACTCGCAATGAGGTGATAGCAAATCCTTCCAAAGAGTTAAGAAGGATTCTTCTCAACGCGTTACCGATAGTGATGCCGTAACCTGGCTCTAGTGGGCGGAATTCGAACTCTCCAATACGCTCATCAGAGTTGAGCATGATTACTTTATCCGGTTTTTGAAAATCAAGTATTGCCATGATTATTTGTTGCCTTTTAGCAGTTATTACTTAGAATACAATTCAACAATGAGCTGCTCATTGATGTTTTCAGGAATATTTTCCCGAGTTGGGTAGTGAAGGAACTCTCCTTCCATGTTGTCAGGATTCCAGTTCAGCCACTCGCTATTACAAGCGTTTGCTGCTAGCGACTCACTTACAACTTCAAGAGATTTTGACTTTTCGCGAACAGAGATTTTCTCTCCTGGCTTAATAGAACGTGAAGGAATGTTACAAACCTCTCCATCAACACAAATGTGACGGTGAGAAACTAACTGGCGAGCTGCTGCTCTTGAGTTAGCCAATCCTAAACGGTACACTACGTTGTCCAATCTAGCTTCGCAATACTGAAGAAGAACCTCACCGGTAATTCCTGATTTGCTTGACGCTTTTTTGAACAAGTTTTCGAATTGCTTTTCAAGCATTCCGTACGTGTACTTTGCTTTTTGCTTTTCCATCAATTGCACACCATAATCAGACTTCTTCCTTCTTCGTCTGTTATTTCCGTGAGCTCCTGGAGGATAGTTTTTCTTCTCTAGGTACTTGTCTGGTCCGTAGATAGCTTCTCCGAACTTACGTGCAATCTTTGATTTTGGTCCTGTATATCTGGCCATTTTCGCTTAAATAATGCGTGTATTAAACTCTTCTTTTCTTAGGCGGACGACATCCGTTGTGCGGCTGTGGCGTCACATCAACAATCTCAGTTACTTCAATGCCATTAGCATGTAGGTTTCTGATAGCTGATTCACGACCACCGCCTGGTCCTTTCACAAATACCTTTACTTTTCTCAAACCTGCATCATATGCAACCTTTGCACAATCCACAGCTGCTGTTTGAGCAGCGTAAGGTGTATTCTTCTTAGAACCTCTAAACCCTTGCTTACCTGCAGAAGACCAAGAAATAACTTCGCCTTTAGTGTTGGTAAGAGAGATGATGATGTTGTTGAAAGTTGCACTAATGTGCGCTTCTCCAACCGCATCAACCTTAACGGTCCTTTTTCTTCCTGTTTTTGATGTCTTAGCCATATCCTCGAATTATCGAAGTGTGTTATTACTTGGTTACCTTCTTCTTGTTGGCAACTGTTTTTCTCTTTCCCTTTCTGGTTCTTGAGTTATTCTTTGTTCTCTGTCCACGCAATGGAAGACCAGAACGGTGACGGATTCCTCGGTAGCACCCAATGTCCATCAATCGCTTGATGTTCATTTGTGTTAACGAACGAAGTTCACCTTCAGTTTTGATAAGGCCAATAGCCTCACGGATTGCCGACTGCTCATCGTCATTCCACTCCTCTACCTTTTTATCTCGGCTGATTTTAGCTCCATCCAAAATGTGCTGAGCCGTAACTCTACCAATACCATAGATGTAGGTAAGTCCTATCTCACCTCTCTTGTTCTTTGGAAGATCTATTCCTGCAATTCTTGCCATGCTGTTCTTTCTATACTTATTCGTAAGACCGGATTAACCTTGTCTTTGCTTAAACCGTGGGTTCTTCTTGTTGATTACATAAACTCGTCCTTTTCTCTTGACGATTTTGCAATCTTCACTTCTCTTCTTAACTGATGCTCTAACTTTCATCTCAGTACTATTTATACCTGTATGTAATACGACCCTTTGTAAGATCGTAAGGACTCATTTCAACTTTTACTTTATCTCCAGGCAGAATCTTGATGTAATACATCCTCATCTTTCCAGAAATGTGAGCCGTTATTACGTGCCCATTTTCCAGCTCCACTCTGAACATGGCATTCGAAAGTGATTCGATTACCGTTCCGTCTTGACTAATAGATGCTTGCTTTGCCATGTCTTATCTTATGCTGACATGCTCATTGACGAGCGTCCTTTAATTCTACCTGACTTCATCAATCCATCATAGTGACGCATTAACAAATGACTTTCAATTTGCTGCAGTGTGTCCAATACAACACCTACCATAATTAATAGTGATGTGCCGCCATAGAACTGCGCAAACTGTGCGTTCACTCCAAAGATCATTGCGAACGATGGCAGAATGGCGATAATTCCCAAGAAGATAGATCCAGGTAATGTAATACGTGACATGATATTGTCAATGTATTCTGCCGTTCTCTTTCCTGGCTTCACACCCGGAATAAATCCACCGTTGCGTTTCATATCCTCCGCCATCTGATTTGGATTGATGGTGATTGCCGTATAGAAATACGTAAATATGATAATCAACAGGAAGAATGTGATGTTGTAGGTCGGACCTGTAAAGTCTGAGAATGCTGTCACAAACCACGATGCGCTTTCGCCTGCAAAACCTCCCAACGTAATTGGCACGAACATAATTGCTTGTGCAAAGATGATTGGCATTACACCAGCAGCATTCACTTTCAAAGGAATGTACTGACGCGTTCCACCTTGGGGCAAGGCTTGTCTTCCAGAAATAGCCGCTCTTGCAACCTGTACCGGAATTCGTCTTGTTCCTTGTACGAGTAAAATTGAGAAGACAATTACTAACATCAACACGACCATCTCAATAAGGAAGATGACCAGACCACCACCACTCTGCTCCAATTTAGAGAAGAATTCTGCCATGAATGAGAATGGCAATGCTGCGATAATACCTACCATAATAAGTAGTGAAATACCGTTTCCAATTCCTTTATCAGTAATACGCTCTCCCAACCACATTACGAATACCGTTCCTGTGATAAGAATTAACCACGCTGTAAACCAGAATAGGCTTGGCGAAGTCAAGAATGCATCCGTAGGCAACTGAGACTGAAGGTTGGCAATGTAACCAGGAGCCTGCCCTGCCGTGATAAGAATTGTAAGATAACGTGTGTATTGCGCAATCTTCTTTCTTCCACTTTCACCTTCTTTCTGTAATTTCTGCAAAGCAGGAACTGCCATACCAGCCAACTGCAACACAATGGATGCAGAGATATAAGGCATGATACCTAATGCGAAAATGGAAGCGTTTGAGAACGCTCCTCCTGAGAACATGTTTAACAGACCTAGGATACCATCCGAAGTTTGTGCCTGAAGCGCACCCAACTTAGCTGGATCCAAACCTGGCAACACTACGAAAGAACCTATTCTGTATATAAGAATGAAACCCAAGGTGTTGAGAATTCTCGTCCTTAGATCTTCAATCTTCCAGATGTTCTGAAGTGTATTTAAAAAATTCTTCATCGACTCTTATAGCGTAACAACTGTTCCTCCAGCTGCTTCGATTGCACTTACTGCTGTTTTAGAGAATCCGTGAGCTGTAACTTCCAATTTGGCTTTAAGCTCCCCTCTTCCCAATACTTTCACTAAATCTTTCTTACTCGCAAGACCGTTGTCAACCAATAACTCAGGAGTAATTGCGGTTACCTTTTTCTCATCAGCCAATTTCTGAAGAGCATCGAGGTTAATTCCGTGATATTCGACTCTAAAGGGATTCGTGAACCCGAACTTAGGAACACGTCTTTGAAGTGGCATTTGTCCACCTTCAAAACCAATTTTCTTGCTGTAACCAGAACGAGACTTCTGTCCTTTATGACCACGTGTTGAAGTTCCGCCTTTTCCGCTTCCTTCGCCTCGGCCAATACGCTTTCTACTTTTAGTAGAACCTGTTGCTGGTGTTAAATTACTTAGACCCATCGTTCTAAATCCTTGTATTGTTTTTTTTCTCCATTAAAATCCCCCACCCTTCGGGCACCCCCTTTTAAAAGGGGGAAGGAGACCGTACTTCTTATCAACTTCATCAACTCAGTCAACTTCTTTACTTCTCTACAATTTCAACCATGTGGCTAACCTTAGCTACCATTCCCAAAATTGCTGGGTTAGCTTCGTGTTCAACCACTTGATTCAACTTTTTTAGGCCTAAGGCCTGAAGCGTTTTCTTCTGCCTTGAAGGACGGTTGATTGCGCTTTTAACTTGTTTTACTTTGATAGTAGCCATTTGCTTTATCTCCTTAGACGGTTTATCCGTTAAATACTACGTCTAGTTTAACTCCTCTTTGGTTAGATACCGCGATGGCATCTCTCATTTCGCTCAGTGCTTGAAAAGTTGCCTTTACAACATTGTGAGGGTTTGAAGAACCTTTAGATTTCCCTAATACATTCTTAACTCCTGCACTTTCCAATACTGCTCGCATCGCACCACCCGCAATTACACCAGTACCCAAAGAAGCTGGCTTCATGAATACTCTTGCACCGCCAAATTTGGTTTCCTGAGCATGAGGAACTGTTCCGTTAATAATAGGCACACGAATAAGGTTCTTCTTAGCATCGTCAATTCCTTTGGCAATCGCCTCCGTAACTTCTTTTGCTTTTCCAAGACCATGTCCTACAACACCATTCTCGTCTCCTACAACCACAATGGCAGAGAAGCTGAATGTTCTACCACCCTTAGTTACTTTGGTAACTCGCTGAATACCAACAACGCGGTCTTTCAGTTCAATATCAGTTGATTTTACTCTTTTCATCTTTTCCTAAGTAACAGCAATTAGAACTTCAATCCTCCTTCACGTGCACCTTCTGCCAACGCTTTTACACGTCCGTGATATAGGTAACCATTTCTGTCAAAAACAACAGTTTCGATACCTGCCTCGGTTGCTCTTTCAGCAATCAGTTTACCAACTTTGGTAGCAGTCTCGGTCTTATTAGCCTTGTCGTCAGCAATTCCTTTATCAGCAGACGATGCCGCTAACACAGTTTTCCCTTCCAAGTCGTCAACAAGTTGAACATAAATCCCCTTGTTACTTCTAAAGACAGACATTCTTGGTCTTGCTGCTGAACCAGATACTGTGCTTCTGATTCTTCTCTTAATTCTCGTTCTATTACTCTGAGTAGCCATATCTTCCTACTTATCTTATGCTTTTGCAGCTGATTTACCAGCTTTTCTTCTAATTTGTTCTCCAACGAATCGGATACCTTTTCCTTTGTACGGCTCAGGTTTTCTGAGTGAACGAATCTTGGCACACACTTGACCAATCAATTGCTTGTCATGTGACTTAAGCGTAATGATAGGGTTCTTACCACGCTCCATTTGAGTTTCGACTTTAATCTCGTCTGGCAACATAAATACCACGTTGTGCGAGAATCCGAGCGATAGCTCCAATTGTTGTCCTTTGTTACTGGCTCTATAACCGACACCAACGAGTTCCAATTGTTTTTCAAATCCTTTTGAAACACCCACAACCATGTTGTTTACAAGTGAACGATAAAGGCCATGAAATGCTTTTGTTTGCTTCTTCTCGTTTTGGCGAGCCAACTCCAAGTTTCCGTCTTTCAACTCTAAACTGATTGATTCATCAACCTTTTGAGTAAGTGTTCCTAAAGAACCTTTCACGGTAACTATGTTGTCTTCACCTATGGTTATCTCAACTCCTTGAGGTACTTCAACCGGTGCTAATCCTATCCTAGACATCGTTCTGTTTCTTTCAATTCTTAATGTACGTAGCAGATAACTTCTCCACCTACTTTTTGTACTCTAGCTTCTTTATCTGTCATAACTCCTTTAGAAGTTGACACGATAGCCACACCAAGTCCGTTCAATACGCGTGGAAGGTCTCCCGCTCCTGCATACTTTCTAAGTCCTGGCTTACTTGCTCTTTCCAATCCTTTAATGGCGCTAACCTTAGTTTGTGGATTGTATTTAAGCGCAATCTTAATGCTGCCTTGCACTCCTTCGTCCTCAAACTTATAGTTAAGGATATATCCTTTTTCAAAAAGGATTTTGGTGATGGCTTTCTTCAAGTTAGAGGCTGGAATATCAACAACCTTGTGATTCGCTTGAATCGCGTTTCTAACTCTTGTTAGGTAATCTGCTACTGGATCTGTCATTTTTCTTTAGCTGCGAGTTTCGAGTTTCGAGTTTCGAGTCTTGTAACTCGTAGCTCTAAACTGGTAACTCAATTTTACCAACTTGCTTTTTTAACTCCAGGGATTAGACCTGCGTTGGCCATTTCTCTGAACTGGATTCTGCTAATTCCAAAATCTCTCATGTATCCTTTTGGACGACCAGTAATGCTACACCTGTTGTGCATTCTGATGGCGGCACTATTCTTTGGCATACGTGCCAAAGCTTGGTAATCGCCTTCCTCCTTAAGTCTAGCTCTCTTTTCGGCATAACGCGCTACCATTGCGGCACGCTTACGCTCTCTTGCTTTCATTGATTCTTTAGCCATATCTTACTTTTTGAAAGGCATTCCGAACTCTTTCAATAGAGCGAGTCCTTCTTCGTTTGTTTTGGCTGATGTCACAAATGTGATGTCCATACCAAGTATTTTGTTTACTTTCTCAATATCAATCTCTGGGAAAATGATTTGCTCAGTGATCCCTAAGTTGTAGTTTCCTCTTCCATCAAATCCTTTTGGACTGATTCCTCTGAAGTCACGTACTCGTGGAAGAGCAACTGCTACCAGTCTCTCCAAGAATTCGTACATCTTGTCTCCGCGAAGCGTTACACGAGCACCAATGGGCATTCCCTTACGCAATTTGAAGTTAGAGATGTCCTTTTTAGACATGGCAGATACGGCTTGCTGACCTGCAATGATGCTCATATCAGCCAAAGCTGCTTCAAGAACCTTCTTGTCTGCTACTGCCTGGCCAAGTCCTTGGTTCAAACAGATTTTTTCAAGCTTAGGAACTTCCATTACACTTTTGTATTGGAACTTCTCTTTCAGAGCTGGAATGATGTCCGCCTGATATTTCGCTTTAAAAGTTGGTATAGTAGTACTCATTACTTAATTACTTCTCCCGTTTTCTTAGAATATCTGGCAAGCTTTCCGTCCACCACTTTTCTTCCTGTTCGTGTAGCTTCTCCTGTTTTAGGATCTACCAGCATGAGGTTTGAAAGTTGGATAGCCGCTTCTTGCTCCACAATGCCTCCGTTTGGATGCGTTGCATTCGGCTTGGTGTGTCGTTTTACCATGTTCACACCTTCCACCAAGGCCTTGTTCTTTACAGGGTACACCTCCAGAACTTTGCCTTCTTCTCCTTTAGACTCTCCCGAAATTACCTTTACGGTGTCGTCTTTCTTTATATGAAACTTTGCCATTGCTTTGCTTCTTTATATCAAAGCACCTCAGGTGCAAGTGATACAATCTTCATAAATGATTTCTCTCTCAATTCACGAGCAACAGGACCAAAAATCCGTGTTCCTCTCATTTCGCCAGTTGCGTTCAAAAGAACGACTGCATTATCGTCAAAACGGATATAAGACCCGTCTTGCCTTCTTGTTTCCTTTTTGGTTCTTACAACAACCGCTTTAGAAACTGTTCCTTTTTTGGCAGCTGCAGCAGGAGCAGCGTCTTTTACTGTTACAACGATGGTATCACCGATGCGAGCGTAACGCTTTTTTGTTCCTCCCAGAACACGGATGCAAAGAACTTCTTTTGCACCACTATTGTCCGCGACTTTAAGTCTTGATTCAGTTTGTATCATGGCTTACTTAGCTTTCTCTAGGATTTCTACCAGTCTCCAGTTCTTCAACTTACTCAATGGGCGAGTTTCCATAATGCGAACGGTATCACCAATTCCGCAATCATTCTTCTCGTCATGAGCGTGGAAGCTTTTAGACTTCTTCATGAACTTTCCGTACATAGGGTGCTTCACTTTACGTTCTACACTCACGGTAATGGTCTTGTCCATTTTATCACTAACCACAACTCCGGTTCGTACCTTTCTAAGGTTTCTTGCTGTATTCTCCATTTCAGCTTGCTACTTTGCTTCTAGAAGTTCGTTCGGTCATTAACCTAGCGATTAATCTTCGGGCGTGTTTAAGTTCTTGCGGGTTCTCGATAGGAGATACCGCGTGATTCATTTTCAACTTTGCCAACTTAAGACGCTCTTCGGCCACTCGGTCCTCCAGCTCTTCGCTTGACAATTCTTTTATTACTGCGTTTTCCATTGTGCTCTCTTAGTCGCAATCATTGCGCCTCTACGTTTTATGCTCCTGTGTAATCTCTTCTCACAATAAACTTTGTGGTAATTGGTAGCTTCTGTGCAGCCAATCGAAGTGCTTCTTTAGCTGTTGCCATATCAACTCCTTCAATCTCGAACATTACGCAACCTGGTTTAACAACCGCTACCCAATATTCTGGAGAACCTTTACCCTTACCCATCCGAACCTCTGCAGGCTTCTTGGTGATTGGCTTATCTGGAAAAATCTTAATCCAAACTTGTCCTTCTCTCTTCATGAAACGCGTTACCGCGATTCGAGCAGATTCTATCTGACGAGCAGTAATCCATGCTCCCGTTTCTGCTTTAATACCGAATGACCCGAAGGCTAGTTGGCTGCCGCGATAGGCTAACCCCTTCATCGGCATTTTGTGCATTTTACGGAACTTCGTCCTTTTTGGCTGTAGCATAACTAACTTGTTATTCCTGTTCTACTATAATTACTTTCTGTCTCGGTCTCGGCTGTCTCTTCTTGCCAAACGTGCAGGCTTCTTGCTCTGAACATTTGCATTTGGAGCTAAATCTCTCTTACCGTAAACCTCTCCTAGCATAATCCAAACTTTGATTCCGATACGTCCATAAGTCGTATGTGCTTCAACGTTTGCATAGTCGATGTCCGCTCTGAATGTGTGCAATGGAATTCTTCCATCCTTGTACATTTCGCTACGAGCCATCTCTGCTCCTCCTAGTCGTCCACCAACTTGAATTTTGATTCCTTCTGCTCCCATTCTCATGGTTGAAGCAACAGCCATTTTAACTGCTCTTCTAAAAGAAATACGTCCTTCTAATTGACGTGCAACACTCTCTCCTACCAACCGAGCATCCATCTCTGGTCTCTTAATCTCGAAGATGTTGATCTGAACTTCTTTGCCAGTAATCTTCTTCAACTCTTCTTTCAACTTATCAACTTCACTACCACCTTTTCCGATGATAATACCTGGACGAGCTGTATTAACGGTTACGGTAATCAACTTCAGGGTTCTCTCAATAATGATTTTTGAGATGCTGGCTTTCACCAAACGAGCACGTAGATACTTACGAATCTTGTAATCGCCTTCAATGTTTGCAGCCGTGTCTTTTCCACCATACCAGTTGGAATCCCAACCTCTGATGATTCCCAGTCTGTTACCTATTGGATTTGTCTTCTGTCCCATGCGTTAATCGTTCTTGCTGTCTAAAACAAGTGTTACGTGGTTTGATCTTTTTCTAATTCTATGTGCTCTGCCTTGCGGGGCGGTCTGCAATCTTTTCAATGAACGTGCACTATCAACCTGAATCTCTTTCACAAACAGATTTGCTGTATCAACAGTACCATTAGTCTTTTGCTCGTAGTTTGAAAGTGCTGACAACAATAACTTCTCAAGTCTTGCTGAAGCCTCTTTCGGATGCAGTTTTAAAGCGTAAAGCGCTTTATCCACGTCCATTCCTCTCACCATATCAGCCACCAATCGCATTTTACGCGGTGACGTTGGGACATTTTTCAATGAAGCGAAGTATTGCGTCTTGCGCTCTTCCTTCATTTTTTCTGCCATAAGTCTTTTTCTCTTTCCCATTGCTTTAAGCTTGGAGCTGAATCAGCTTTATTACTTCTTACCTCTTCCGTGTCCGCGGTACGTTCTAGTTGGCGAAAACTCACCGAACTTGTGACCTACCATATTTTCTGTTACATACACTGGAATAAACTTGTTTCCGTTGTGTACTGCAATGGTTAGACCCACAAAATCTGGACTGATAACTGATCTTCTAGACCAAGTTTTGATCACAGTCTTTTTTCTGCTGTCTTGGGCTTCAACTGCTCGTTTTTCGAGTTTGAAATCAATGAAAGGCCCTTTTTTGAGTGATCTTGCCATTACCTAATTACTTCTTTCTTTTTTCAACTATGTACTTGCTTGAAGCTTTCACTTTGCTTCTAGTCTTGAATCCTTTTGCTGGCATTCCGTTCCTGGAACGTGGATGTCCACCTGATGATTTACCTTCACCACCACCCATTGGATGATCGACTGGATTCATTACTACTGGACGAACACGTGGTCTTCTACCTAACCATCTTGAACGACCTGCTTTACCAGACACTTCCAAACTGAAATCGCTATTAGAAACCGTTCCGATGGTCGCCTTGCAGGTATTGAGGATCATTCTAATTTCACCTGAAGGCATTTTAAGCGTAGCGTATTTTCCTTCTCTCGCTATCAATTGTGCGTAAGAACCTGCACTTCTGGAAAGGATTGCTCCCTGCCCGGGGCGCAATTCAATGCAATGAACTACTGTTCCCATTGGAATCTCACCCAACAGAAGCGCGTTACCGACATTCGGTGCAGAACCTTTTCCTGAAACGATGGTCTGTCCTACTTCAATTCCTTTTGGAGCGATGATGTACCGCTTTTCCCCATCAGCATAAAAAAGAAGGGCAATACGTGCGTTACGGTTCGGGTCGTACTCAATTGTTTTAACCGTTGCAGGAATTCCATCCTTGTTACGCTTAAAGTCAATTACACGGTATTTTCTTTTGTGACCACCACCAATGTAGCGCATGGTCATCTTACCTGTATTGTTACGTCCACCAGATTTACTCTGTCCTTTTACCAATGACTTTTCAGGTCTGTCGGTAGTAACAGTTTCAAACGTACTGGCAACTTTATGACGTTGCCCCGGAGTGGTCGGTTTTAATTTTCTTACAGCCATGGTCTTTTAGATATTGCTATAAAAATCAATGGTATCCCCTTCTGCAAGTGTTACGATGGCCTTCTTAACCGCAGAGGTTCTACCAACAATAAACTTTGACTTTGCGTTTCGGCTTCTTTTCTTACCAGGAATAACCATGGTGTTTACCGACTTAACAGTAACGCCATACATAGATTCCACAGCTTGTTTCACCTCAACCTTATTGGCTCCTCTATTGACAACAAAACCGTACTGACCAAGCTTTGCGGCCTGGCCTGTCATTTTCTCTGTAATCAATGGTTTCACTAGAATTTCCATCACTTCTTAGCTTAAGCTTTTCTCAATTGTCGCAATTGCACTTTCCGTTAGGAGAAGATTATTTGCATTTAAAATACCATAAGTATTTAATTCCGAAGCAGTTACGACTTTCGCTCCTGTCAAATTTCGGGACGACAAATATACATTTTTATCCAGCTCATTCGTGACAAGCAATGTTTTTTTGTCTGACAGCTTCAAATTGCTCAAAAACTCAGCATAAGACTTAGTCTTAATTGTATCGAATTTTAAATCTTCTACAACCGTGATAGACTTCTCAGTTGCCATCAACGAAAGTGCTGATCTACGAGCAGCTTGCTTCAATTTCTTGTTCAATTTGAAACCATGCTCCTTCGGACGTGGACCGAATACACGACCACCACCTCTAAACAATGGATTCTTGATATCCCCGAAACGAGCTCCACCAGAACCTTTCTGCTTTCTGATTTTTCTACGGCTTCCGCGAATTTCTGAACGCTCTCTTGCTTTTGATGTTCCTTGACGCTGGTTAGCCAAGAATTGCTTTACATCTAGGTAAATGGCATGTTCGTTTGGCTCTACACCAAAAACATCCTTGCTCAACTTTGCTTTTTTCGAAGTCGCTTTACCCTTTATATCTACTACTGCTAATTCCATTATTACTTCTCTACAATAATGTATGATCCTTTTGCTCCTGGTACCGCGCCACTTACAACAAGCAGATTCTTTTCAGAGTCAATCTTTATTACCCGAAGGTTTTGAAGTTTTACTCTATCTCCGCCCATTTGACCGCCCATTCTCATTCCCTTGAATACTCGTGCAGGATATGATGCTGCTCCAATAGAACCTGGGTGGCGTTGTCTGTTGTGCTGACCGTGTGTTGCCTGCCCAACTCCAGCGAAGTTGTAACGCTTAACAACCCCTTGAAAACCTTTTCCTTTAGAAGTACCTACTACGTCTACATACTCTCCTTCCGCAAAAATATCAGTAACACTTAGGTTTAAACCAAGTTTTACGTCTTCAGCAAATTGGGTGTATCCGTGCGTGGTTCTGAACTCAATAAGCTTGTGCTTGTTTTCCGCACTTGCTTTCTTGAAATGACCTTTCAAAGCAGCAGTTGTACGCTTGTCGCTACGCTTACCAGTTCCTAACTGAACAGCCTTGTAACCATCTGTTTCCTCGGTTTTAACCTGAGTAACGGTACATGGCTCCATTTCTAGCACCGTACATGGAATGTTCTTACCAGCTTCGTTAAAGAGACTGGTCATTCCTATTTTCTTTCCTATAAGTCCAGACATGACCTACTAATTAATTGTTGTTCTTTTTTCTTTCTTCCGATTTGAGACGCAAGCATTGCGTCTCTACCGTTATACTTTGATTTCAACCTCAACTCCACTTGGCAATTCCAGTTTCATCAAAGAATCAACTGTTTTTGCTGTGCTACTATAGATATCCAACATTCTCTTGTAAGAGCTGAATTGGAACTGCTCTCTCGATTTCTTATTCACGTGAGTTGAACGAAGAACCGTGTAAATTTTTTTGTGCGTTGGAAGTGGAATTGGTCCACTAACAATAGCTCCAGTGGATTTCACCGTTTTAACAATCTTCTCAGCGCTTTTATCAACCAAGTTGTGGTCGTAAGACTTGAGTTTTATTCTGATTCTTTGTGTCATTTTCTTTTATGCTATTTACCTCAATGCAGCGTACAGACGCAATGCATTGCGTTTCTACACTTTTTCTCCTTTAACTCGTGCAATTACTTCTTCAGAAACGCCCTTAGGACACTGCTCGAAGTGATCAAATTCCATTGTAGATGTTGCTCTACCTGAGGTGATGGTTCTCAATTGAGTTACATAACCGAACATTTCAGAAAGTGGGACAAGACATTTAATTACCTGAGCGGTACCTCTACTGTCCATTCCCTGCATCTGACCACGTCTTCTGTTAAGGTCACCCATTACGTCTCCCATGTTCTCCTCAGGAGTAACAACTTCAACTTTCATAATTGGCTCTAGCAATACAGGACCAGCTTTCTTAACTGACTCCTTGTAACCAATCTGCGCACAAATCTCAAAGGACAATGCATCCGAGTCAACCGCGTGGAAAGACCCATCATTCAATGTCACTTTCAGCGTATCCATCTTAAAGCCTGCAAGAACACCGTTGTTCATGGCCATCTTAAATCCTTTCTCTACAGAAGGAATGAATTCTCTTGGAATGTTACCACCGCTAATCTTGTTTTCAAATTGAAGACCTTCTCCTTCGAAATCCGCATCAACTGGACCAAGTTCAAACTGGATATCAGCGAACTTACCACGACCACCAGATTGTTTCTTGTAAATCTCACGGTGAGCAACAGTCTCCGTAATTGCTTCTTTGTAAGTTACCTGTGGAGCTCCTTGATCAACCTCGACACCAAACTCACGTCTTAATCGGTCGATGATAATTTCCAAGTGAAGCTCTCCCATTCCTGAGATAACTGTTTGACCAGAATCTTCATCAGTATGAACAACGAACGTTGGGTCTTCTTCTGCCAATTTGTTTAGACCTACACCTAACTTATCCATATCAGCCTGTGTCTTTGGCTCAATTGCCAACCCGATAACAGGCTCTGGGAAATTCATTGATTCAAGAACAATCTGATTCTTCTGGTCACAAAGAGTGTCTCCCGTTTTAATATCTTTAAAACCTACAGCAGCACCAATATCACCAGCTTCAATGAATGGGATAGAGTTCTGCTTATTTGCGTGCATTTGGAAGATACGTGAGATACGCTCCTTCTTCTGTGTACGCATATTATACACGTAAGAGCCTGCGTCTAAACGACCAGAATAAGCACGAAAGAAGCAAAGACGACCTACAAATGGGTCGGTAGCAATTTTAAATGCTAATGCAGCAAACGGCTCCTTTATATCTGGCTTACGAGAAATTTTCTCTTCTGTATCTGGGTCTGTACCAGTAATGTTATTCATGTCAAGCGGGCTTGGCATCAACTCCATTACATAGTCAAGCATTGTTTGAACTCCCTTGTTTTTAAAGGCAGAACCACAAAGCATTGGAATAACTTTATTGGCAATACACGCTTTACGAAGAGCTGCAATTACTTCTAGCTCTGTAATTGAATCTGGATCTTCGAAATACTTTTCCATCAACGTATCATCGAAATCTGCAACAGACTCCAATAATTTCTCTCTCCACTCGGCTACTTCATCAACCATATCAGCAGGAATTGGAACTTCTTGGAATGTCATTCCATGATCCTCATCATTCCATACCATTGCGCGGTTGTACACAAGGTCAACTACTCCTTTAAAAGTCTCTTCTGCACCAATAGGCAACTGCAATGGAACTGCATTACCACCTAGCATTTCACGTACCTGACCAACAACCTTAAGGAAGTCAGCTCCAGAACGGTCCATCTTGTTTACAAAACCAAGACGTGTTACATTGTAATTATCAGCCAGCCTCCAGTTAGTTTCTGATTGTGGTTCAACACCATCAACAGCAGAGAAAAGGAAAACTAGACCATCTAACACACGTAATGAACGATTTACCTCAACAGTAAAATCAACGTGTCCTGGTGTGTCAATAATATTAATCTTATAATCTTGCTCTTGGTACTTCCAAAAGCAAGTAGTTGCAGCTGAAGTAATAGTGATACCACGCTCTTGCTCCTGCTCCATCCAATCCATAGTAGCAGCACCATCGTGCACCTCTCCTATTTTGTGGTTTACACCAGCATAATAGAGGATACGCTCGGTAGTAGTCGTCTTACCCGCATCAATGTGAGCGGCAATACCAATGTTCCTTGTATACTTTAAGTCAGCCATTTTCTTCCCTAAACCTTATTAGAATCTAAAATGAGAGAAAGCTTTATTCGCCTCCGCCATTCTTAGCGTATCTTCTCTTTTCTTGTAGGCAGCACCTTCTTCCTTCGCACCAGCAATAATCTCAGCCGCAAGTTTTCTGGCCATTGACTTATCATTACGCTTACGAGAATACAGAATCAACCAAGTGATGCCCAATGCCAATTTTCTCTTGGGACGAACTTCAATGGGAATTTGAAAAGTAGAACCACCTACTCTACGACTTTTTACCTCAACTGGAGGACAAATATTGTTCAGTGCTTTTTTAAACACATCCAAACCATTCTCATCTTCACCAGATTTCTCATCAACGATATCAATCGCATCATAGAACACTTGAAGGGCAACGCTTTTCTTACCGTCAAGCATTAGGCTGTTAACAAAACGAGTTACCAGTGTATCCTTGAATTTAGGGTCTGGAACGAGTTCTCTTTTCTTAGGTATCGACTTTCTCATCGTCTACTTATTTTTTAGTCTTAGGACGCTTTGTCCCGTATTTAGATCGTCCTTGCATTCTATCACCAACACCAGCAGTATCAAGCGCGCCTCTTACAATATGATAACGCACACCAGGAAGGTCTTTTACTCTACCACCTCTTACCAACACAATAGAGTGCTCTTGTAGGTTGTGTCCTTCTCCTCCTATGTAAGAGTTTACCTCTTTACCATTGGTAAGACGAACCCTCGCCACTTTTCTCATGGCGGAGTTTGGTTTTTTTGGAGTGGTTGTGTAAACACGTACACAGACACCTCTTCTCTGTGGACAGGAATCCAGTGCAGCCGATTTGCTTTTGTTAACAATCGTCTTTCTTCCCTTCCTTACAAGCTGCTGAATCGTAGGCATAGCGCGGCTTTCGTTGATTTTAGTTCAATACCCTCTTATTTAAGGGTCGGCAAAAGTACGAACTTGTTGCACAAAAACAAGTGCCAATAGATTAAATGCAAAATCTTTTTCTCACACTCCGTTTTATACTTGAAATGTGGATAACGCTGTCTCCATGTTTTTCGATACAGTTTCGGGTTTAAACCCACAAGAAGCTGTTTGGCTTGGTTTGTTAATGGTAATTAGGGTTTCCTCAGAAAGTCAGATTCTGAGTTAAGAATAAATTTCGACACCTCTCGGTTTGCATTTTGAAAGAGGGCCTAAGTGATTTTTGATGAAAGTGGTATCGTCATAGTGTTCAAAATACCCCCCGCCCGCGCGAGTGCAATGTCATTAAGTTAAGCCGTTTTGAGATTGCTTCGTTCCTCGCAATGACGCTGTAACGTCATTGCGAGGGAGGAACGACCGAAGCAATCTCCATCCAACAGGGCGAACCCCTTAACTTAATGACA
>Ga0316208_1000343_pt1 | contig 59982 bp, 62 predicted proteins | sample 3monopyrite_MG_FD_204944 | JGI IMG/M metagenome (GOLD analysis project Ga0316208, IMG submission 204944) | Microbial mat bacterial communities from mineral coupon in-situ incubated in ocean water Damariscotta River, Maine, United States -... | ecosystem: Environmental > Aquatic > Marine >... | reverse complement strand
GGAAAAATTGGCTCTTCAGCGCTAGCGTCAGAGGCGCAAAGTCCAGCGCCAATCTGTATGGTCTGATCGAAACAGCAAAAGCCAATGGGCTAGAACCCTACGCTTATCTTCGTCATGTTTTTAGAGATCTACCCAAGGCTATGAGTGTTGATGATATCGAAGCGCTGCTGCCCTGGAATATGAATATGCACATAATAGCGGTTGGCTGATTGTTGGGAAGGGTGGGGTTTATCGACCGCTTACAGACAGGCAGCCCTTGGAACGTTTGGTTCGATGGCGGATTGTCCCGAAGGTTGATTCAATCAGTCAGTAAACTTCGCCACCATACTTAGTGCCACTGCTTCGGCTAGCTCAATCCCATCCACTGCGGCAGAGAGTATTCCGCCGGCATACCCTGCCCCTTCACCACCAGGGTAGAGCCCTTGGGTATTGATGCTCTGATAATCATCGCGATTACGTTTGATGCGTACTGGTGATGAGGTGCGCGTCTCAACGCCTGTGAGCACCGCATCAAACATGGCAAAGCCTTTGATCTTGCGGTTGAAGGCGGGCAGGGCCTCGCGGATCGCTTGAATGGCGTATTCAGGCAAGGCACTGCTCAGGTCGGTCAGGTGTACGCCGGGTGTGTATGACGGCTGCACACTGCCCAAGGCCGTGGAGGGTCTGCCCTTGAGGAAGTCCCCCACCAGCTGCCCTGGTGCATCATAGTTGCCGCCGCCCAATTCAAAGGCGTGTGACTCCAGTTGACGTTGTAGTTCAATTCCCGCCAGCGGGTGATCGCTGGGAAAATCTGCTGGCGTAATGCCGACCACGATGCCGCTGTTGGCATTGCGTTCGTTGCGCGAATATTGGCTCATGCCGTTGGTGACCACATGCCCGGCTTCTGAGGCGGCGGCTACGACCGTGCCGCCGGGACACATGCAAAAGCTGTAGACACTGCGGCCATTTTTGCAGTGGTGGACAAGTTTGTAGTCCGCCGCGCCGAGGTCAGGGTGGCCGGCAAAGTCGCCGAAACGGCACTGGTCTATGATGGCCTGCGGGTGTTCGATACGAAATCCGACCGAGAACGGTTTGGCCTCAACATAGACGCCGCGATCAAACAGCATCTGGAAGGTATCGCGGGCGCTATGGCCTATGGCGAAGATGACGTGATCAGACGCTATTTGCTCACCGTCGGCCAGCGTCACACCACGCACCTGGCCATTATCAATCTCGACATCGGTGACGCGGCAGTCGAAACGGAACTCACCACCAAGGCTGATAATCTCCTCGCGAATCTTCTCCACCATACCCACCAGGCGGAAGGTACCCACGTGCGGTTTGCTGACAAACAGGATCTCCTCTGGTGCGCCGGCCTTCACAAACTCACGCAATACCTTCATGCCTAGATGGCGTGGATCCTTGGTTTGGGTATGCAGCTTGCCGTCAGAAAAGGTGCCGGCGCCGCCCTCGCCAAACTGCACGTTTGATTCCGGATTGAGTTTATGATCACGCCACAGCGCCCAGGTATCTTTGGTGCGTTGCCGCACTTCCTTGCCCCGTTCCAGAATCAGTGGTTTGAAACCCATCTGTGCCAGAATCAACCCGGCCATAAAACCGCACGGCCCGGTACCGATGATCACCGGGCGTGACTTGAGGCCAGCAGGGGCGCGGGTAACAAAGGTGTATTCAGTGTTCGGTGTTGGTTTGATATTGTGATCTGCGCTGAACTTTTGCATTAGCCGCATCTCATCGGTCACATCCACATCCAGTGAATAGACAAACAGAATGGCGCTCTTCTTGCGTGCATCGAAACCACGACGGGTGACGTTGAAGCCTTGCAGTGACTCCGGCGCGATTTGCAGACGCTTGATAATCGCCTCACGCAACGCATCCGGTGAGTGGTCAAGGGGTAGCCTTATTTCATTAAGTCGCAACATCAAAGGGTCCGTGGTGGCGAAGAAAGAGAGGCATTTTAACTTTTTATGGAGATGGGTGTTCGGGTTACTGACAGAGTTTTTTACATACGTGCATTATTGTCTGGATGTTGACCCACGTCTGAGTCTATTTCTGGTGGGTCGGAATGATGGTGTGGTTTCGGTATGAAGCTAAAATAAACAAGCCAGCGTATCCCTACGCAGGCTTGTTATGATTCAGGCCTAGCCGCCAATTCTAATCCTCATCATCGAACACATCGTCGTCATTATCTGCGTCGATACCTTCAAGATCTGCGTCGATACCTTCAAGCTCCTCTTCTTCTGCCTTCGGTTTTTTGGCCGTGGCAGGTTTGGGTATGGGTCTATCGGGAATGGCAGGTGTTTTGCCTCGTGGGGTGAAGTCTTTGGCTGCCTTGGTAAATGCCTTTTTGACTTTTTTGTTGAGGTCGGCTTCGTCTTCGCTGAATTCGCGCAGTTTGGGTTCCACGATTTCACGCTTGTATTCGATAATTGCGTTGCGCTGAAGATTAAATAAATAGACGGTATCGGGCTTGCCTGTATTGAGCTTGGGGTCACGGGCTACCGGACTGCTTTTGTCACCGACCTCCAGATAACCAAACCAGGGTGAATCTTGACTCATGCGTATCTGTCCTCGTATTGTTTATGACGCAATTTTTGCTTGTTGATATGGGCAAAGCCGAAATATATATCTATTGATTTGGGTTTGTCTTCTATTTTTTTACCCATCTGGGAGGGTGATCAAGGCGGTGACGACTAGCCATGCTAGAATTCGGCCATATGTCCAGCTGTTATCCAATCCCAGCTACCAGTGCCGAGACTGTGACCGAGGTCAAGAAGAGCCGCTTTATCGCCCGTGCTGCCAAGGTTACTGATCGCCAGGCGGCATTGGTATTGGTGGCACAAGCCAGGCGGGATCATCCCGATGCCCGCCATCATTGTTGGGCCTATCTGTTGGGCAATCCGGCCTCGGCCTCGAGTGCGGTGGCCAATGATGCTGGTGAGCCGTCTGGTACGGCTGGTAAACCTATTTTGAATGTGATTCAGCACAAGGGGGTTGGGGATGTGCTGGTGGTGGTGATCCGCTATTTCGGTGGCATCAGGCTCGGTGCTGGTGGTCTGGTACGGGCCTATAGCGGTGCGGCCGAGGCGGTCATGTCGCTGTTGCCGCTGGAGCAGGCAGTGCCGATGCAGGCGGTGCGGCTGGTGCTCGACTTTTCCCAGGAGCAGTTGCTGCGTCACTGGACCGGGTTGCATGAGACGCAGGTTTTGAGTGTGGATTACGCTGAGCAGGTGGTGGTGCAGTTGAGTGTGCCTGAGGTGGCGATGACTGAGTTAGCAGCGTTTTGTGCCGCGCAGGCGATTACGCTCCAACAGTAAATGCCAATACCTTGCTTATGTGCGTCAGTGACCGGTCGCTCTCTTGCTGCCATTGATTGAACGCCTGTTGTACCCGTTTCAGATCACGTTGTGATTTCGGTTCGGTTGTGACTACGCCTTCCCTGATCAGTGCCGCTATCACATCTAGGCTGAGTATAAATGAAGCCTTGCCCATGAAGCGCAGGAAGTACGGTCCGGTATTACCGCCGAGACGACTGCCGCGTTTTTTCAGCAGGGTTAGCAACGAGACATAATCAGCATCAGGCCAGTCGGCAAAAAATCTGGCGGCGCTGCCGTGTTCTTCGGCCAGGTCGCAGAGAAAGGTGGCATTGTCGCGCACGGCTAGAATCTTTTTGGCATGGCGGATGATACTCGTGTCTTTGATGAGTCGTTCAAAGTCCTCTTCTGACATGAATTTCCAGCGGCTTGGGTTGAAGCCGGTAAAAACCCTTTCAAAGTCGGGCCATTTTTTGTCTACCACCTTCCAGTTGAAGCCGGCGTTAAAGATGCATTTGCTCATCATCGCCAGCCAGCGGTCGTCGGGGATGGCGGCCAGTTCGGTGGTACGTAGCGATGTGGGTAGCAGCAGGGCTTCCAGCGCGGCCTCGCCACCCTTGCGTCGGGCGGCGTGTTGATACAGGGCGGTAAATTTGATCATGGTAAAATGCTGTTTTTTTAGTTAGTGAATTGATAATGAGTAGCGACGATTATAGTCAACGCTTCGGCGGGATCCAGCGTTTATATGGCACGGCGGCGGCCGATGTATTGCGCCAGATGCATGTCTTTGTCGCTGGTGTCGGCGGTGTTGGCTCCTGGGGGGTGGAGGCCTTGGCGCGCACCGGCGTTGGCCAGCTCACTTTTATCGATGGTGATACGGTAGATGTGGGTAATGCCAATCGCCAGCTGCATACCCTGACCGGTACCCTTGATCAATCCAAGGTCGAAGTGATGGCCAATCGGGTTAGGCAAATTAATCCTGACTGTGAAGTAAACGCCATTCACGAATATATAAACATGGAAAACATGGACGCTTATTTGGAAGGTGGCTATGACTATGTGGTTGATGCGCTTGATAGCATCAAATTCAAGTCCAACATGATTGCCTACTGCAAACGCAACAAGATTCCAGTTATCGCCACCGGTGGTGCCGGTGGCCTGACCGATCCATCCATGATTCATGTGGCCGACCTGAGCAAGACCTTTAACGACCCGCTGGCGGCCAAGGTGCGTTCGCGGCTGCGGGGTGAGTTTAACTTTACCCGCAACCCTAAGCGTTCGTTTGGGGTGGAGTGCATTTTTTCATCGCAGCAGCAGGTCTATCCTAAAGCGGATGGGTCGGTTGGTCATGAGAAGCCGGGCATTCATGGTGTGTCGTTGGATTGCCGTTTTGGTTATGGCTCGGCCAGTTTTGTCACCGCCAGCTTTGGTTTTATGGCAGCCTCGCGCGTTATTAACAAGACTTTGAAGAAGCGGCTCGGTTAGTCTTTAAGCCCTAAAGGATCATTCGGATTGATATGATCCTGAAACGGTAGCCGTCTATCCATGTTGGTGAGTTGATAGACCGTACCTATCCAGTTGTTCAGCACCGCCTCAGCACTGTCGTGCCAGGTGTTGTCCAGTTGCCGTGTCACCAGGGCCTCGGGTAGTTCAGGCATTTCGCCGCCGTTCTTCATTGCGTTTAAAACGTGTCGTTGGTGTTCTTCAAGAATGGCGGTGCTTTGCAGGCTGAAATAATTCTCAGGCAGTGGCGGATAATCTTCACGCTCGCCATTGATGAAGTGAATCACTTCGCGTTTGTACTCTTTTAGCAGGCTAATGATGTCGTATTCCGGATGGCCCTGAAAAAAGACCAAGCGAAACAAGTCTTCGCTGACGGCCAGGTGGACGCCGGCTTGCGGGCTTTCTACCAGCACTTTTAAATGGGCAGTTTCGAACTGCTGGCGGCAGATGTTGTTGTAGCGCGAATGCGGAATGTCAAAACGTGTATTCACCCCTGCTACCAGCGGATGTTGCCGATCGAGCAGGTAATGAGGATAGACGCCCCAGCGCTTAAAACCTAAATGACGTCGCTTTTGCTGATAGCGTTGTTGCAATACCGCATGGGTGGCCAGGCAGGAACACAACGTCGAGGTGACGTTTTCATAGGCCCAGTCGATGACCTCTTTGAGCGGCTCCCAGAATGGTTCCATGGCCAGGTCTGGCTGGGTGACGTTGGCACCGGTGATGATGAGCGCATCAAGACCTTTTTCCTTGATCTGCTCAAAGCTCTCGTAATATTTGGCGACGTGGGCACGTCCCTCTGCATCGCGGGGTAGCTCGGGCAATGAGAAGGGGTGCATGTAGAACTGGGCGATCTGATTGGATTCGCCGACCAGGCGGAAGAATTGCCGTTCGGTGGCGGTCAGGGCCGAGTCGGGCATCATGTTGAGCAGGCCGATATGTAGCTCACGGATGTCCTGGTGTTGTGCGGAGTCGCTCTGGAGGATGGTCTCACCCTCGGCCTCCAGGCGGTTGAATGTAGGTAAATCTGTATTGGCTACCAGTGGCATCGCGTTATTTCTCTAGTGCTTGTTCGATCAGGGCCATGAAGTCTTGTTCGGTCTGAATCTTGGCCAGTTCGGTGGTGGTAATGGTATAGCCATATTCTTTGGCGATGGCCTCATAGCGAGGAATACGGCTATAGAACAGGCGTGGAAAGACCCAGCGGACAAAGTCATCAGGATCAATCTGGGCCACATATTCGATGCTCAATTGCTGCATGTATTCTACCAGTTGCTCGTCAAGGAAGGCCTCGCGGTAATACAGCGGTTTGGGTGCGATTGCGGCACGGCGGATCAATTCTTTTTCATCTTCCTCGGTGGCTTGAATGTAAAGCAGTAGGGTGTGTTCGGTGAGCAGCTTGAGGGTTTTTTCGTCATTCAATTCGCAGACGCTACCGCCGGCATCGTTGATGAAATTGTTGTAGCCATAAATCTGCTGCGCTTTGTCGATGAAAGATGGTACGTCGCGCATCGCCAGAATCTCAGCCTTGTGATGCAGGGCCTGGCGGCGTTTGAACTCAGGCAGTGGCAGGCCACCCTGTTCCGGGTTGCCCAGTTTGCCGAGAAAACTGGAGACGGGTGTCAAATTGTCAAAAGACAGGTTGTTGGCGATGTAGATGGAGTCGGTGCGTAGCAGCTCACGCAGAAACGGTACCTGCATGGCCTGCTGCTTGATGTTGTCGAGTATGGGTTCGTCTAAGTAACGACTGCCGATACGGTAATCACCAGAGTAGTGAAACCAGCTGCCCTGGCGCAACATAGCCGATAGGCGAGTTTTGCCCACGCCCGACATGCCTAGCAGCGTGATGCTCTTGTGTTGCCAGTTTCTGAATTGCTCAATGTTTAAGTGCACAGTACACCTCAATAACGACGAATCACCTTATTGTATTGCAGAGTCGCAAATGTTTCAGGTTTTGTTGCGCTTAAATTGTTTTAGTAAAAATCTGCCAGCATGGAGGCTTGCCGATATGTCTTGACTCAATATGGAGGCGGTTCTGTTTAAGTGATTGGCAATCAGCTCTGCGCTAAACGGTGCAGAAACCAGCCCTCTGGAGCCGTGTCCTACGCTTAGAAAAAGGTTCGGCAGGTATTCAGCCTTGGGGTAGTGATGCGCTGGCTTGCCATGATGTAGATCGGCGTAGCTTGTATTATAAAACTCCAGCTCAGGTATCGGGCCGGCTACAGGCAGGTGGTCTTGGCTTGTAGTGCGAAAGGCGACCCGGCCTGAAGTCGTGTCGGTCTTATCAAACTCTGTAAGCTCTTCTGCTAATGCAGATAACACCTGCTTTTCGCATTCAGGCTTGGGATCGGTACTGTCGTCATTAATGTCATAACTGGCGCCGACACAATGCAAATCTTTGTGGCTGGGGACGATGTAACCGTTGTAGCAGACCGGTGTTTTTAAGTCTTGGCTTTGTGGGGTTGACTCAAAATAGGCTAGTTGGCCGCGTACCTTTTGCAATGTGAATATATTTGTGCCGAGCAGACGTTCGGCGTCATAGCCGTTGGCAATGATAATGGTTTCGGCTTGGGCGATGACGCCTTTGTCGCCAACGACCTGCCATGCTTCATTGCCGCGCTTGAGTTGCAGCGCTGATTGGTTTAACAACCTGGTGATGCTTGCACTTTGGTCATCGAGTAGCCACTGACACAGTGCCGGTGGTTCCAGCCAGCCGCCACCGGGGAAGAACAGGCCGCCGCGTTTGGTTTGCATACCACAGCGTTGGCTGGCCATTTCTGTATCACAAATCTCAAGCACATCCGTTGGCAGCCCCAGCTTTTGCATGCGTTGCAGCTGTCCTTCATCACACAACTGCAATACGCCGCTCTGAAACCAGGGTAGTGCTGGATCTTGCTGTTTGAGCTGGTTGAGCCAGTGTGTGGTGTGTAGAAAGGCACTGAGATAGAAGCGGCCAGCGGCGCTCATGTCGGCGGTCAGGCGTGGCATGACGACACCGGCGTGGTTGCCCGAGGCCTCTGGTGCGATTTCAGAATGGCGTTCGATGAGAGTAACCTGCCAGCCTTGCTCGGCCAGGGCGTGGCCGATAGTGCAGCCGGCCAGACCGGCACCGATGACGATGGCCTGTTTTGTCTTTGTTTCGGTTCTTGGATATTCAAACCAGGGCTGTTTGCTTTGCTGTGGGGGTGGGGTGATCAGCCTGCCCACTGACATCTCCCGTTTGCGGCCAAAGCCGGCTTGGGTCTTTACCTCAAAACCCTCTGATTTCAAGCCGCGCCGGACGACACCGGCGGCGCTGAAGGTGGCGAGGCTGCCACCGGGTCGAGTCAGGCGGGCAATCTGTTTGAATAGCTCTGGTGTCCACATGTCTGGGTTTTTGCTTGGGGCAAAACCGTCCAGATACCAAGCGTCAACAGTGACATTGATATCGGTGAGCATGGCGCTGGCGTCACCGAACAGTAGGGTCAGGTTGACGCGGCCATTAAACAGCTGGCGTTGGTGCAGGCCATGCACCAGTGGTGGATAGTGTACGAGCAGTTCGGTGCCAAACGTTGCCAGTTCGGCCCAGTTGGTCATGGCGCGCCGTAGGTCTGCTTTGTTTAACGGATGTTTTTCAACCGAGATGTAATTCAGCTTGGCATCTTGCGGTGCTGTTGCCAGCCAGTGTTTGAGTGTGCAGAGAAAGTTAAGGCCCGTGCCGAAACCTGTCTCGGCGATGGTGAATGAGGATTGTTCCTGCCAGCGTTGGGGTAGCTGGTTGCCTTGTAAAAAGACGTATTCGGTCTCCTTGATGCCACCATCGGTGGAGAAATAGATGTCGCCGTGTTTCCGGCAGCGTGGCGTGTCGTTGTCCCAATCAATGATTGCGGGCTTGATGGGTTGGTAGTGCTGCATGGCTCAGGCGAGGTCGCGGCTTTTGGCAACCATGCGTTGAATTGATTCATCCCCCGACAGCTCCAGCGCCTGATCCAGCGTCACCCAGGCCAGTTGATTGGATTCGCTGCTGATGGTTAGTGGTGTATGGCGATCGGCCTCAAGCAGAAAGCGGACGTCGTAGTGATAGTGGTCGGGCTCAGCCTTGCGTGCCGGGATCAGGTGGACATCGACATCGAAGATTGCCGTTGTGATCGGGTTGAGGTTGCTTAGTCCTGACTCTTCCTGGCCTTCCCGTAGCGCAACCTCAAAGGTATTGGCATCGCCATCCGAGTGGCCGCCTAGCTGGAACCAGGCGTCGAGTTTGCGATGGTGGGTGAGCAGTACATGGCTGCGGTCCAGGTCGATGATCCAGGCCGAACCGGTGATGTGACCAACCCTGAGGCTACGTTCAAAACAGTCCGGATATTCTGCTACGAATTGATTTATCCGCTGCAGCATATGCGCCTCGTTGGCGTCAAATGCCTCGTGCGCGGCGAGTTTTGTTGCAAGAAATTGTCTATGCATGTTTGTGCCGCCAGTTATTATTTGGCGGTATTTTATCACGGCGCAGGATTGATTTTAGTTGGCGATAAATTGCAGTCCCTTGATGATTTCTTCAGTCAACAGGTCGGCCTCAAATTTGGTCAGGGTTTCATTGGCGCCGGCGGCCCGGGCATGTTCAGCATTGACCTGGCCGTCCAGTGAGGTGTGCAGGAGAATGTAAAGTCCTTCATAGCGAGGGTTGGCGCGGATTTCTCTGGTTAATTGGTAGCCATCCATTTCGGGCATTTCGATATCTGAAATAATGATAGGCAGGCAGTTAGAGGCTTTGTTGTGGTCATGCGTCAGTGTGTCGATCAATTCCAGCGCTTCTTTGCCGTCACGTGCGGTAACGTGGTTGATGCCGAGTTGGTCGAGTATGCGGCAGGTTTGATTACGGGCAACAGCCGAGTCATCGACAACGAGAATGTTTCGGCCCTGTAGTTGATTTAGCAGGTCCTGGGCCAGTCTGTTTTCGGCATTGAGTGGTTTGTCGGTGACACCATGCATGATCTGCTCAACATCCACCAGCTGTACCAGTTCATTTTCCAGCTTAATGACGCCGGTGATGAAACTGCCGGTAACGCCGCCAGGCGGTGGTAACACATCTTTCCAGTCGCGCACTACTATGCGGTTAACTCCGGAAACTAGGAAACCCTGAGTGTTGCGGCTGAATTCGGCGATGATTACTTTTTGTTCGACATTGTTTCCTTTGCTGATGGGCGAGCGGCCAATTGCCATGGCCAGGTCGATAACTGGGATGGTTTGACCGCGTAGTTCAGCCACGCCGACGATGTTGGCACTTGATTGGGGTATCTGCGTTAAATGTGGACGGGATATTATCTCTTTAACTTTCAGTATATTAATGCCAAAGTTCTGCTTGTTGTTAAGGCGAAACAGCAACAACTCCAGGCGTGTTGTAGATGTTTTTGTATCTGCATGCATGGCTGTTCTTCCGTAAAGTTGTATAGCTGTTTTCGGATCATTTACCATAATCTTTACCCTTTAATTGCTCCGTATTTGTTGTTTTTTGTGTCGTTGTGCTGCGCTGAATTTGTTAGGAAAAACAGATATAATGTGGTGAATTATCGGCAAAATTGAGCAAGGAGTTTAAAGATGGTTGTTTTTTCAACAACACTAGGTGATATCAAAATTGAGTTTATGCCCGAGCAGGCCCCCGTAACGGTGCAGAATTTTCTCCAGTACGTGGATGAAGGCTTTTTCGAAGGCACGATTTTTCATCGTGTCATCCCCGGCTTCATGATCCAGGGCGGTGGTTTTACTGCGGATATGCAGCAAAAGTCGACCCGTGAGCCTATCAAAAACGAGGCTGATAACGGCCTCTTGAATAGCCGTGGCACCTTGTCCATGGCGCGCACCCAGGTTGTGGACAGCGCTACCACGCAGTTTTTTATTAATCTGACGGACAACGCCTTTCTTGATCATGGCGAGCGTGATTTTGGTTATGCAGTGTTTGCCCGAGTGGTGGAGGGGATGGATGTGGTGGACAAACTCGCCGCTGTGCAGACGGCTGATCATGGCGGACACCAAAATGTGCCGGTCGACCCGGTAGTCGTGGTTGCCGTAAAACGGCTTGAAGGCTAGTCTTGTTAAATGAATCTGGAGCAAAACAATAATCCGGTGTCGGCGGGCGTGGTGATTCTGCGTCAGCTCGATGGTGACTGGCATTATTTGCTGCTGCGCGCCTATCAGTATTGGGACTTTCCCAAGGGGCTGGTTGAAGACGGTGAGTTGGAATTTGATGCCGCATTGCGTGAGGTGGAGGAGGAGTCGACGCTGACCGGGCTTGAGTTTCATTGGGGCTATGAGTTTTTCCAAACAGCGCCTTACGGTAGATTTCGCAAGATCGCCCGTTACTATATTGCCGAGTCTGCAAGTGGTGCAGTTGAGCTGCCCGTTTCTGAAGAGCTGGGTCGGCCGGAGCATGAAGAGTTTCGCTGGGTTCGTTTTGAGGCGGCCTATGCGATGGTTGCGCCGCGGGTCAGGCAGGTGTTGGATTGGTCGGTGAATATACGTAAACAGCAGCCATAGGCTTGGGATGTCGCGCATTAGGTACTTTCTGTAGTCGGATAAAACACGCATTTAATTTATGGTCATGTGTCAGTTGTAGCCAATTGCATATTGCTTGATAGAAGGGGCTACTGTAAGCCTGTGACAATTGTTAACATTTGTCGTGGGGGTGTCAGGGAAATGGGGCTGTTGTTTATTTTCCGTAGCCATTGAAATTATCGGGCTTCATTGGGTTTTATCACGAATGCGAATTGCCATAGTTGAAGATGATCCGGAACAGGCAGCCTTGTTACAGGTGTGGCTGTCGGCCGGCGGCGAGTATGACTGTCATCTGTTTGAAGATGGAGCCAAGGCGGTCAAGGCATTTCAAAAAGATAGTTATGACTTGATTTTGCTCGACTGGTGCATGCCGGTAATGAACGGTGCCGAGGTGTTGGCCTGGGTCAGGGAGCATATGGATTGGCGCATACCTGTGATCTTTGTTACCCGGCGAGATAATGAAGAAGATCTGGCCTATGCCCTTGAGCACGGTGCAGATGATTATGTTTCAAAGCCAATCAAACCACTGGAGTTGAAGGCTAGAATCCGTTCCTTGCTGCGCCGGGTGCATGGTGACGATGCTGACGCCAGCAAGCCGCTGCAATTTGGAAAATTCCGTTTTGATATTCAATGCAACCAGCTTTTTATGGATGATGAGCAGATTTCGCTGACCCAAAAAGAGTTTGAGCTGGGGCTGTTCTTGTTTCGTAATGCTGGCCGATTGCTGTCTCGCGCCCATTTGCTAGAGAGTGTTTGGGGTCATTCGGCTGAGCTGAATACCCGAACGTTGGACACTCACATCAGTCGTTTGCGTAAGAAGCTGCGCCTGGGTGAGGAAACCGGTTGGCGCTTGAATTCAATCTATCATCACGGTTACCGTATTGAGCCAATAGCGGCGCGGACAATAAACCTGTAAGTTCTTGCCGGGGGTATAGTGCTTTATTCATGAGATGCAGATAATTCGGAATTGTTATTCATGAAATGCGTTGATTTGCCACAGCCTTTGCGGCGCTTTTTAGCCTGGATGTATTTGTTGTTGGCCTTGGGGGCGCCGTTGCTGGTGCTACTTTTGCCGGGACAGCCACCCTTATCTATCAATGAATCGATGTTGCAGGTCGAATCGGGGCGCTTCATCAATTACGCCTCTGCCTTGGGTTTGGGAGCAGATAAATACGATGTCGATGTACTGAATGACCTTGATGGTATTGTTGCCAGTGCCGCGGCCGATTATCCCGATGGCAGTAATGCGGTGCTGGCGTTGTTTGACAGCTCGGCCTCCGCCATATCTGCTCGTGAGCATTTAAAGACAATAATTCCACATCAACATGAAACGGTTGATCTGTGGGCAACACATTTTACTTCGGCTAGTGGTGAGTATGTGATGTTGGCACGGGTTGAGCGTGCCTTGGTGATGATTATCGGCGAGCGTGAGGCTATGGCGCGTGACCGCCTGGCAGCGCTGCCGGCATTGACTTTCAATCCCCGTCCCGGTCTGGGAGCAGTGTTGCAGCAGCAATCAAATCTTATATTTATGCTAATAATAGGGTTTTATGTGGTGGTGCAGTGGTTGTTGCTGCGCTTGTTATTTATCTGGGCGGGTGTTGTTACGGCACGGTCTGTTGTCGATGAGGCTGACGCATCGAACTGATATACTTCGCTGCTGAACAATAGGGGGATGGAAAATGGATGAGGCTGAGCTAGACTTGCGCACTCGACTGAATGCCGAAACGGCCAGGTTGGTCTGGCCCGAACTGGAACGCCATTTCGCCCGTGGCGCTGTGATTCGGGTAGACCCGTCTCTGGATTTGATTGACGTGGCCATCAGTGTTTCCGAGGATGATAAAGAAAAGGTTGAACTTTGGATGAATACAGGTCTGGTTGGCCATCCATCCATGGAGGACGCCAAAGACTGGGTCGAGCGTCAGCCGGATTTCTGGACGGTAGTGGTGGCGCCATGGGTATTGATACAGGAAGTCTCTGGCGAAGCCTGAGTCAGTCATTTTTTGCTGGCGTATAATGCTGAGCAGGCTTCGAAAAATAGAATGTTTAATTTAAGGTGATGGTTTTGGATAAGAAGACAATCGATTTCGCATTGGCGTATTACTCGGGTGATCGTAAGACAGGCTCGGTGACTGTGGTGCGTCGCAGTGATGGTGGTTTGGAAACAAAACAGCTGCCCGTTACGGAAGAGAGCGGCAAGGATAAGGGATTAAAGCCGATCTTTGTTGGCTTGACCGAGTCCGATCAGAGCATCCTGCTTGATCCTGAGACCAAGGTCATTTCATTTAGTGATGCCTTTGTCCCGGATGCCTTTCCGGCCCATATCTATACTGATCCGAATGCCAATCGCGATTGGTATATGAATGATGGTGATAAGGGGACAGGTAACGATGTCCTTAATTGCGGTGATCAGGGCTCATCTGTGACGGTAGTTGAAAACACCGACAGTTCAGCGGCCAAATATCTCAAAACTATTTGCGTTGGGCGCGGCCACCACCAGTGTAATTTTAGTTATCCTTCCGAGCTGGCGCCACAGGTGCCATCACAGGCATATGTCAGCAATCTTATGGATGGCACGCTGTCGGTGGTTGCGAATGATCCTGCTAAGCCTGACAGTTATCTGCAGGTGGTTGCGACGATCAATCTATGTGAAGCTGACAGGGAGGATTTTGACGCTGCCCAGGTTCCGAATAATTCTTTTCCGCATGGCCTGGTCTATTCAAAGGTTTCCGGCAAGATGTATAACCTTAACAACGGCTATGGCACCATCGCGGTGATCGATCCAGTCAGTCATGAGATTGAGCAACGTATTCCATTCAAGGGTTTTAGTAATCTGTTTATCAGCCCCTGTGGCCGTTATATAATTGGCCGTGGTGCAGACCGCAAGACTGATCCTGAGCACGTTATTGCCAAGCTGGCGGTGCTGGATGTCACGACCAACGAGGTGGTGGACAGAATCGATTTGTTTGATGTCTATATCAGCAAATATTTTTTCAATACAGAGGGCAGCAAACTCTATCTGACAACTTCATCTTCGGGCAGTGAGCAGCAACAGGCCAATCTGAAGCCGGGTGTGGTTGTGGTGCTGAATTTGACCAAGTTGCCTAAGCTGGAATTGGCGGCTGAGTTGAGCCTGGATAGTCCGGCCGGTACATTGGATTTTCTGGCTGTGGATGGCAAGGCTGAGCTGGTGTTTGCTTCCACCTCACAGGAAGGTGTAGTCACTATTATTTGCGCCGAGACGGATACAGTGATTGAAAAACTGGCCGTGATTAAGCCTCAATCACATTCGCGGCTGTGGTTGCTTTCCCGCTAGTCGGTCATCCGCTTGCAAAATAACGGCCTGTCCGGATTACCCCCAAGCGGGTCGTTTTTTTGTGGAAGACATACTTGCATGCGCGGTAATAATCTATTACCTTGGTTCGGCAGTCGGGTATTTCTGAGGGGGAATGCCTGGGTCGACATCCTTAAAACAACTTTGACCTGACTTATGTCAGATACCTGGGAGATAACAATGAGTGTGAAGAAATCGAATCCTTTTTTGGCCGTAGGTGCAATATTTGTTGGCATCGCCGCCATGCCAGTAGCTGCATTTGTAAATATTGTGCTGGGTCTCGCCATGATGGCCTTGCCCGTATGGATGATTTATAAAGCCAGCTAATGGTCTTGCTGTGGCCGGTGTCTTCATGCCGGCCACGGCTGTATTTTTTCTTTTTGCCCGTTCGGGCGTGTTTCAAAGTTATAAAAACACGATTTATTGTTTGTCAAAATAGTTGCAGGTCGGTTCGAGAATAATGACCCGGCAGCGAGTAGTCGGGTCAGCATTGTCAATCCACAGATAATACGGCTGGCGCTGTTGAGGGCGTGCCGGGTAGGCTCGAGCATGTAGGTTCTTGCTTTTATTTTACTCGAACAGCTGTTCTGTATTGATGACAGTAAGGCGTGAGACCTCATCACGCAGATAGGCGCCGGTCTCAATAAACCAGACATTGGCCTTGGTGATAATCTTGCGATTGGCTGTCAGTGTATGGCCGCAGACAACCCGTTCAATTCCCTTTATCGGACTGCTAATAAGGCGTTTGATGCGCCGCCGTCCCCATAAAGCAGTCTTGCGAGTGTCGCTATCGCCCAGCTCTAGCAACCGTATAAAACCCGACCAGTTCATGCCTTTCGGGATGTCGGCATGGACTATACCTATTTTGCCATAGCTGGTTTCCAACTCGATGACCAGCGGCAATTCGGCAAAGGCGGCGCTGATTTCGGCTCTGACGTCAGCTGTTTGTTCCAGCCACCATTCACCGCCATAGCTTTGGTACCAGTTCAGTCCTTCGGTGCTATCGGCTGCGGTGGTTAAAATCATCTCTTCATGGTTGCCGAGGCAGGAATGAAACCAGGGCTGCTTTAGCCAGCTGAGGACTTTATATGAGCCGGGGCCGCGATCAATCAGATCGCCGACGGTAAACAGGCGATCGATTTTGGGATTAAATTGATGTTTGTCGAGCGCGCTATTGAGGTCGTCAAAGCAACCATGGATATCACCAGCAATAAAATCGCGACCATGCTGGTTGAGTGGAAATCTTTTTATGGAGGTAGGTTTTTGATGCACAAGAGTATTGTATCCCCTGGCTTTTTATTGGCAAGCATTGCTTGACGGCTGGTCGGGTTGATAAGGTGTTTTATCGAGGTAAGAATATGTATAAATTAAAACTCAGCAGGGTATGGCGCACGGCGCGTTCTTACTGTGTTTTGAATATCAGGCTGTTTTGCCAGTAAAGCTAAGCTTTTGCGCTTATGCTAAATCATCGTGGTGCCGATACAGTCTGAATAACGGCGGGGGGCGAGTCTTGAGTCATGTGTTGAAGTTCGGTGTTGTTGCCCTCTTGTCGTTAATGTTTGTCGTTGCACCAGCACAGGCGGGTGTTTTTAAATGCAGCGATGATTCCGGTGTGGTCAGGTTTCAGGCTAGGCCTTGTGCTGGCGCCGACGTCATTATCACTGATGGCGAGACAGACGCTGATCAAACGGCCAAACACTTTCTCTGGCAGGCCAGCGCCGGTAGGGGAACACTGTTTTTGCTTGGGTCGATCCATTTTGGTACGCCACAGATGTATCCTCTGCCTATGGTGATGACTTCTTCATTCAAGAAGTCGGACACCCTGGTGGTTGAGGCGGATGTTAGCAATGTCGATCAGGTTCAGTTGGCGCGGTTGCTGGCAAGTAAGGCGATGTATCAGGATGGCTCGAGCCTGCGTCAGCATTTGTCGGATAAAACCTGGCAGAAACTGGAGCAGGTAGCGCAATCGATGGGGATGCCGGTTGAATTGTTGAATAGGCAGAAGCCCTGGTTTGTCTCCATGACCCTGACAACCCTGGCGTTGAAACAGTTAGGTTTTTCAGAAGACTGGGGGGTTGATGCCCATTTTCTAGCTCTGGCCAAGGGCAAGAAGAAGGTTGTCGAGTTGGAAGGTCTGGCCTGGCAGTTATCGCTGTTTGATCAGCTGACGTCTGCGGAACAGGTCATGATGTTGGAGGAAAGTCTGAGCGAACTGGATCAAGGCAAGGCATTTTTCGACAAGATGCTGCGCTTCTGGAATGTGGGTGATGCAGAGGGTATTCAGTCTATGTTTGATGAGGGGTTGATGGCTGAGGATGGTGGTGATCGTCTCAATCAGCTCATTATGCTAGACAGGAACAAGAGCATGACCGAGAAGCTGCATGCCTTGGCCGAGAAAGGTGGGCGCTATTTTGTTGTTGTGGGTGCTGGTCATTTGTCTGGTGCCGAGGGGATAGTGGCGCGACTGAGGCAGTGGGGCTATCAGATTAAACAGCTTTAAGATGGATGATAGCTATCTGCTTATTATTTAATTAAGATTATAGACACGCAAGGATTAGGTGCAATTATGACAAATACTAATAATATTGATGTGACTGTCTGGGATGTAGCGCTGGCTAACCTGGTGAAAGATGAGTTCGATAAGAAAAGCGTTCCTCTGACTCTGGAGGATTTTAATCATCTGGCCAAGGAATACACCATACGTCTGGACGATATTATGGTGACCATGTTTGAAATGGTGATTGCCGGTGAGTGGAAATATGAAGGTGAGCAGGTCATCGTTCGCGATACGCTTAACAATCTTTATGTCGGTGGTCGTCTGCATGCGAAGGATCTGGAATCCTTTTCCGGAGGCTGGAGTCCGCGGGTTGATTAGCTTTGTATGTCACAAAATATTAATCAAATAAAACTTGTGCTGCGGCGAAATTAGTGGCTATACTTTCGAAATCGCAGATATTGATTGTGCTTTTTGTGACGGTCATAGGCTCTATGGAATGATCTTCAGTAGCTGTGTGTCGACAAGGTAAAAGTAATTTTGAGGTAATAGTAATATGGCAACTGGTACAGTGAAGTGGTTCAACGACAGCAAGGGTTTTGGTTTTATTACACCTGCTGATGGTGGTGATGATGTATTCGTACATTTTTCTGCAATCACAGCCGAAGGCTTTAAGTCTTTGGCTGAAGGTCAAAAGGTTACTTTTGACACTGAGAATGGTGCAAAAGGCCTGCAAGCGATTAACGTTAGACCTGAATAGACATTGGCGCTAATGCTTTAAAAAGAAGAAAGCCCGCATTAAGCGGGCTTTTTTATTGTTGGTGTGTGATCTGTTAGCGGCTGCTTTGACTCATGGTCAGGGCGGCTCGATCAGCGGCCTGATTGATAGCAGAGATCATTGCGTTGCCTAGCAGCTGAATGCCCCAGCGGTATTGTTCTGATTCACACATCTCGATATAAGACTTGAGCTCCGCATCGCTGATGTCACGGAAGGCATACAGGAAAGAAAGTCGGGTGTTATTGCGTAATCCTTCTTCAAGTGATGTACGAACTTCGTTGACCATCTTATTCAGTTCATCTTCACCGATGCGCATATCGGCCTCCATCACTGGTTCGATGGCAACAAAGATCGCCTTGAAGAAGGCTGTTTGCATATCAATGCTGAAGTCGGTGGTGCGGGTGGCCTTGTCCAGGCGTTCAACCAATTGGCCGCGTGATTCTGCTGTCGGCTGATTTGTTAATGCTGCGCTGAACGCCTTGATATCTTCACGATTGGCCGGGTCACTGGTGTCACTTTCAAGTTTGGCCATTTTTAGTGATAACGGGCTATTGAGGTGCTTGAGATAGGCCGTTGCATGCGACTCATTATAGTGAGCCTTAAGCAGCAGGTTTACGTCGCGCTGGACTGCTGCTGTGGTGAAGGCTTGAGAGAATGCGGCACTGAGGGCTGAGCCAATTTCAGGTTCAAGCGCACCGCTGCTTTGTTTTAGGACAGACTGTGAAAAGGCCGGGACGTATTGCAGTAGTTTGTTGAAGCCGCTCTTTTCGAGGATGGCGTTGATCTGTTCGTCTTTGCTGGTCGTTGCGCTAGCAGACTGCAGGCAGAGCAGGCTCAACAGACAGGCTGTAATGATAGATTTAGCTGCATTCATTGTGTTTCTCTGTTTGAAAGACAGCGGCCCGCTGCTAGCGGGCTGCTGTGGTGAATTGTCTAGCCGCCGTAAATGGACTTGTCGTGCCAGAAGGAGAAGCTGAATTCCTTCATGTTAGCCTTGCCGATACTGATGGTTTCGATCACTTCATTGCTGTCGCTATCAATCACAGCCAGACTACCTTGATCCGGGTTGGGAACAAACACCAGTGGTGCTGTGCCATCCTGTTCCAGAAATGCAATCGGGCGGCGACCTGAGTTGCATTGCTCCAATTTGATTTCGGTGATCAGTTCAAGTTCAGGTAGTTTACTGCTGTCATAGACCTGGACTATGTCAGTGCGCAGGTTGTCAGCCTGGGCGTCTTTGCCGGTTGCTCCGGCGGTGACGTAGAGGCGATCACCTGCGGGATTGAAACGGTAGACGCTGGGATAAAAGTCCTGGATATCGTGGCTGTGGACCACTTCCTGCTGGTTTATATCCAGTACCTGCAGACGGCCCATGACGTGATCGGGATTAGCCTTGCGGTCGGCACCTTTGCCGACCAGAAAATTACCGCAGCGACTCAGCAGCAGGTTACTGCTGCCTTTCATGGCGATGGTGGTTTCTACTGTGTGAGTGACTGGATTGATAACCGCCACAGTGCCATAGCCGTTGTTGAGGTTGTAGACGCGGTTGGTGACGGGTGAAAATTCCATGCCATGCGGGAAGGCGTTGTTGGGGAAGTCGGCTGCGCCATCTTTTTCAAAACGGCGATCAAACAGATTGATAGTGGTGATGACCTTGAGGAAGTTGTCTTTGTCATTCTCATCGTTGCCGACTACCGAAATTGTGCCGTCAAGCAGGTTGCTGACAAAGGCATGGTTTGGCAATTCTGGGCTGTTCGCAGTTGGGCGACAAAAGGTCGAGACATGATGGCCGCGGCCAATTAATAAGGTCTGAAGCACTTCGCCATAATTGTCATTCTTGGCTGCGACGGTAACGGTGCCACCGTCGGTGCCGCAGTTCAGCGTGTCGTTGCCATCCTTGTCGCCGTCATTGGTGAACCAGAAACGGTTAGACTCATTGTCACGATAGGCATAGTAGTAGCGGCTATCGGCCACCATGCTGGTACTGCATTCAATCTGTTTGGACTTGGGGTCCATAATCAGCACTTCGTCGTTGGCGTTGACGCCTAGAAATACCGGGCGCCGGCTGTAATCGCCGCCTTTGGGTGTAGTGGCCGTGACCCTGCTGACAACGGTCTTGCCGTTCTTGTGGTGAACGATGGCGACTTCACCGCTGTCGTTATAATCCATGTGGCAGGTAATGGTCCAGTCTATGGCTTGTTTGCTCATTCGTGTTCTCATTTTTGTTGCAAGTTCGGGCAAGACTTGATGATATCAAGCTTTGTTGTGTCTTTCTTCCGCTGTTTGATGCGGGTTTGAATTTTGTTGTTCTAGTTTGAGTTGGTTGTCTTGATAATGCAATTGGCAATTACCTTGTAAAAATGCCAATAGTTGCTCACCACCGTGACGTCGACGCCAGCCGCTCAGGATCGCCAGTTCACGTTCGCCGTGCACCAGCTGCTCCAACTCCTTACGGCTGGCCAGGGTGGTGGCGGTGATCTGGTATTGCTGGGCAGAGAGTTTGACGATGGCGGATAATGCATCCACCAGAGCATCTTGTTTAGCGCTGAGCCGTTTCGGGCGTGGCAGGCTGGGCCAATCCTCTTTAGGCATAGCCTCGGCCTCAGCAATACACTGCAGCAACTTATCGCCACTGCGTTGCACCAGGTTGGCGGGAATGCCACGAATTTTTTCCAGCGCCGTGGTGTCTTTCGGTCGTAGTTTGGCGATGTCGAGCATGATGATATCGGATGCAATCCAGCGCCGGGGTTTGTCCTTGTCTATGGCCTGCTGTTCGCGCCAGGCGCTGAGTTTCTGTAACGCGGCAAGTTGTAGCCCCTTGAGTTTGTTCAGTCCTTTAATCTTGCGCCAGGCGGTATCTGGCTCGGTCTGGTAACGGGCCGGGTTGGCGAGGCTGGCAAAATCTTCCGCCAGCCAGTCACTGCGGCCCTGGGCCTCAAGTGCCTTTAATTGCGAGGGATAAAGTTGGCTTAGGTAGCGGACGTCGTCTTCGGCATAGCTGATCTGTTTTGGGTCGAGCGGCCGTTGTAGCCAGTTGGTGCGGCTGTGGCTCTTGTCCAGCTCAACATCGAGCATCTCTTTCACCAGATTGGCGTAACCGATCTGTTCGCCCTGGCCCAGTACGGTAGCGGCAATCTGGGTGTCGAACAGCGGCTGGGGCAGTTCGCCGAAGATCAGGTAAAAGATCTCCATGTCCTGGCCGGCGGCATGAAACACCTTGGTTACCGCCGGGTTGCTGAACAGTTGTTTGAGAGGGCTTAGATCTTCGATGGTTAGCGGGTCGATGCAGGCAATAGTCTGCTGATCGGCTATCTGGATCAGGGCCAGCTGGGGGTAATAGGTCTGCTCACGGACAAACTCGGTGTCGACAGTGACGAATTCATTCTGGCTGAGTTGCTGACAGAGCCGCTTGAGTTCGTCAGTCTGGGTGATGTAACGGGTTTCCATGGCGGGACCTTCTGGCAAATCGAGCCATTTTACCCTAGTTCATGCTACTTGAGAGGTTACCGGAACTGGCGCAGAAAATATTTACGCCAAGATGGTAATAGAGGCGCTTTAGTGATTCGCTTGTGGCGAGGAGGCAAGCCAGCCCGACAGAGGTGCCAGGCTGGTTAAGCTGGATCAGGCCAGGCTGTCGTCGGCCACTTTGTACTTCGGATCTTCGATGTAGTTAGCCTCGACCAGGTTGCCGGCCTTTTTCAGCAGCTCTCGGCACTCGGGGCTGAGGTGACGCAGGTGCAGGGTCTTGCCGGCATTGAGGTAGCGCTCGGCTACGGCGTCGATGGCCTCAATGCCAGAGTGGTCATAGACGCGGGTATTGGCGAAATCGATGATGACATCGTCCGGGTCGTTGCGGGGCTCGAACAGGTTTTTGAAACTGTGGATGGAGCCAAAGAACAGCTGCCCGTGCATGTTGTAGACCTTGGTGCCATTGGCGTCGGTGTGACTGTCGGCATCCATGCGCTTGGCGGTATCCCAGGCAAATACCAGCGCCGAAACGATCACGCCCACCACCACGGCGATGGCCAGATCGGTGGCCACGGTGACGCCGGAGACCAGGATCAGCACAAAGGCATCGGCCTTGGGGATCTTGCCGAGGATGCGCAAGCTGGACCATTCAAAGGTGCCGATAACGACGATGAACATGACGCCGATCAGGGCCGCCAGCGGGATCATTTCGATCAGGCCGGAAGCAAACAGAATAAAGCCGAGCAAGAACAGCGCCGCCGAGATGCCCGACAGGCGGCCGCGGCCGCCTGAATTTATGTTAATCATGCTCTGACCAATCATGGCGCAGCCGCCCATGCCGCCAAAGAAACCGGTCACCACGTTGGCGCTACCCTGGCCGATACACTCTTTATTGCCGCGGCCGCGGCTCTCGGTGATCTCGTCGATCAGACTCAGGGTCAACAAGGATTCGATCAGGCCGATGGTGGCTAGGATGAGGGCGTAGGGCAGGCAGATCCACAGGGTTTCCAGGGTAAAGGGCACGGCTGGGATGTGAAAATCGGGCAGGCCGCCGGCGATGGAGGCCATGTCGCCGACCGTACGGACATCGACGTTGAAGGCGATGACGATACCGCTGACCACCACGATGGCCGCCAATGAGGAGGGAATGGCCTTGGTGAGCTTAGGCAGAAAATGGATGATGGCCATGGTCAGGGCGATTAGACCAAGCAACAGCCACAGGGCGTTGCCGCTGAGCCATTCCGTGCTGCCGTTCTCTGCTGTTACCTGAAACTGGGGCAGTTGGGCCAGGAAGATGACGATGGCCAGGCCGTTGACAAAGCCGAGCATCACCGGGTAGGGCACCATGCGGATGAACTTGCCCAGCTTCAGCACCCCGGCACCGATCTGGATGATGCCCATCAGTACCACCGTGGCAAACAGATATTCAACCCCGTGTTCGGCCACCAGGGCTACCATGACCACCGCCAGGGCGCCGGTGGCACCGGAGATCATGCCCGGTCTACCGCCGATGGCGGCTGTAATTAGGCCCACCATAAACGCCGCATACAGGCCCACCAGGGGTTCAACGCCGGCAACAAAGGCAAAGGCGACGGCCTCGGGCACCAACGCCAGGGCCACGGTCAGGCCGGAGAGCAGATCGTTCTTCATATTGGCGGTGGGGTTGGCGCGGGGTTCGAACATCAGGGGGGCTGCCTTTGGTGGGATGGTCAAAGAGGAGGCGCATTTTAGCAAAAATGACTCACCGATCCAAACTCAAGTCCATCAGAGAGGAAAAGAGACTGACCTGGCGGTGGGTGACGATAGCTGGTGAGGCCGAGTAAGGTCAGTAGTCATATGTCGTGCAGGTCGTCGCCATTGGGGCGTAATGGGGCTGGGGTAGGATCAAATTGCTGACCAGAATCGGATATTACACCGGTGTGGTTGAGATATTAGATGGCAGCAATTCGGTTCATGCTGCCTCTGGATACCTGTCACATTTGGCACCGTTTCAGTATAAGTTTGCGCCCTGCTGCGGCCAAATTGCTTATACTGAAGCTGTGGAGGTATGGGAGATGGATGGGACGTTGTTACAGCTACAGTTTTTGGGGGCGGCGCAGGGGCTGATAGGTTCCGGCTATCGGAACGAAAAAGGGGTGGAGTGGAAAATCGCAAACGGCAGTGTAGACACCAGTCTCTGGTCGAACAGGTCAAGGCGCCGGGGGGTGGAACGGCTGAATATTCTCAACCTAGGTGAAAGGCTTGATCTTGTGCATCTGAAACAGATTTAAAATGGACGCGGTCCGACAGCAGTACCAACGGTTTCCCTATCCGCCGATCAGTGCGCTGGCGCTGCCGAGCCGTGACCAAGGTAGGGCATTGCAATTTGAGCGTGCTGTAGAGCTGGCGCGTGACAAACAGCTGCCAGCGATTACGCCAGCAGATCATCAGGGTATCCGTATCCTGGTAGTGGGTTGCGGTACTCTTGAAGCTTTGGTTGTGGCCCAGGCTCATCCTCAGGCCAAACAGATTGTCGCGCTTGATCTAAGTCAGCGTTCGCTGGCAATCTTGCAGCACCGGCTGCGTTGGGCGCGGGTTCGTGATCTGATCCATCTGGCTCCTTTGCGCGGTAAACGTCTGCCGCCGGTGTTGCTGGTTGAAGCGAATATAAACGGTTGGCAAGACACCGAGGGCTTTGACTACATTCTCGCCAATAACATGCTGCACCACACTCAAGTGCCTGCGGCAACGCTGCAACACCTGACCGACTTGTTGAAACCGGGCGGGGTGATGCGGGTCGTGACTTATCCGGCCATGAGTCGTTTCTGGATTAGGCAAACCAGTGCCTGGTTGCAATGGCATGGCTTAACGCCAACGACAAAAAATCTGAAACGACGTGCTAGTAAGGTGATTGAAGCGCTGCCGCAACCACACCCGATTCGTAGTTGCTTTGAGGCCCATAGTGAAACGGTTAAGACGGCTGGCTTGGTTGATGCCTTTTTTAATGTATGTGAAAGGCCTTTGTCGCCCATGCAGTGGCAGCAGGCAAGCGAGGCTGCCGGACTGGAATGGCTGGGTGAAACACAATCGCAATATTGCCGTGCCGAGTTTTTAACTGAGCTGCTGCCAGCAACAAAGGCTTTGTCGGCATGGCAGCGGTCACAGGTGCTGGATGACGTGCTTGAACTGACCACTAATCCGGTGTGGTGGTTTTGCAAGCGGCGTGGGAACAGGGGGAGTCATGAACGAAATTACGATATGAATGGTTTTTCCGGCTCCGGCCAGGAAAGTCTTCTGAATCATGAATCTTTTTCTGTGGCAGCCTTGCTGAGGTCGCAATCGGCCGGGGGTTTGTATCTGCCCTCTGAAATTTACTGGCAACTGGGGCAAGGGTTGCAACGGGCCAATCGAATTTTACAGCAGGCAGGTTGCTCGATTGATGAGTTGATTAACATCCTGCGCGTGGATGTCGGCCTGCGTGTCGCCAAAGGTGGTTGGGAATTATTGGGTCTGACGATGGGCGAATATCCAACACATGAATTGTTGAATGCACCGCAACCGGTTCTGTCTCAGAATTGGCGACAGCTGCAAACAGGGTTGGGGCTGTCTGCAAAACTAACATATAAGGGTGAGGCAGTGCCGGGGACTACACTTGCACAGCAGAGCGAATGGTTGCAGCTCTATTATGGCTCACGGCAAGGGCAGATAGGGCCACTCACAATTATCTAGAATTTTTATCGGCTTGATAAAAGCTTTCAGCCAACCATGGTTTAGCTGCGTTTTCGGCGGCCTTGATAGGGGTTTGTCGAATGCGCACTATCGCTTTTTTAACTTTGTCTTGCAGTTCTATTTCTGATTGCTTTTCTCCGCCATAACAAAAACGCTGCAAGGCCCTGACTGCATCCGGCACGCTGGCGTCATCCGGTTGCTGTGCAGACCATTGTTGCAGTCCTTGTTCTAGTGTTTGACTGTTCATCGCCTGCAACAGTTTTTGTTGCAGTGGGTGGCGTCTGTCTTTTGTCTTTACGGTTGTTGTTTCAACGGGTTCTGTTTGAGCGAGTTGACGATTTTGTTTGCGCCACAGCTTTATCAGTGTGGTCAGCCATAACAGGGTCATGATGGCGGTGGCGAATTGCCATAGCCATTCTGGTTTGGTTTGCGTGGTTGCTGATTCAATAGAGCTGATAGTGTTGCCGGCGGTGATGGCAGTGGGTTGTGGTGCTGCATTGGCAGTCACCTTGATGGTTTGGCCGGGTAGTTCAACCAGTGCGGCGCGGCCGCTGTCAGGATCAAAATAAGGCACACGAATGCTCGGCAGTTCAAACTCGCCGTCACGCAGTGGCATGATGGAGAGACTGTAGTCAGCTGCGTCCATGATGCCGTTGCTGTTTTGTTGGCTGTGATAGCGGGCCGGGTCGGGATAGAGTTTCAGTCCATCAGGCAATTCAATACCGGGCAACAATCTGGGTAGGCTGGTGACGCCTACGGGTGCTTTGAGAGTGATAGTCCACTGGCTGAGTTCGAATTGTTTGAAATTATTGGGCAGGGGATCGGCTGTTAGTTCAGGTTTGCCTATGATGATGTCTGACGGTAGGTCGACGGGTAGTGCTTTGACTTCAAGGGTGATTCGTTGGTGCGGCAGGCGCAGTTTATTACCTCTTTTAGTGACGATCCAGATATCGGGTAGTTGCACGGTAAACGGCCCGGCCTGGGTGGGGAATACGGACCAAGTCATGCGTTCGACGTCGTATTCGATTCCCTGATGTTGCTCCTTGCGACTTTCCTGCGGCATCTTCCAGTTGGGCAGCAGTTCGATTTGTTGTGGTTCGGTTTCAAGGTTGCTGCCAAGAGAGGCTGAGGCCAGTTCGACGCGGTGATAGAGATCAATCCAGGCGACGATTTGTTGGCCGACCCAGGCGCTGGTCTGGTTGGTGCCACTGCGGACGAAGATCTCTTCGGCGGCGTCGGCGTCTTTTTTCAAAACTTCGATGGCGATTGGGTTTGATTTAAGGTCGTCGATCTCAAACACCGGGATGCTGAGTCTGCCGCTGTGTTTGGGGAAGAGCTCGACCTTGATCTCGGATGTGGAACGGCCTTGGCCGAGGTAGATGTTGTAGTTGCTGCTGGCCTCTGGGCGACCGAGGTTGAAGTCTTTGGTCAGGCGGCTGAGGTCGACATTGGCATCAACGCCCTCGGCGCGCAGGCGGGTGTCGCTGTTGATCAGGCTAAGGGTGAGCAACACCGGTTCGTTGAGCTGCAATTGCTTACGGTCGACGCTGGCCGTGAACTCCGCCGCCCAGGTCGGCAGCGCAAACAGGCTGGCGAATAAAATTAGCGCCAGCCTTACCATGGTTTTTCCTCCACCCGGCCAAGGGCGCGTTTGTCTTCGATCTCGAAACGGCGTTGCAACATGGTCTGGTTGTCTTCCCTGAGGTTTTGATATTGCTGCCAGGCCTGGGTCGGTGGCTGTTGTTTCAGGTCTTTCATCTGGTCCCATTGTGCCAAACTTTGCGCCAGGGCCGCGTCCTGCTTTTGTTGTTGGCCTGCTTGTTTGTTGCCGTTCTTGCTGAGACGGGCACTTTTCTGGCCCTGACCTGATAGCGGGTTGCTGTTGGTGATACCGCCGGCACCGCTTTCGATTTGGTCTTGTGTCTGGTTTTGGCCGGGGCGCGGTTGCTCCTGTTCAGACTGCTTCAGGCCGCCCCATTCCTGTTTGGCCTTGTTGAGTAGGGTCAGGTTGTGGCTGGCGCGGGGGTAGCTGCCTTGCAGTTGTACTGCCAGCTCAAAGGCGGCGATGGCCTGATTCAGTTGTTGTAACTGGCTGAGGGCGTTGCCTTGGTTGTAGGCGGCGCGGGCCTTTTGTTGCCTGTCTTCAGTCTCGCGGTAGGCCTGTTCAAAGGCGGTGAGTGCCTGTTGCCATTGGCCCAGCCTATAGGCCGCCACACCCCTGCCCATGAGTCCAGCGTAATTATCGAGTTTACTGTAAGTTTTTAGTGCGCTCTGATTGTCGTTGTTTTGCAGTTGATTCAGACCCTTATGTTCATTCCACGGGGCGGCGCTGGCAGGGTCGATATTTATCAGCAGCAGACCGGCCAAAATGATCGCTAGCCCTTGTGGTCGTTGCAGTCCCTGCCAGAACATAATGATCAGCGCCAGTAGGATTAAAACCGGGAACAGCGGTTGGCCTATCTGGGTGTTGATCTCGGTTTGGTAACGGTTTAGTTGTAGTTGGTCGATCTCAGCGCTGATTGCGGGCCAGACCGCCGGGCCGAGGTCGAAATAACGGCCGCCACCGGCCTGGGCCAGTTGCTCCAGGGTGGTGCGCTGCAATTGTGAGGTAAAGATCTTGCCCTGTTGCCGCACCAGCCTGCCACCTGCCAGTGGCACTGGCCCGCCCTGGGCTGTGCCGACGCCGAGGCTGATGAGTTTATGGCCGGCTTTGTTTAGATCACTGGCGGCGCGCATGGCTTCGGGGTCGTGGATCTCGCCATCGCTGATCAGCAGCGCCAGTCCACCGGTTTTGTCATCACTTGTCAGATTTTCCTGGGTCAGTCGCAGGGCTTTGCCAAGGTTGGAGCCGGCAACATAGGCCAGCGATGGATCGAGCTGTTGCAAGAAATGGCGGAAGGCCTGTTGGTCATGACTCAAGGGCAACACTGTATAGGCGTTGGCCGAGAAGGCGATCAGGGCCAGGCGATGTGTGTCCAGCGAATGGCTGAAATCAGCCAGCAGCTTTTTGGCCTGTTCCAGGCGGCTGGGTGTGACGTCTTGCACTGCCATAGACGGTGAGATGTCGACGATAAATATGATGTTGGCGGCCATGGCTTCGATCTGTTGCGGTTCTGATTTGGCAATAAACGGCCCGGCCAGGGCAGCGCAAAGCAACAGCCAGATCGACAGAAAGGCGATCAGCGACCGTTTGTTGTTTTGCAGCGGTGCACTCAAGACCTGGGCCCAAAGGTGGCGCTGAATGAATTGTTCCAGGCGAGCTTGGCTGCTGGCCTTGGGCTTCAGCCACAGCAAGGGCAGCGCTGCCAGTGCCAGCAACAGCCACCAGGGGTTAAGCCATTGCAAAGAGCTCATGCCATCACCTCACGATTGCGGCGCCATTGGGCCAGGGTCAGCAGGATCAGGCCGGCTAACAGCGGCGCCAGATACCATTCGCTGGGCGGCATGTTTTGCTGCGCTAGTGGCACGGTTTCACCACGTTCGATGTCGGCGATGATCTTGTGCAGGCCTTCGGTATCACCGGCGCGAAAATATTTACCCCCCGTTTCGCTTGAGAGTTGTTGTAGCAACTCTTCGTCTAGCGGTACGTCAATAAAATCCGGGTCTTCCACCGGGCCACGCTGAAATAGCACCTTGCCGGGATTGCCGACGCCGATGCTGTAGATCTTGACGCCAAACAGCTTGGCCACCTCCAGCGCATTGAGGGGGTGGATTTCACCGGCACTGTTGCTGCCATCGGTGAGCAGGATTAGATTGCGTGATTCGCCTTCTAATTGTTCCAGCCGTTTTACCCCCAGGGCGATGGCCTGGCCGAGGGCAGTCTTTTGTCCGGCCATGCCCTGGTCGATGTCTTTGACCAGACGCTGGATCAGTTTCAGGTCGCTGGACATGGGCGCGAGGGTATAGGCGTCATCGGCAAATACAATCAGACCGATGCGGTCGCCGTGGCGTTGTTCGATGAATTGTTCGATGACGTGTTTCACCGTGTCGAGGCGGTTTGAAGCCTGGCCGTTGACGTAGAAGTCCTGCGCCTTCATTGAGCTGGAGATATCGATGGCGAGCATAAAATTGCGGCCCTGGTGTTCGTTACCGCCGAGCCATTGCGGCCGAGTCAGGGCTAGTAGCAACAGGCAGCTGCCAATCAGCCATAACCATGGCAGATTGCTCTTGCGGTTCTGTTGACTCAGGCTGGCTAGCAGCGCGGCCTGGGGATGATAGAGTGCTGTGTTTTGTCTGGTCTGTTTGTGGTCTCGTTGTCGCGCCCAAAGCCAGATGAGCCACGGCAGCGGCAGGGCCAGCAGCCAGATGGGTTCGGCCAGGTTCAGCATTTGAGCCAGCCGCGAATGGTGCTGAAGGTTGCCTCATTTAGTCTGGCCTTGCTGTCGGGCTGATAGCGCAGCTGCTGCAAGTTTTGGATGGTCGCCCGCCACTCTATTTCATGTTCCGCCAACTGTGCCGGGGTGTGCTGATCGAGTTGTTTCAGTCCCAGGCCCAGTCGTAGCAGGGTGGCGAGTTGATAGGCGGTGGCGCGTTGATTCAGCTGGCCGCTATGCCATTGTTGCTGGATCTGCGCCAGGCGTTGAGGTGCCTGGTCGGCCAGGGTTTTGTTTGGTCTTGATTTATTCATTCGCCAGATAGTCAGGCCGATAATAACCAGCGCCATCACTAAGGCTGTGGCCGTCCAGATCAGCGGCCACCAATCTGGCGCTGGTGGTAATTCGATGCCAGCCAGTTGTTGGCCTAGCTGTATAAATTGCGCGTCTGTCATAAGGCTTGTGCCAGCGGACTGAGGATGTCGGCATCGGTGTAGAGGCGGTGGTGTTGCACAGCGCTACGGCGAAACAGCTGTTCCAATTGCAGTTGTTTCGCGGCCATGCTGGTGGCGTATTGCTGCCTCAGCTGGGCATTATCGGTGTCGATGATTAGTTCGCTGCCATCAAAGGGTGAGCGAATGCGCAGCTTGCCTACTGGGGTCAGCGTTTGCTCGCCCTGGTCGATAATTTGCAACGCATGCAGGTTGTGCCACTCGGCCAGTTGCGCCAGAGGGGTGTGTAGCGCTTCTGGCCAATGCTGGAAGTCGCTGATTAGATAAATTGTGTCGTGACGCTGGGCCAGCATTTGCAATTGTTTGATGCTGTTGGCCGGATCGGCGACAGTGTAGTCGTGGCCAGGATGGTGGTTGGCCTGACCAATCAGTAGCAGCGCCTGATCGAGCTGGCTGGCCGGTTGGAAGAACCGGTTTTGTTGCCCCACCAACATGCCGCCAATCTCGGCCCCCTGGCGCAGGGCGGCAAAACAAATCAGGGCGGTGGTCCGACTGGCGACTGTAGCCTTGAGCTCGCCACGGCTGGCAAAGCCCATGCCCGGATGTTGTTCGACTAATAATAGGATGCGTTGGCGTCGTTCGGCGCGGAACACCTTGCTGATGGGGCGGCCACTACGGGCAGAGGTGCGCCAGGCAATGTGACGTACGTCGTCGCCGAACTGGTAGGGGCGCAGGTCTTCCAATTCCAGCCCGGCACCGCGTTGCAGTGATAGTTGTGCACCGCTGAGCTGGCTGGTGCCGTGGGCGCGATAGCCTGGCAGGCGCTGCGCCTGGAAGCGCAGCAGTTCTAGCTCGTGAGCACTAAGAAGAGCTTCGGCCGCCATTAGGGGACAGGGACAACATCTACCAATTGTTTGATGATTTGCCGAGCAGTAAGGCCCTCGGCGCGGGCGGCGAAACTGAGACCAATGCGGTGATTCAATATGTCATAGGCCAGATCGATGATGTCGGCTGGCTCAACAAAGTCGCGTTGGCGCAGATAGGCCAGCGCTCGGGCGCAACGGGCCAGGGCCAGGGTGGCGCGTGGTGAGGCTCCATAGGCTAGCCACTCTTTGGCCTCTGGAATCCAGGTGCCGAGATTGCGTGTGGCACTCACCAGGGTAACGATGTAGCGCTGCAACATTTCATCCATAAAGATGCGGTTGACCTCGTTGCGGGCGGCAATGATCTCGGCGGGGTTTAGCACTGCCAGGCCGCTGTGCTGGCCACCGCTTTGCAGTTTGGCGGTCTCACGTTTGAGTATCTCCAGCTCGTCATCTTGTTGCGGATAAGCCAGTTCGATCTTCATCAGAAAACGATCCAACTGCGCCTCGGGCAGTGGGTAGGTGCCTTCCTGTTCAAGCGGGTTCTGGGTGGCGATGACCTGGAAGATTGCGGGCAGTTCGCGGGTTACGCCGGTGGTGGTGACCTGGCGTTCCTGCATTGCCTCTAACAGGGCTGATTGCACCTTGGGTGGGGCGCGGTTGATTTCATCGGCTAAGACTATTTCATTAAAAATCGGCCCTTCGATGAATTTGAATTCGCCTTCCTGGGACAGGAAAATGTCGGTGCCGATGATGTCGCCCGGGATCAGGTCGGGGGTGAACTGGATGCGGCGGAAGCTGAGCGCCATGCCGTCGGCTAGGGTGTGGACAGCGGTGGTCTTGGCCAGGCCGGGCAGGCCTTCCAGCAGCAGGTGGCCATCGGCCAGTAGGCCGATCAACAGCCGTTCGATCAGCGGGTTCTGGCCGACGATGGTGTGCTGGATGTGGCGGCGCAGGGTGGCCAGGTTGTAGCTGTGACTGGCATCTGTCGCTGGAGCTGTAGGTTTGTTCATTTGTTTCTGCTGGTCGTTAAGGTCGGGATCGCGTTATCATCTGGCGCACATTTAAAGCAGTAAATAGTAACACGATCAATAGCCTCCGGCTCTGGCTGGAGTATGGATGGAATGAGATGGTGAATCAGATAAGTTCAGAAGGGCAGCGTGCCATTAAATTGGTGCTGTTGGTTGTGTTGGTATTAGCGGTGGCGGGCGGTCTGGCGACACTGGGATTTCAGCAGCAGACCAAGTCTCCGGTGGTGGAGCAGGGCGGCTTTGAAGTGATGGTCAACGGTATTGGCATGCAGTTGGTGAAATTGCCGGGTGGCCGTTTTGTCATGGGTGATGATGTCGCTGGGCGTGGTCCGGCCCATGATGTTGAGGTACGTCCTTTTTATATGGCCGCCCACGAGGTGACCCAGGCTCAGTGGCAGGCAGTGATGGGTTTTAATCCAAGCCACTACAAAGATCCGCGTCGGCCGGTGGAAAATGTCACCTGGCTGGAGACGCAGAGTTTTCTTGAGCAGCTGAATCGTAACGAAGGTACCAATAAATACCGGCTGCCATCTGAGGCAGAATGGGAATATGCTGCCCGCGCCGGTAGCAAGGGGCAGTATTTCTTCGGTGAGGATGCCAGTCAGTTGCGTCGCTATGCCTGGTTTGATGCCAATGCCAAGATTGGTACCCAGGCGGTGGGCCGCAGTCAGCCAAATCCCTGGGGGCTGTATGATATGTATGGCAATGTTTGGGAGTGGGTGCAGGATTGCTGGCACGAGGATTACACCAACGCGCCTTCCGATAGTCGGGTCTGGGGTGGTGGTGATTGCCGTCTGCGGGTATTGCGTGGCGGCGGTTGGGCTAATCAGGCAAATTATCTCGGTTCTACAGTGCGTGGTACCTATGAGGCTAAGTTTGAGGACAGCAGCAACGGTTTTCGGGTTGTGTTCAGTCGTTGATTATTAGCGTTTAATAAAGGCTCTCTGATTGCGTTTGTAGAATCAATGTGTTGTCCGATAACCACACGGATTTATTGAATATACCGTCTAAATCGCAGCCCGGGACATTCGTTAGCTTTGATGTATAATCGACGGTCTTTTGGTTTTCAGGTCGAAGTAGCGCCTCTTTTTCATGCTTAATATCGACAATTTAGAATGTGTTCGTGGGGACAGGCAGCTGTTTTCAGGGCTATCTTTTGCTCTGGATGAAGGCAGCTTGCTGCATGTTCATGGTGCCAATGGTAGTGGTAAGACCACGCTGCTGCGTGCCGTTGCCGGGCTGGTGTTGCCGGAAAATGGTGAGATTCGGTGGGACGGAAAATCGACCCGTAAGCTGGATGAGAATTTCAATCGTGAGCTAATCTACCTGGGCCACCATTACGGCCTTAAGTTTGAACTGACGGGTTATGAAAATCTGCGTATTTTCGCCCAACTGAGCGGTTTTGATATCAGCGAGCGCAAGGTGGAAGCGGCCTTAAAGGCCATGGGTCTGGCGCGATGCTTTGAACTTCCGGTCAAGGTGCTGTCCCAAGGACAGAAGAAGCGCGTCTCTTTAGCCCGGCTGCTGTTGCAGCGTTCCAAATTGTGGATTCTGGATGAGCCATTTGTGGCCCTGGATGTGGCTGGGGTGAGCATGTTGCTGGATATGATAAAAGAGCACGTCGCCGACGGCGGGATGGTGATTCTGACCACCCATCAGGAGGTCGATGTTGAAGTGGGCAAGCTTCAGCATCTCCACCTTGGCGAGCATTAAGGGGCGAGCCTCATGTTTGCAGCATTAAAATGCATCATTTTGCGCGACCTGACCCTGGCCATGCGTCACCGTTCGGATGTGTTGACCACGGTGTTTTTTTTCGTCATCGTCGTCAGCCTGTTTCCGCTTGGGGTTGGTCCTGAAACGGATTTGCTGCGCTCCATGGCCGCAGGTGTGGTGTGGGTGTCGGCGTTATTGGCGTCAATGTTATCGCTGAGCCGTCTGTTCGCAGATGACTATAACGACGGCACGCTGGAACAGTTATTGTTGGTGCCACAGTCATTGGCACTGATGGTATTTGGTAAAGTGCTGGCTCACTGGATTATTTCCGGCCTGCCCTTGGTGTTGATGGCGCCGCTGCTGGGTCTGCAGTTTGGTCTGGGTGGCGATGCCTTGCTGATGTTGGTGGTGACCTTGTTGTTGGGTACGCCGGTGTTGAGCTTGGTCGGCTCTATTGGCGCAGCCTTGACCTTGGGGCTGCGCGGCGGCGGCGTGTTGGTGTCGTTGCTGGTATTGCCCCTATATATACCGGTGCTGATTTTTGGTGCTGGCGGCGTCGAGGCCAGTGTTTCGGGCATGGGGGCGGAAGGTCACCTGTCATTGCTGGCGGCGATATTGATTCTGGCGCTGTTGTTGGCGCCGTTGGCTTCGGCGGCGGCATTGAGAATTTCGGTCGAATAGCCTTGATCCGGCTTAATTGAAAGAACAAGATTAACAACGAAATATTGCGATGAACCTGTTTAAATATTCTGCTCCATCAACCTTCTATCCGTTGGCCGGCAAGCTCGCCAGTGGTTTTGCGATCGCCTCGGTGTTGCTGGTGGTGATCGGTCTCTACATGAGTTTTTTCGTTGCGCCGACGGATTACAAGCAGGGTGAAGGTTATCGCATCATGTTCATTCATGTGCCGGCGGCCTGGATGTCGATGTTTATTTATATCATCATGGCTGGCTGGGCCGCAGCGGGCATGATCTGGCGCACCCGTCTATCGTCGATGATGGCCTCATCGTTGGCGCCGACTGGTGCCATCTTTACCTTTATTGCCTTGTGGACCGGCGCACTGTGGGGCAAGCCTATGTGGGGTGCCTGGTGGGTTTGGGATGCGCGGTTGACTTCCGAGCTGATTCTGTTGTTCCTTTATATTGGTTACATGGCCCTGGAATCGGCCATTGATGATCCTCGCCGCGCAGCCCGCGCTTGTGGTCTGTTGGCGCTAGTGGGGGTGATCAACGTACCCATTATCTATTACTCAGTGCAGTGGTGGAATACGTTGCATCAGGGTTCATCAATTAAGATGAATGAGGGCGGTGGCCTAGATGCAAGTATGACTGACATCATGCTTTGGACCTTGCTGATCATGACCGTTGCATTCTGGTTCTACACCATTGCCGTGGCTTTAACCCGGGTGCAACGCATCATTCTTGAGCGTGAGAGTAATACGGCCTGGGTCAAACAGATGTTACCGCAGGAGGATAAGTAAGATGGCCGAGTGGTTTGCCATGGGTGGTCATGGTTTATATGTTTGGGGTTCTTATGCTGTTACGGCCCTATTCATGATTGTGGAATCGATTTTAGTTGTGCGGCAAAAGCGAACTTTATTGCAGCGCTTGGGTCGTATGATGCGTATGAATTCTGAGGTGGAATAGATGAAGGCTAGACATAGGCGCATGATGTTTGTCGTGTTTGGTTTGGTGGCGGTGGCGGCGATAGCGGCGCTGATACTGAATGCGTTGCAGAGCAACATAAACCACTTTTTTAGTCCAGCTGAAGTGGTGGCCAATCAGGCGCCCCAGGACCGTACCTTTCGTCTCGGCGGTCTGGTCGAGGTCGATAGTGTTAAGCGCGAAGATGATGGTTTGACTGTACACTTCAATGTTACCGACAATGCTGACGTGGTTACTGTCAAATACACCGGTATCCTGCCTGACCTGTTCAGCGAGGGGCAGGGCGTAGTGGCTCAGGGCAAGCTGAGTCCCGGCGGTGTCTTTGAGGCCGAGGAAGTGCTGGCCAAACATGATGAAACCTATATGCCACCCGAAGTAGCCGATGCCCTTGAAAAGGCTGAGAACGCTGCCACACAAGGAGCCGTACAATGATTCCAGAGATTGGCCAATTCGCCCTGATCATCGCCCTTTGTCTAGCCATTGTGCAGGGTATTTTCCCCATTCTTGGCGCACAGCTGAATATTAGGCCCTGGATGGCCATGGCGCGGCCGGTGGCTCAGGGTCAGTTCATCTTCATTGCCATCTCCTTTGCCTGTCTGATGTATAGTTTTGTTACCGATGATTTTTCGGTGTTGTATGCCGCCTCCCATTCCAATTCACTGCTGCCGGTTCAGTATAAGGTTGCCGGTGTCTGGGGTGGTCATGAGGGCTCGTTGTTGTTGTGGGCCATGATGCTGGGTTTTTGGACCTTTCTGGTGTCTATCTTCAGCAAGAATCTACCTGATGAGATGGTGGCCCGTGTCATTGGTGTGCTGGGGCTGATCGCGGTGGGTTTTCTGCTGTTCCTGCTGCTGACGTCCAACCCGTTTGAACGCCTGTTGCCGGCCGCTCCCGATGGCCGGGACTTGAATCCGCTGCTGCAGGATTTTGGGCTGATTATTCATCCGCCCATGCTCTATATGGGCTATGTCGGTTTTTCTGTTGCTTTTGCCTTTGCCATCGCCGCGCTGATGAGCGGTCGTTTGGATGCGGCCTGGGCGCGCTGGTCACGTCCCTGGACGATTGTGGCCTGGTCCTTTCTTGCTGGCGGCATCGGGCTGGGTTCGTGGTGGGCCTATTACGAGCTTGGCTGGGGCGGCTGGTGGTTCTGGGATCCGGTTGAAAACGCCTCGCTGATGCCATGGCTGGTGGGTACGGCCCTGATCCACTCGTTGGCGGTGACCGAGAAACGCGGCGCCTTTAAGCGTTGGACGGTGTTGTTAGCGATTATTGCCTTCTCATTGAGCTTACTGGGTACCTTCCTGGTGCGTTCCGGTGTGATTACCTCGGTACATGCTTTTGCCACTGACCCTGAGCGCGGTACCTTTATTCTCGCCTTTCTGGTTGTTGTTGTTGTGGGTTCGCTATTGTTATATGCCTGGCGAGCGCCCAAGATTGGCCAGGGTGGCAAGTTTGAGTTGATGTCGAAAGAGACTATGTTGCTGGTCAATAATGTCCTGTTGACAGTGATCGCGGCGGCGGTGTTGCTGGGGACTATCTATCCAATCATTATCGAAGGCCTGGCCTCAGTGGGGGTTATCGAGGCCACCAACAAGGTGTCGGTAGGCGCGCCTTATTTCAACGCCATCTTTGTGCCGTTGCTGGTGCCGCTGGTGTTTCTGGTGGGCTTGGGGCCATTGGCGCGATGGAAGAAGGCGGAGATGCCCGACATGCTCAGGCAGCTGCGTTGGGCCTTTATTGCGAGTGCCATCGTTGCGGTGGTTGTGCCTTTGCTGATGGGTGGTTGGTCGTGGCTGGCGGCGCTGGGGATGGTGTTGGCGACCTGGATTGTGACCACGGCGGCCTATAGTATTCGACTGCGTTTTAAGGCCACCAATGCCGCCTTGCCTTGGGGGCATAGATTGAATGCGATACCGCGTAGTTTTTACGGCATGCACCTGGCCCATATCGGTGTGGCCGTCGGCATTATCGGTGGCACCCTGGTCTCCAACTACATGTCTGATAAAGATGTGCGCATGGATATCGGCGATACGGTCGAAGTGGGCGGGTATACCTTCCGCTTTGACGGGGTGATTGAGACCAAAGGGCCAAACTACACTGCAAATCGGGGTATGATTCGGGTGTTGCAGGATGGCCATGAGGTGATGACCCTGGAACCTGAAAAACGTGTCTATACGGTTCAGACCATGCCCATGACCGAGGCGGCTATCGATACCGGCGTCTGGCGTGATCTCTATGTGTCGTTGGGTGAACCGGTTAGTGGTGGCGCCTGGAGTGTACGTGTTTATCACAAGCCGTTTGTCTCCTGGCTTTGGGCCGGTGTCATCCTGATGGCGCTGGGTGGGATTACCGCCATGAGCGACAAGCGTTATCGGCTGATGGCACGCAAGGAAGGCAAGGCTAAAAATGAGGCTGGCATGGCTGTGCCGAAGATAGCGGCGGAGAAGGCCTGATAATGAAGCTTAAGTTTTTATTGCCGTTGCTAATCTTTGTGGCGATTGCCGGTGTTTTGTGGAAAGGGCTAAGCCTTGACCCCAGTGCAGTGCCGTCGCCGTTGGTGGGTAAACCGGCACCGCAGTTTGAGTTGAGCCAGCTGCATCAGGCCGATCAAACGATTAATCGTGACAGCAATCTGGGTAAGGTCTGGCTGTTAAATGTCTGGGCTTCGTGGTGTGTCTCCTGTCGCCAGGAGCATCCGCTGTTTATGCAGTTGGCACGCATGGGTGAAGTGCCTATCTATGGTCTGAATTACAAAGACGAACGTCAGGATGCGATTAAGTGGTTGGCTGACTTTGGCAATCCTTATGTTATCAGCGCGCACGATTATAGCGGTCGCGTGGGTGTTGACTATGGCGTCTATGGCGTGCCGGAGACCTATGTTATCGACAAGCTGGGTGTGATTCGTCACAAACACACAGGCCCGGTTTCAGCGCAGGCCTTACAGGACACCATCCTGCCCTTGGTTAGAGAGTTGAAGAAAGGCTGATGAAAAAATTCATGTTAGTGGCGCTGTTGTGCCTGTCGTTTCCCCTGTCTATTCAGGTTCAGGCCAAAGAGGCCGAGTACGCCACCGGGACGCCTGAGATCCATAATCGGGTGATGGGGGTTTCAGAAGAGCTACGTTGTTTGGTTTGCCAGGGTCAGTCGTTGGGTGATTCCAATTCTGAATTCGCTGTGGATATGCGGGCGCAGATTCAGGAAATGATGGAAGGCGGTATGAGTGACCGTCAGGTGGTGGAGTTCATGGTCGAGCGATATGGTGATTATGTTCGTTATCGGCCGCCGTTCAAGGCGAGCACACTGTTGTTATGGTTTGGCCCATTTATTTTGTTGGCTGTAGGCGTGGCGGTGTTGTACACCAATGTCCTGCGTCGCGGTAAACAGGCGGATGAAGCACCGCTGACAGAAGAACAACAGCGCCATGCCGCGGCGCTATTAAAGCAAGACTCAGGAGAGAATAAGGCATGACGGTATTTTGGGTTGTGGCTGCGAGCCTGTTGGGCGCGGCATTGTTGTTTGTTGTCCCGCCTTTGTTCCTGCGTAAAAAAAATGCCGCTGATATTGAGCGCCGGACGGTCAATATCACTATCTATAAAAACCAACTGGAAGAGCTGGATACGGATCTGACCGCCGGTGATATCAGTCAGGAACAGTTCGATAAGAGTCGGCAGGAGATAGAGCGGCGCCTGTTGGAGGATACCACTGCTGTTGAAAAGGTTGTGGGTAAACTGGGTAGGCGGGTGAGTACAGCTACAGCTGTTGTGGCTGTTGTGGCTGTGCCGCTGATGGCCGTGCTGTTGTATGGCAAGCTGGGCAATCCTGAAGCCATCAATCCCCAGGTGCGAATGGCGCAGCCGGAAAGTTCACCGCATGGTGATGAGACCGATATGGCGCAGCAGATCGAGATGATGGTGTCGCAACTGTCACAGCGCTTGCAGGAAAATCCGCAGGATATCGAGGGCTGGGTGATGCTGGGCCGTTCGATGTCGGTGCTAGGCCGTTACGACGAGGCGATGATGGCATATGAACGGGCGGTTCAGTTCGCCGGTGACGATGCCTCTGTGTTGACCGACTATGCCGATGCCATTGCCATGGCGACAGGTGAGAGCCTGGAAGGACGGCCGATGGAATTGCTGTTGCAGGCCCTGTCGATTGACCCGAATAATCAGAAGGCGCTGTGGCTGGCGGGTACCGGTTTGTTCGAACGCGGTGATTTTGCCGGCGCGATCGAACACTGGAGTCACTTGCGGGATATGCTGCCACCTGGCTCTGAGGATATCGAGGTAATGCATGCCAACATCGCCGAGGCCGAGTCTTATCGTCAGCGCCAGCTGGCGGGTGAGTTTGGTCAGGCCCCGGCACAGCAGACTTTTGTTGAGGCGGCCGCTGCGACCAATGTTGCCGTAGCTGCACGCGTGACCGGGCGTGTTTCTATCTCGACAGCACTGGCAGGAAAATTTGCCGCTGGTGATACCTTGTTTGTGTTTGCCCGTGCTGTCAATGGCCCGCCGATGCCGTTGGCGATTATCCGTGCCCAGGCCGATGAATTGCCGCTGGAATTCAGCCTCGATGAAAGTATGGCGATGATGCCAAGCATGAGCATGGCCAATTACAGTCAAGTGGTTATCGGTGCGCGAATCTCCAAGACTGGTAATGCCATGCCTCAAAGTGGTGATCTGCAAGGTGCAACTGCAGCGGTGGCTGTGGGTAGCGAAGGGCTTGAAATCGTGATCGACACCGTCGTGCCCTAGTCGGGCTGACAATGAGGCAAATCAGGACAAGGGCGTGGCAATATTTATTGCTGCTGCTCTTGTTTGCCTTGCAGGGCTGTAGTCAGTCCGAACTGCAAACAGATAATCTTACTGCTGGCACTGCCTTTCCTGAAATCGTTATGCGGCAGTTGGATGGTGGCAAGGTTTCTATCAAGCAATATCGCGGTAAGCTGGTGGTTCTGAACGCCTGGGCTACCTGGTGTGAGCCGTGTCGGCGTGAAATGCCCAATCTGCAGCAATTGAGTGATGCCCTGGATCCTGAGCGGTTTGCCGTTATCGGCTTGGCTCAGGATGAAGATGATCATCTGGTGCGTGAATACCTGCTTGATCAGAAGGTAAGCTTCACCAGTTATATTGATCCTGCCGGGGAGGTTGCGACAGCCCAGCTGGGCATTCAAATATTCCCTTATACCCTCTTGATTGGCCCGGATGGTCGCTTTATTCAGCGGATTGTCGGGCCTCGGGAGTGGCAGCGCCAGGAAGTGATTGAATTGCTGGAAAAGGCTTATGTGGGTGATTATGCTGCGCTGCAGTAGCTACCGCGACACTGGACCGCTGAAATGTTAGAATCGCCCCTGATTTTGTTAGCTAATTAAACCATTTGAGTGGCTGAAAAAATGAAAGCAAAAAGAACCGTTGGACTAATTGCACTGTTTGTATCTACGAGCGTGTTTTTGTTTGGTGCCGAAGCCATGGCGGCCGATCCACGCAACGGCGCCAAAATTTACAATATTCAATGCATTAGCTGTCACGGTGCTAGTGGTGCCGGGGCACTGCCAGGTATGCCGGACTTCAGGCGAGGCCAGAGTCTGTTTGCCGCCAATGCGGTGTTAGTTCAGGTGCTTGAGAATGGCAGCGGCATAATGCCTGCTTACCGTGGTCTGTTGACTACCCAGGAAATGCTTGATGTCATTGCCCACCTGAGAACCTTTCAGTAATGAGATTGTTATTTGTTGTTGGCGCTGCCATGTTGGTGGCGGCCTGTTCAGATGCGCTCGAACCCGAGTCAAGATCTGCCACTGTAGAGATTAGGGGGCAGAGCCCAGCCCAGGTTCCAATAGACACCTGGAAAGTTATTGATGCCTTTGAGGTTGGCCGTGAGATCTATGTTCGGTCCATGGCCCTGTCACCTAACAGCAACAGTCTCTGGGTGGGTACTTCATCGGGAGTGCACGAGGTTGATCTGAGTAATCAGTCCTTGCGTAACACCTTTACCCGAACCGACGGTCTGGCTAATGAGTATGTGTTTGCCATGTTCGTCGATAAGGACGATTACAAGTGGTTTGGGACTAACGGTGGTGGTGCGGCGCGTTATAAGGACGGTGACTGGCAGGTGTTTTTCCCCATGCATGGCCTGGCCGATTACTGGGTTTACAGTTTTGATCAGCAGGCAGATGGCAAGGTCTGGATTGGCACCTGGGCGGGTGCCAATATCTGGGATCCTGCGACGGGCAAATTCACGACCTATTTTGATGAGCTGGTGAATGAGTGGGTCTATGGTATCGGCGTCGACTCAAAACAGCAGGTCTGGTTTGGCACCGAGGGTGGTGTTTCCATGTTTGATGGCCAGAATTGGCATGCCTGGACTCACACTGAGGGCCTGGGCGCCAGTAATGACGAAAATCTGCCCATCAGTCTGAATACCGGTCTGGGGACGCGCGAGCGGCATAATCTGAATGTAATGACTGAGGGGCAGCCGACCTATAACCCGAATTATATTTTTTCTATTCACGTGGATAAAAACGATCATGTCTGGGCCGGTACCTGGGGCGCTGGCGTGAGTCGTTTTGATGGTCAGGCGTGGACTAACTACAGCAGCAAGGACGGCCTGGCTGGTAATATCGTTTATAGCATTGCCGAGGCCGATGACGGCACCATGTGGTTTGGCACCAACAAGGGCCTGAGCCGTTTTGATGGTGAGTATTGGTATAGCTATGATCGCAAGGATGGCCTGCTGTCCGAACATGTCTACGCCATTGCGCTGGTGCCTGACGGTGAAGTTTGGGTTGGGACGCGTGGTGGTGTGACCCGTTATGGTCAGGCTGAGGTACAACAAGATTCAGGTAAATCAGAATGAAGTTTAATCCAACGTTGATGGCGCTGGCGGTGCTGGCGGGTGCCGGTGTGATTGTTGGTGCCTACCAGCTTGGCCAGCAAGGAGCAGATGAGGTTGTTGCTGAAACGACTATGAAACAGGCGGTGCAGCCAGTCGTAGCCACGCCCGCCCTTGCTGTTGAGGGGCCGCGTTTCAGCCATTTCAGGGTTGGCAATCGTAATGTCAAAAGCATCTTTGCCGATGGTCGTTACGTCTGGGTGGGTACATCCGGGGGTGTGATTCGCTATGACAGCGAGTCTGATGATTATGAGCTGTTTAATAACAAGAATGCTGGTTTGTTATCCAATGGCGTTTTTCATATCAGCCGTTTGGATGACAAGCGCATGGCAATAGGTACTTACGGCGGTGGCTTGGCACTGTTTGATGTGGCAGGCAATAGTTGGCAGACCATTAACATTCCTCAGGGACTGGCGGATCAGTTTGTCTATGATGTGCTGACCCTGGCCAATGGCGATGTCTGGATTGCAACCTGGTCTGGTGCCAACCTGGTGCGTCAAGGTGAATTTGATAATCCGGCGGCTTGGCAAACCTTTACGGTTAAAAACACCCAGGGCGGTTTACCCAATCCATGGGTGTATGCCGTCGAAGCGGGGCTTGATGGTGACGTTTGGTTTGCTACGGAGTCTGGGCTTGCCTTGTATAGGAATGGTCAGTGGCAGAACTGGCAGCATGAAGATGGCCTGGGTGCGGATTATAAACTGGTCGAGAACGCGATTCAGTTTAAGAGCGACCCAGGTCAGGCCTCCAGCCATCATGCGCGACAAAAAGATGAGCAGGGCCTGCAGGACGTTAAAGTTGCTTACAATCCGAATTATGTGATTTCTTTGCAAGTGCAAAAAGATGGCACCGTCTGGGCCGGAACCTGGGGTGCAGGTCTGAGCCGCTATGAGGATGGTAAGTGGACGAATTTCACCTCGTTTGATGGTCTGCCGGCAAATCATATTTTCATGCTTTATCTTGACCCAGAGCAGAACCTGTGGGTAGGCACCAGCAAGGGACTGGCGCGCTTTGATCCTGAAACGGAAACCTTCTCCGTCAAGACCATGAGCGATGGTCTGTATGCCGAGAATGTGTTTTCCATGGCCAGCGGCAAGGATGGTGACTTCTGGATTGGCAGTTTTGGCGGCGTTGCTCATATTGAGCATGGCTGGGATCGGTAAAGCGGCTGGCCGGCAAATATTGTGAATAGTCTGGGTACACGTCTGGCGTTAATTCTCTCGACCGTGCTGATGGTGTTGGTGTTAGTGTCCGGGGTACTGATCGAGCGGCAGTTGAGTCGTGCTATCTATCATGAAGAGGTTGATCAGGCCAAGAGCCACGCTCAGACCTTGCTTGCTAGTCTGCGGATTTTGATGCTGAATGGCCAGGGTACACTGGCTCGTGAATGGATTAATAGTATGCATGGTGCTCCGGGCATCGTCGATGTTGAGGTGCTGCGCAGTGATGGCGCCGAGGCATTTACAGACCTGTCTACCGTTGAACTGGTGAATAAATTTCTTGGTGATCCGGTGTTCGAGCGCGAACCGTCGCCGCCGCGTCATATGCCTAGGGCCATTGCTGGGCCATTTGAAAAGGCCTTGGCGGGTGAGGTGGCTTTGGATATTCGCTTTGCCGAACAAATCACTGTGTATCAGCCCATCGTGTTAGAAACAGAATGTTTAACCTGTCATGGCTATGACACGGGTTCGATGCGCGGTGTGTTGACCTTGAGTCTTTCGCGGGAACAAGGAATGGCACGGATTGCTGCCATGCGTAACAACCTGTGGGCCATTGCTGCCTTATTGGTGTTGGCCATCGGCGTGACGATGTTGATTGTGCTGCGTATTAATGTCCTGAATCCTATCAATCGTTTGCGTGATGCCATCATCCGTGTGGGTGCCGGTGAACGTCATGTCGAGTTGCCATTGCAGTGGCATGACGAGCTTGGCCAGGTGGCGACAGTGTTTAACAATATGCAGGAAGACCTGGTTGCCAATGAAACACGTATTCGTGCCGTTACCGAAAATGCCTTTGATGCCATCATTACCAGTGATGAGCGTGGTGTAATTGATACCGTTAATCATGCGGTAGAGAAGATGTTTGGTTATGTGTCGGGCGAACTGGTTGGTCGTAACGTTTCTGTTTTGATGCCAGACTCTCATTGTAAGGAACATGATCGCTACATTGATAAGTATCTGCTGACAGGTAAAGGGCGTCTGATCAATAACCGTGCAGAAGTGATTGGCATGCGCAAGGATGGTTCATCCTTCCCTATAGAAATTGCCTTGAGTGAAATGTTTATTGGTGAGCGGCGGTATTTTGTTGCGGTTGCCCGTGATGTGACCGAGAGCAAGCGTCAGACTGCCGCCTTGCAATATCAGGCCCTGCATGACGCGCTGACCGAATTACCGAATCGCAGCCTGTTATCAGACCGTATCCGCCAGAGCATTTTGCTGGCTCAGCGTGAGCACCATGAATTGGCCCTGCTGGTCATGGATCTGGATCGCTTTAAGGATATTAATGATACCCTTGGCCATCAATATGGTGACAAGGTATTGCAAGAAGTATCGACACGTATGCGTACCGCACTGCGTGAGTCTGACACCATTGCGCGTTTGGGGGGGGATGAGTTTGCTATCTTGCTGCCGAACACCAGTGTGCAACAGGCCAAGGTAATTGCCGATAAATTGTTGCTGATTGTTGAAGAGCCATTCTTGATTGGTGAGCAGGTGCTGCATGTGGGTGGCAGTATCGGTATTACGCTCTATCCACAGCATGGCGAGAATGAGGTGGCGTTATTGCAACGTGCCGATGTGGCGATGTATGTCGCCAAGCGCGGGCATCTTGGCTCTGCTGTCTATGACCCTTCCGTGGATCAGCATAGCCTGCGTAACCTGGGCTTGCTGGGTGAGCTGCGTGGCGCCATCGAGCATGATCAGTTGTTGCTTCACTATCAGCCCAAGGTCAACCTCAAGACCGGTAAGGTCTATGGCGTTGAGTCGCTGGTGCGCTGGCAGCATCCTCAGCATGGCTTGATGCAACCGGATGAATTTGTACCATTGGCAGAGCAGACGGGGCTGATCACGCCGCTGAGCCAGTGGGCCTTGAAGGAGGCTTTGAGAACCTGTTGCGAATATTGTGATGGCCAGGGGCTGGATGTGGCGGTGAACCTGTCGGTGCGTAATTTGCAAGACCCGCGTTTTCCCAATAAGGTGGCGCGGCTGGTTGATGAGAATTGTGGTGACCCAAGCCGTTTGCGGCTCGAGATTACCGAGACGGCGATTATGGCGGACCCTGGCCGGGCCCTGGACGTGCTGAATCGTCTCAGCGCCATGGGGGTAAAATTATCCATTGATGATTTTGGTACAGGTTACTCTTCACTGGCGCATTTAAAGCAGATGCCGGTCGATGAGTTAAAGATCGACAAGTCATTTGTAACCGGCATGTTGGAAGATGACAGCGATGCCATGATTGTTCGCTCCATTATTGATCTTGCCCACAATATTGGTATTAGCGTGGTGGCAGAGGGGGTTGAGACGGAGGCGATCTATAATCGCTTGAAAGAGATGGGTTGTGACGCCGTGCAGGGTTATTATATGAGTAAGCCAGTGCCGGCTGAAGAGTTGATCGAGTGGGCTAAGACCTCTCTCTGGCGCTTGTAAGCTATTCTGTTGTGGTGTTTGGCGGCAATGAAATGGGTCGGTAGACATCAACCTTTCTGAAGAACTGGTCGGCGATGTAGACGCGGCCATCCTCATCGACATCAATTCCGGCGGGTAGCATGTAATTGCCGGGCGCGCTATTCTGGCCGCGTTGGCCAATCACCATTAATAACTCCCCCTTGGCATTGAATATCTGGACATTGCCAAAGGCAGCGTCGACGACATAGATGTTGCCCTGTTTATCTGTGCTGACCCCTTTGGGACTGAAAAACTGGCCTGGGTAGCGTCCCAGTGTGCCAAAGCTGAATTTGTAATTGCCGTCGGCATCAAAGGTCTGGATGCGGAAGTTGCCCTTGTCGACCACGTAGACACTGCCGTCTGCCGCACTGCTGATTTGCAGGGGCAGGTTGAACTGGCCGTTTTCACCGCCGCGCGTGCCTATGGTTTTGAGGTGTTCGCCAGTCTGTGAGTCAAGAATCAACATGCGATGATCCTGGTTGTCGACACCGCCGGTATCGATGACATAAATCTTGCTGCCATCGGTTGATACAGCAACGCCGGAGGGGCGCTTAAACATTTCTTTTTTGCCAAGATAGCGTAAAAATCTGCCGTTCAGGTCAAATACGCTGATGAGGCGAGCGCTGACATCAGCGACAAAGATTTCACCTTGCGCAGAGATGTCGATACCAACAGGCTTGAATAGCCGGCCTGGCGTTTCGCTGCCAAACTGTTTGTACTGGTTATTCTTGGTGTCAAACATGACGACTGCACGTTGTACGGTGTCGGTGACGTAGACGCGGCCATCATGGACAGCAACGCCATACGGTTTGACCAACCCCTGGATGTCATCGACTTCACCTGTGGCATAGCGGCGCAATTTCTTGGCGCGGGTTAGTGGTTCGATGTTGCTGTTGTAGCGTAGTGAGCGTTCAAAGATGAAACGAGGCTCGTCCGGTGCCGCGGGATAGACTGGTGGAACAAATGCCTCCTGGGGTGGAACAGTGCTACAGGCTGCAAGTGTCAGCGGTGCAAGCAATACCAGGCTGCGAAGCGATTTATTTATTTGATGTGACATGTCTCGCACAGCCGTTCGGCGCCGGTTCTCAACAATAGGTTGACGTCGGGGTTGTGAACATTGTGACAGCTGGCGCACTCAACTTTGTTGTCGTAGATCTTGACGCCGTTGTCAAAGCCATATTCATGATCGACGGGGCGGAAGTCAGGGTCTTTTGTGTTTAGGCCAGCGTATTCCATTGAGATCGGGTGATCGTTTTGCAGGTCGGTGCCGATGTGTTTGATTTCGATACTGTGAGCAGCAATGCCATTATGGCACTTGCCACAGTTCATCAGGCTGTTACCGCCATTGAGGCGCAGATGCAGTGAGGCGTCTTCGCTACTGTTCCAGGTGTCCGGCTTGAAGACTGTCATGTCCACCGCCAGGGTACCATCGTGACAAGATAGGCATAACAAGCTGATTGGACTGGGGGTTTTGACCTTGTTGTCAAGGGTGCGTGAATCGTACAGGTCATAGGCGCTGTCAACAGCGGGTTGGAATCGGTTCCAGCCCGGGATGCCACCCAGCTCGGTTGAATCAGCGCCACCTTTTTCCGGTGGCAGGTGACAATAGACGCAGGGATTGCCGTAATCGGCAAAGGCCAGCCCGGACATGGCGACGACCCCGGCACGCTCATTGAGGCCGGTAAAGTCATGCTTGGAGCCGAGAATCGTGCCTGCCTGAGCATATCCCGTTAAAACGCTTGAGGCTAGCGCTAGGTAAAACAGATTTTTTGTTAATAATTTCAACACAAAAAGGTGTAACCATCTTTCAACAGGCAACTTGAACCACAAAGCATACTAGGCCGGACTTGGGTAGCGCAAATTCTTATTTTAGTGGAAAATAGCCAGCTCTTGATTATTAGTTGAGCTTTTGTGCCTGATCGATGTGCCCGGAGCGTGAATGTTAAGGCGATAAATGCACTTTTCTCTGTTTAAATACCTATTTGTTTCTGTGTTGATATCTGCCGCGGCGGGTGCCTGGGCAGCTGAATCTGTCTCTTCGGATGAGGCCGGACAGATCTATCGCGAGAATTGTGCAGTTTGTCATGGCGATCGTGGTGATGGTCAGAGCCGGGCTCGTTTTGGTCTGAATCCTCAGCCGCGTGATTTCACCACAGCGGGGGCCGCAGCTGAGCTGGACCGCAAACGCATGATTAGTTCGGTAGCACAGGGCCGTGAGGGTACCGCTATGGTGGGCTGGCATGGCCGGTTGAGCACGCCTCAAATCGAAGCGGTGGTGGATTATATTCGCGCTACCTTCATGCACCTGGTGCCATCTGCGGATGCGCTGGCGGTGACCGAGCCGCGTCTTCAGCAGGGCAAGATACTTTATGAGGAGCATTGTCGGGTTTGTCATGGCGATCGAGGTAACGGCGCCACGTGGACCAACTCGGTGCTGAATCCGCCACCACGTAACTTTACCTCGCCTCAGGCGCGTCGCATTTTGACACGAAAGCGCATGTTGGCCTCGGTCACCTATGGTCGCAAAGAGACGGCGATGATGGCGTTTTCTAATCGTCTGTCAGAAGATGATATAGGTGCTGTGGTTGATTATGTTCGTGCGACCTTCATGAAGGGTGAAGTGGTCGCCGATGCCGGGGCAATGGATTTATCGGGTTCCAACGCCTTGGGTGGTGGTAGGCATAGTGGTAGCGGTGCTGGTGCTGCCTCTCATGGCCGCGCTCCTTCATCTATTGGTTCGCATGGCATGGTGCCGCGTATTGGCCAACAGGCATCTGCCGGTCATGCGGTGGATATGGAAGCGCCTTTTCCTGGTGGGCTGAAGTCCGATTTCAAACGTGGCCGCGAAATCTATATGGCCAACTGTATTGCCTGTCATGGTGCGCGCGGTGATGGCCTGGGCCTGCGAGCCCATTTTATTCAGCCGAAGCCACGCAACTTCCTTCATAGTGAGTCGCGTAGCATGTTCAATCGTCCGGCATTGTTTCGGGCGATTATGATGGGTAAGGCGGGCACGGTGATGCCTGCCTGGGGTACGGTGCTGTCGCCGCAACAGGTGGCTGATGTGGCGGAGTATGTCTATCAAGATTTTCTCCACCCCAATCCAGATGAGATTGTGGCGCAGCCTGAGCCGGAAGAGGCTAAAAAAAAAGCCCCTTAGTGGCGGCTGAAACGACTGAGATAATTCCTTCCACGGTTGAAATAGCGGCAGGTAGCCGCGCTACCAGCGCCTTTGAAAAGGGCCGCGACCTCTATAATTATTACTGTTATTTCTGTCATGGCTACGCGGGTGACGCTAAGACCTTGGCGGCCACCTATTTGTCACCGCCACCGCGGAATTTTGCAGCTTCTAGTCTTCAGGATCTGTCGCGCCAACGGATGCTGGAGTCGGTCACCGATGGCCGTGTGGGTACCGGCATGGCTGGTTTTAGCAACAAGCTTAGTGTAGAGCAGATTGAGCTTGTGGTAGATTTTGTTCGGCAGGCCTTTATGGGGAGCGACAAGCTTAATACCCGTTATCACACCGATGGCAATGGTTGGCCGGATCATGAGCGGTATAGCATAGCCTTTCCGTTTGCGAGGGGTGAAATTGCGCTCGATACTCGGGCGGAGCAATTGAGTGCCGAGCAACAACAGGGTAGGCGGCTGTTTATGGAGAGCTGCATTACCTGTCATGACCGGGCCAAGGTTGAGAGTGAGGGGCCGGTATGGGATTCGCGTGCTGTCTCCTATCCACGCACAGGTTACTCGCACCGCTTGCCAGATGCGGTATCGGCGGCGACGCCCTATTCGAAGCATGATGTGCCACCTGATATGGCTAATTTGTCCGGGCAGCAACGCCAGGGCAAGGATTTGTATCAGGCCAATTGTGCCTTTTGCCATGCCGCTGATGGCACTGGGCAGAACTGGATAGGCGCGTTTCTGCAGCCGCATCCACGTAATCTGAGCGTGGCTCAGGGTATGACTGCAGCGCGTCTGCGGGCAGTAATTTTAGATGGCCTGCCAGACACCACTATGCCGGCCTGGCGTCATGTGCTGGACGATCAACAGGTCGATGCAGTTGTCGCCTACGTTTTGCGGGCTTTTATAGATAAAGATCTCCGCTAGGCGAAGACAAATCTGAGTTATTATATTTTTGAAGCGGTTTTCTTGTTAAGAACAAATGTTGGAGAAGTTGAGACTATGATCAAGGCTGGCATAGTGGGTGGTACGGGTTATACCGGTGTCGAATTGTTGCGCTTGTTAGCGATCCATCCCGAGGTTGAGTTACGGGTGATCACCTCGCGTTCAGAAGCGGGTATACCGGTCGCGGATATGTTCCCTAATCTGCGCAACAAGCTTGATCTCTGTTTTAGTGAGCCTATTGTTGAGAATCTGTCGCAGTGTGATGTGGTTTTTTATGCCACGCCGCATGGTGTGGCCATGACAGGTGCAGCTGAGCTGCTGGATAAGGGGGTCAGGGTTATCGATCTTGGTGCTGATTTTCGTATCAAGGATATTTCAGTCTGGGAGCAGTGGTATGGCATGCAGCACACTACGCCAGGGTTGGTGGCTGAGGCGGTCTATGGTCTGCCTGAAGTCAACCGTGATGAGATTAAATCGGCGCATTTGATTGCCTGTCCTGGTTGTTATCCTACTGCCGTACAGTTGGGCTTTATGCCATTACTGGAAAACGGGCTGGTGGATATTAATCATCTGATTGCTGATGCCAAGTCGGGTGTTAGTGGCGCTGGGCGCAAGGCCAATATAGGTGCATTATTGTGTGAGAGCAGTGAAAGCTTTAAGGCTTATGCTGTTGCCGGCCATAGACATCTACCTGAAATTAGCCAGGCCCTGACTCAAATGGCAGGCGCGAATGTCAGTCTTACCTTTGTACCGCATTTGACACCGATGATTCGCGGTATTCATGCCACTCTGTATGCAACATTAAAAAATAATGATGTTGATTTGCAACCGCTATATGAACAGCGTTATCAAGATGAAACCTTTGTTGATGTAATGCCGGTAGGCTCTCACCCAGAGACGCGTAGCGTTAAAGGTGCAAATCAATGTCGCATCGCCATTCATCGGCCTCAGGGTGGCGATACTGTAGTGGTGCTGTCGGTAATCGATAACCTTGTCAAAGGGGCGGCGGGTCAGGCGGTGCAGAATATGAATATTATGTTTGCCCTGGATGAAAGTGCAGGTCTGAATGGTATTGCCTTGTTGCCATAATGATGGCGCAGTTGAATCAAGGACGGGATAGATGAAAACTGGTGAATTGATAGTCAAGAGCCACCGTCCCTGGCTACGATGGTTGATGTTGATTGCTGGCTGGGTAGGAGTGTTTTTTGTTGCCATATTTAGTTATTGGCTGGGACAGATTCAAGCTGGCTACAACCTTGTCGAGACTGCGCGTGAACGTGGGATTTTGCAGCAGGAATTAACCGAGCAGAAAGATAAGGCCAGGCAGCAGAGTGAGCAGGTTGCCGTGCTAGAAAGGACTCGGGCTATAGATAGTCAGTCCTATGGCGTTGTACGCAATGACCTTAAACAATTGCAGGAAGAAATTCTTGAGTTGCGTGAAGAGGTGGAGTTTTATCGTGGCATTGTTTCTCCAAGTGATCGCCAGGCGGGACTGGATATTCAAATTTTTAAACTCGAGCCGGCGGATGAAGAACGGCTTTACCACTTTGAGTTGGTGATGAGTCAGGTGCTGAAGAATGAACGTTTTGTTAAGGGGGTGGTAAAAATGTTTGTGCATGGGGTGCAGGATGGTGAACCTTCAAGTCTTAATTTCACGGATATTTCGCCGAATAAGAGCGTTGCCCGTAATCTCAGTTTTCGTTATTTCCAACGAATGGAGGGAGAGATACGCCTACCAGAGGGTTTTGTTCCCAGAAATGTGGTGATCGAGATGATGCCGCAGAAGCGCAAAGCGGTTAGCAAGACGTTTGACTGGCAGGCGGTGAGTGCCGGTTAGGCGGGGCCTTCATAGATGATGCGCCAGGTACCATCCTCTTCCTGGCGCCAGTGCTGTTGTTTGTGTGAGCTTTGTTTGTAGTTGTTGCTGTAGTAGTTCTGCTTAAACGTGACTATCCGCAGATTGTTTTGACCTGGATAGACGAAGATGCTGACCTCGCTGAGGTCGATATTGATAAATGATTTGTTTTTGCCAATGCGACGCTTATGAGAGGCCCATCGTTCGTAGTCTATAGTCTCGGAGCGAAAACCGTTTGAGTAGTGGCTCAGATAACGATCGACATCAAGGCTTTGCCAATCCTGCTGCCAGCCTTCTAATATAGCATCGAATTCATCGCCTATCCGGGTGGTGACTTGGGTCGCTTGCCAGTCTATTGAGTCGGTGATAATGACGGGTGTTTTGCCAGGTGTGATAAGCGGTTTAATGGTAAGAAAATCATTATTGCTGAGCGTGACACAGCCATCTGATGCGCGTGGACTGCGGCTATAGGTATTTAACGGTGTGCCATGTAGCCAGATGCCGTATCCTGTCTTCCCTGCGAGCTTGTCGATCACGTTTGGATAATTGATGGGGAACGCGCCTGAGCCATAAAAGTCGGGCAGCTTGTCAGGGGCGAGAAATTCTGTGACGTGGTAAACCCCAATAGGTGTTTTTTTGTCACCCTCGCGTTCTTTTATGGCGCCATTTTTGCCAATGGAAACGTAATGGTCTGTGACTAGGCTGAGTTTCCCATTATCGTTTGCATAAAGATAAAGGCGTGATCTACTGAGATCAACGATGACTATATGTTTGGTGTTGTCAGCGATTTTTATCAGATTGCCGGGGACAATGTCATTGCCCGGGTGACTTAAGTGATGCCGCCAGCGAGCCTGTGCTTCCTGTTTTAGTTTGTTAATGTCGCTGATCGAGCCAGTGCCAAGGAGTGGATTACCAAAGTCATTTATTGGTCCCGTTTTGGCTAGCAGTAGGTCAGCATAAATGAGTTGCGCTAGTTTGAATTTTGGGTTTTTCTGGACCAGGCTTTCAATTTTTTCCAGGGCACCGTCAAAGCGTTGGTTCTGAATGTCCTGCAAAGTGGTGATCAGTTGGTCTTCGCTTAGATTTTGGTGTTGCAGTTGTTCTTGTTCTTGAATGCTGGCTAAGCCGCTGTTTGCTTGGGTTGGGGTGTTTAATACTAATGACAAAGAAAGGGTCAGCCAGAGCATTTGCCTCTTAACATCGATTGTTGAGATGTTGTTGCCTGAGTTCATTTGTCTATTTCAGTTTCCAGTACGATGTGCCATTGATCTTGCTCTAGATTGAGCAGTAGCAGTTTGCTTGATGTTTCGGCAAAGCGATCAGATTTGTAGCGTTGCTTGAATTTAACACCGACGGCAGTTGGGCTGAGAATAGTCGTTTGCATATTGCTGATGCCCACCTTGATAAATTTTGGCGACTTGATGCGGTCGCGACGTTTTTTCTGCCATGTCGCCAGAGCGCTGGAATCTTGTGGTTTGAAACGGGGGCTGTAGAACTCCAGATAGCCGTCAGAATCCTGCTTCGACCAGGCTTCGCTCCAGGCGATTATGCGGCCTTCTATCTCATGTATATTGACTTCGTTGGCTGTTTTTGAAATGCCCTCTTGTGCCGGTGTCAGCGGCATGATTTCTGCCGGGCTGAGTTGCTCTATTGTTGGTTGTGTCGTCTTTTGCTCAGCTTTTTGCAGCGAAGGTGGCTCGGTAATCAAGCGAAGTTTAGGTACGGTCGGCACCGGTGACTGGCCGTCATTGAAGGCCTTGTTATAGGCAACGCTGGCCAGAGCCTTGTATATATCGCTCAGGTTTTCGTGGGCAGTTGCATAGCTGGGGTGGGTGTTAAGGGCAGACTGAAGCGCTGCTTCGGCCTTCTCGAAACCTTGTTGTTTGGCATAGATAACAGCCAAATTATTGCGTGGTTCGGGTAGAGTTGGGTGCTCGGAGATGATTGCCTCGTAAATACTGATGGCCTCATCTTGCCGATCCAGTTCGGTCAAGGTGGTGGCATGCAAAAAACGCAGTTCAACATCACTGGGACTGCTGGCTAGCATAAATTCAATTTTTGGTAAGGCTTCTTGAAAACGGTTTTGGCTAATGAGTGTCTGGATATCACCCACCGGGCTTGCCCAGCTGGCACTGCTTCCAAGGATTAATAGTAGGATTATGAGGCTTTGGCGTAGCATTTTTTGCTTGTAGATTATTTAGAGTTTAGTGATTCTACCGTGTTTTTTCTAAAAAACTCAATGTGTTGAGACATTTCTGGGTATTTGGCTGCTAGAGACTGTGGCCGCCGAGTTTTTTGGCAACTTGTTGTTTGTTCCAGAGGATGCCAAGTGTGAATGCCAGGACTAGGAGAACCAGAAACGTGGTGATTAGGAAGGTCAGAGTGTTATTTTTGTTTGGAGCTAGCTCAGCCAATTTACTGTTGAGCATTTTTATGTCTTTATTGAGAAGTTCAAGGCTATGACTGAGTTTTTGTTTTTCGCTATCCGTGTTTTTTAATTTTTGCTGGAGTTGCTCTAATTCTTGTCGGGTCTTGTTGTATGCTAGCTCCATTTCCTGCAATAGAATCTTTGCCGGCGGCGTTTTGCTTAGATAGATGCTCCGTATCCAGCCTTTTTTGCCGTCAGAAGTGCGAACGTATGAGTAGTTTCCGTCAGCCTTAAGAAACTCAACTTTTGTTCCAGAAGTTATGACTTTGAATGGGGGCGTCTGGCTGTTATTGTCGCTTCTGACACCAACACGCAAATTATCACCGATGTACAGGGTCGCGGCCTGACTGATTGTTGTTAGGCAGAAGAGTAGTCCGGCAATAATGAGTTTTTTTTTCAAACTATAGTCCATTATAGTGGCCTAACTGTGTGTTTTGACAGTTATTTCCGTATTGGCAAGATTGTTTCCCGTCAGCACGCATGGTACGGTTACAATAAATATTCTAATACCTTCAGGTATGGTATCGGCGTTGGCTAGTAATACTTAACTCCTTGAAGTTACATGCTTATAGCGGGTAAGTGTGAAATCTTTTGTGGGGGGTAAACTTCCTGCTCAGATAAGCCGATAAGTTATTTAGTCAGGATGATTTTTTATAGGGTACTGCAAAAGTCATGTTTTCGAGCAAAAAGCGTAAGCCGGCCAAGATAGATTCGTTGATTGGCCAAAACACATTGCTGAGTGGCGATGTGGAATTTAGTGGTGGATTCCATATTGATGGCAAGCTTAAGGGCAGTGTTAGGGCGGTTGAGCCCTCATCATTGCTGACCTTGAGCGATCAAGGGGTGGTTGAAGGTGATGTGCATGTGCCCAATATAATTCTCAATGGCACGGTGATTGGTGATGTCTATGCCAGTGAGAGGGTTGAGCTGGCGTCTAATGCCAAGGTAGTTGGTAACGTTTATTACAATTTGATTGAGATGGCGATGGGGGCTGAGGTCAATGGCAGCTTGGTTCATAAGGAGGAGCCTTCAGTGTCGGTAGCGGCTGCTGAGACTGTAGAGGCTTCGCAAAATGTGGTGTTGGACTCGAAATAGGCTCTTGCGGTCTTAATTATAAATGGCATATTCCTGAGTGCGATTATAAGCTATAATGCACCCAATTAAGTAATACATGAGGTTTGGTTTTATGACTATGGCAACAGCAGAAGTGGAAAGCAATTCTCCGGTAACCTTTTTCGACAGTGCCGTAGACAAAGTGCGTGAGCTGATTGATGAAGAGGGTAATGATGCGCTCAAATTGCGCATCTATATTACTGGTGGTGGTTGTTCTGGCTTTCAGTACGGCTTTACCTTCGATGAAAGTGTGAACGACGGCGATACAGTTGTTGAGAAGGGTGGGGTTAGTCTGTTGATTGATCCGATGAGCTATCAGTACCTGAATGGTGCTGAGATTGATTACAAGGATGACTTGGAAGGCGCTCATTTTGTAATCCGTAATCCGAACGCATCAACAACCTGTGGTTGTGGTTCGTCTTTTTCTGTCTAATATTAAGCTTTAATCGCTATAAAAAAGCCAGGCCCGTTCAGTCGGGTTCTGGCTTTTTTTCGTTCTGTGCTGGGTAGATTCCGCCCAGAATCAGGTTGGCACTTGCTCCGGTAACGGCGGCGATATTGCCGGGTTTGTTTTCCAAGGTCTGTTTTGCCAGCCAAGCAAAGGCTGCCGCTTCTACCCATTCCGGTTCAATCCCCAGTGCGGCAGTTGTTTTCACCTTGATGTCAGGTAAGTGCCGCTTAAGTCCCTGTATCAGGCTGGTGTTAAACGCACCCCCACCACATATGTAGACTTCATCGCAGTTGCAAGCATGTGTTTTGATTGAGTTGGCGATGCTTTCAATGCTGAGTTGTGTCAGAGTGGCCTGAATGTTTTCGGGCGTATCTTTGGTTGAGTGTTGTTTGAGCCAGTGCAGATTAAAATATTCGCGACCAGTGCTTTTTGGTGCGGGCAGGGAAAAATAGTCATCTGCCAGCAGTTGTTGTAGTAGTTGAGAGTTGATTTTTCCTGCGGTTGCCCATGCTCCATCTCTGTCATACGCTTGATTGAGGTGTTGCTGGCACCATTCATCTAGTAGGCAGTTGCCAGGCCCTGTATCAAAACCAGAGATTGCTTTGTTTAGATCTGCCGCTAGAACAGTAATGTTGGCAATGCCGCCAATATTGAGTATTACCCGGTTATGTTGTGGTGAACGAAAAAAACAACTATGAAAGGCCGGCACAAGCGGTGCCCCCTGGCCGCCAGCGGCAACATCACGACGACGAAAATCTGCGATCGTGGTGATGCCTGTGAACTGGCTGATGCAGTTGGGGTCGCCGATTTGTAAGGTAAAGGGCGGTGAGTTGTTCGGGGCATGAAAAACAGTCTGACCATGACTGCCGATGGCGGTTATTTCACTTTTATCAATGCGCTGCTGTTGGATGAGTTGGTTTGCGGCATTTGCAAATGCCCTGCCTAGGGCAACATCCAGTGCGCCAAAGTCGCGCAGATTAAAACTCTCTGACTGAATGAGTTGCTGCAACTGTTGTTTCAGTTGGGAGGGAAAGGCATGGCTGTGGCTTGCCATCAGTTTGCAGTTGTTGTTGCTGAAATTCAGCAGAACGGTATCGATAGCGTCCATGCTGGTCCCCGACATCAGGCCGATGTAGTAACTCATGGCTTAGATGTCAGAGGCTAAGGCAAGATTGGTCTGGCTGAGTAGGTTCAGGCTGGCTATAAGCTGGTTGGCCTGCAGTTTGAAGTCAGCCAAGAATTTTTTTGACAGAGATTGTGCATCAGGAAGTTTTACCGTTAGAGGGTTGCGTACTGAACCATTGACTCGAAACTCGTAGTGCAGGTGTGGGCCAGTGGCCAGGCCAGAGCTGCCGACATAACCGATGATTTGCCCTTGTTTGACGCGTGAACCAGAGTGGATGCCTCGGGCGTAGTTTGATAGGTGCGCATATAGTGTGCTGTAGCTGCTGCCATGCTGAATGATGACTGTGTTGCCATAACCGCCTTTTTTGCCACGATGAATGATTTTTCCATCACCGGTGGCCTTGATTGGAGTGCCGTGGCTGGCGGCGTAGTCAACACCTTTGTGTGCGCGAATTGTGTTTAACACTGGGTGTTTGCGTTTTAGGTTGAAGCGTGAGCTGATGCGCGAGAAATCAACTGGAGTGCGCAGAAATGCTTTGCGCATGCTGTGGCCATCGGTTGAGTAGTAGTCAGAGTGGTTGTTACCATCAGTGTAGCGGATGGCCTGAAAGGGTTTGCCGCGATTGGTAAATGTGGCAGCGACGATATTACCATCACGAATTTTTTCACCATCAAGAAAAACCTCTTCATAAATAACTGCGAAATTATCACCTTGGCGTATGTCGAGGGCAAAATCGATGTCCCAGCCAAAGATGCCTGCCAGCTCCATGGTGAGTTTGTCAGACAGGCCGACAGACTGGGCGCTCAAGAAGAGAGAGTCATTAATGGTGGCGGTGGCCTGTGCGGTACGGTATTCCAGCGGGCGCTCAATGATTTCAGTATCGAAGCTGTCTTGGTTGCGCATCATGTGCAGACTTTTGCCAAGATCGAATTCATAGCTGAGTTCGGTTAATTTATTTTTATCAATGCGCAGTTTGATTTTGTTTCCAGGGAAGAGGTGCCTGAATTGTTTGGCTGCAGTTTTATTTGATGTGACTTTATAAAGCTCTTGCGGGCTGAGATTGTTGCGATCAAACAGCAGTGAAAGATTGTCACCTGATTTGACGGTTGCGGTGCGCCATTCTCCAGGGGGTTCTGGTGTGGTGGTCAACGGTGTCGCCTCGGCGCCAAGGCGGTTTGGGGTTTCCAGACTTGTCAGCGTTTCGATGGTGCTCTGTGGAGACGCGGAATCGGGGGTGCGGGTTGCCCCGGCATCGTCCGACAACATGCCGATGACGATTATCAAGATCGCTGCGCCGCCAAGCACAAGCAGCCAATGTAAATTTTTGCCGACTATCATATTTATTGTTTTCGGCACTTGTTCGTCCTTATTGAAGCTTGTTTTGTAAAAAACCCGACTTGGCGCACAAAAAAACGCTCACATATTAAAACGTTAGCGCTACATTATAATCTCGTCAATGAAAAAATGTGGATTTGGTCGAAGTCTTGAGGCATTCCCATCTATAATGCCTGTTTTTTCCTGTTGAGTCAGGCTTAGTTTTTTACATATATAGAGGGTGACGATGATCGCGGTAGAAGAGCAACTTGAGCTGATCAAACGTGGTGCTGATGAGGTGCTCCGCGAAGAAGAGTTGGTGGAGCGTTTGAAAGAGGGCCGCTCTTTGCGTGTTAAGGCTGGTTTTGATCCAACAGCACCAGACTTGCATCTTGGTCATACTGTATTGATCAATAAGCTGCATCAATTTCAGAAGCTGGGGCATGAGGTGATGTTTCTGATTGGTGACTTTACTGGCATGATCGGTGACCCGACAGGCAAGAATGCCACTCGCAAACCGCTTACCCGGGATGAGGTTATCGAAAATGCCCGGACCTACGAGCAGCAGATCTACAAGATACTTGATCCGGAAAAAACCTTGGTGATGTTCAATTCCAGCTGGATGGGGGCGATGAGTGCTGCAGACCTGATTCAGTTGGCGGCTAAACACACCGTGGCGCGAATGCTGGAGCGAGATGATTTCAATAAGCGCCACGGCAGTGGCCAGCCGATTGCTATTCATGAATTTATCTATCCGCTAGTGCAGGGTTATGACTCGGTGGCAATGAAAGCCGATGTTGAATTGGGTGGTACGGACCAGAAATTCAATCTGCTGGTGGGGCGCCAATTACAGGAGGCGCACGGGCAAAAACCTCAGGTTGTCCTAACTATGCCTATTCTCGAAGGTTTGGATGGGGTGCAAAAGATGTCCAAGTCATTGAATAATTATATTGGCATCCATGAGACGCCCGATGAGATGTTCGGTAAGCTGATGTCGATTTCTGATGAGTTGATGTGGCGGTATTTTGAGCTGCTGAGCTTTCGTCCTTGGTCCGAGATTGAAAATTTGCAAACACAGGTGGCTGAAGGAATGAATCCACGTGATGTGAAATTCCAGCTGGCAGAAGAAATTATTAGCCGTTTTCATGATCGGGCAGCTGCGGCGCAGGCGCAGGCGAACTTCATTGCCCGCTTTCAAAAAGGCGCAATGCCGGATGACATGCCCGAGATAGTGCTTTTTGCTGTCAATGGAAAATTGGCAATTGCCAATCTGTTGAAAGAGGCCGGTTTGACCGCAAGCACATCTGAAGCAATACGTATGCTCAAGGCAGGGGCTGTGAAGATTGACGGTGCAAAGGTGAGTGACAGGGGGCTGGAGGTGCAGGCCGGCAATAGGGCCGTCTTTCAGGTGGGTAAGCGCCGTTTTGCCCGAGTTACCTTGAGTTAATGGCATTGTGTACAGCATTATTAAGGCCGGCTTTTTTATGGTTGGGGAAATGATTAGGTTGCATGGGAAGGCGGTGTGGTCTGTTGGGGCGGTGGTTCTGAAAGGAGTGAGGCTTGGTTAAGAATAAAGAAAGGGGAGGGTTCGTTTAAGAAAGTCTTGACGCAGAGAATTGCAGCCGTATAATGCGCCTCTCGTTTGGAAGCAGGCGAGACGAAAATCACTGGAAAAACAGATTGTTAGAAAGTGGTTGACGGCTAGTAAAATGGCCGTATAATGCTGCACTCCTTAACGCGGGACAGGCCAAAAGGCCGCTGAATTGGGGAGGTCAACAAGGAAGAATATTGTTGACGCGAAGGAGATTGGCTGTATAATGCGCTCCTCTTGTTAAGGCCTTCGGGTCCTAACCGCTCTTTAAAAAC
>Ga0316208_1000342_pt1 | contig 60417 bp, 53 predicted proteins | sample 3monopyrite_MG_FD_204944 | JGI IMG/M metagenome (GOLD analysis project Ga0316208, IMG submission 204944) | Microbial mat bacterial communities from mineral coupon in-situ incubated in ocean water Damariscotta River, Maine, United States -... | ecosystem: Environmental > Aquatic > Marine >... | reverse complement strand
GCAAATATAACCCCAAAAGTGGTATTTTTTATTGGAAGTGGATTTCCCTGCAGCTTACGATGAAATTACTAGATTCTTGGTAGATATTACAACCTAAAAAATTCGAGTTCTGGGACAAGCTCCTAGGTGTATTTAGTTTTTGTTAATTCTTTATGCACATCAATTACTTGCACTCTAAATTGCGATTCTATATCGGGATTTGGGCAATAGTTGCTATTTTAGCCACAAACAACTTTTTTCTTTCTGAAATAAGAGTAAAATACCTCTTTATAGCAATGATTAGAGAGCTCAATGAACATTACGGTCAATCAACAAGCCCAAGAATTTTTAGCCGATGTTATTCAAAAACATGACATTGATGATTTGCATTTACAAGTTATGGTCAAAAACCCAGGCACGCCGATTGCGGATTGCTTTTTAAACTTTTGTGAACGCAATGAAGTCCCTGCTGATGTTTTTGAATTTAAGCAAAACGGTTACAGCTTATTTGTTAACAAGCCTGATGAAAAATACTTGGATGGCGCAAGCATCAGCTACGATGAAACAGAAACAGGAGGCCAACTCAACATAAAGGCTCCTCAACTAAAAGGCAAAGAGCCAGAAAAGGAAGCTCCTTTGTTTGAACGAGTTGACTACTTTATTAATGCAGAACTCAACCCTTCACTGGCCATGCATGGTGGATTTGCCAAATTAGCAAAAATAGATGACGGTTATGCTTTTATCGAGTTTGGCGGAGGGTGCAATGGCTGTGGCATGGCAGGACAAACCTTGTCCATGGGCATGGAAAGCAAGCTTTTACGCGCATTTCCTGAACTCAAAGGCTTAATGGATGGCACCGATCATTCCACAGGTGAAAATCCCTATTACAAATAATTTTGAAATACACTCACTCCAAATCCAGATATAAAAAAACTTTATATCCGCCGTTGGACTAACTAAAAAAGAGAATTAATATGAAAAAAACAGCACTTATCCTTCTAGTTTTCGCCTTTATAAACATTCAGGCAAAACAACCCCACGACAAGAAAAAAGTCGTCAAACGCCCTCCTTATACTCAGATGCTTTTTCAACATGAAAATGTCTATATTGGTCCACAACCCATTTACACAGACTTTGCTACTATCAAAGCCGCAGGTTTTAGTAAGGTCATAAACATGAGAACCGAAGAGGAAATGAAAGAATTAAAGTTTTATGAAGATTATTTGCTAAAAAAAGCGGATATCTCCTATAATTTCATCCCCATTGGCGGTAAAGAAAACCAATATTCACCAGAAAAACTGAAAGAATTTGCCCAAGCCATGGAAGAAGCTGGTGATGGCAAGGTTCTATTGCATTGCCGTTCGGGGCACCGCGCTTCACAATTATGGGCCGCTTATTTGGTTCAATACAAAGGAAAAACTCCTGATCAAGCCCTAGAAATGGTCGCAGATATGGGCTGGTGGCCTATGCCGATGGAATCTTTATTAGGCAAAAAATTACATGTTAGTATTGAAGAATAATAGTATTACATAGCAGAGACCCCCTCATGAATCAACCACCAGAAGTAAAAATCATACCTGCTTTTGCCGTTCCTTTTGGAGCCTCATTTTTAGCCGATTGCGGCGCCATGAATCGCGACTTAAAACAATTGTTTTTGTCCAGAGAAACAGAGCAATACAAAAACAAGCATCGAAATTCTCTTGACACAGAGTTGGTTTTTGAAAGTAATTTTGACTTATTTACATGGCAACATGACTGTGTTGTCCAACTCAAACAGTTTATGACTGCTTGTGTTTTAGAAATGGTAGGTATGGTCAATAAATACAAGCGTTCAACAGTCCGAGAGTTTGATGTTTTTGCGGATGCATGGTACCACATCACTCGCAAAGGTGGATACTTTACCAATCACAACCATCCTATGGCTTCTTGGTCTGCTGTCTATTGTATCGATGGCGGCAAAACCGATGGCGAACCTGAAGATTCAGGTGTCACTCGTTTTTTCCACCCTCAAACAGCTGCCTCAACCTATCTCGATGCGGGCAATCTAAACATGAATCATGCGCCTTTTGCAACAGGTCACCAAGTGTTTAAGTTGGAGGCCGGGCAAATACTTATCTTTCCTTCGTGGGTTTATCATGAAGTAAGCACCTACTTAGGTGATGCAGAAAGAGTCATCGTCGCAGTGAATTATTGGTTCAATCATCCTGATAAAAATCCTCAAGTCGGCCCCAAAATCTATTCAGGACAGCGTTAGTATGAACTTCAGAAGTGACAATGAAGCTCCTGTAAATGATACAATCTTGCAAGCCATAGTAGAGGCCAATCAACACTGCGAAGAGTCCTATGGTTATGACCGTTATACCCTAAGACTGCAGGAAAAAATGAAACAGCTTTTTTCTTGTTGGTGCGAAGTTATTCCTTTAAGCACTGGGACCGCAGCAAATTCATTGGCCACCGCCTTAAGCACTCCACCCTACGGCTCCCTGTTTTGTTATGAAGGCAGCCATATGAATGTCGATGAATGCGGAGCTCCAGAATTTTTTTCTGATGGTGCTAAATTAATTGGAATCCAAGGCCAACAAGGAAAAATAGACCTTGATTTACTCGAACAAAGCTTGCAAGCCACAGGCTCACATGGCGAACACGAATGCTTACCCAGCTCAATTAGTATCACCCAAAGTACCGAAGCAGGAACTCTCTACAGTCTTGAAGAATTGCAGCGTTTCAATAAAATAAAACAGAAATACAATCTCTATTTGCACATGGATGGCTCTCGAATCGCCAATGCCTTGGCTCGTTTAAAGTGCTCAATTGCGGATATGACCTGGAAAACGGGCATAGACTTACTGTCTTTTGGAGCCACAAAAAATGGCGCCATGATTGCTGAAGCCTTGATTATTTTCAACCCTAAAATTGCTAAAGAAATCAAACGCAGAAGAAAAAGAGCCGGCCATCTCATCAGTAAAATGCGCTTTATTTCAGCGCAATTATTAGCTTATCTAAAAGACGACCTTTGGTTACACTTGGCAAGCCATGCAAACAAACAAGCGGATGATTTTTATCAGGCCTTAAAAAACTCCCATGAATTTGTCTATCCAGTACAAGCCAATGAAGTTTTTTTACGCTTGCCTGAAAACCTCATCGAAAAACTACAAAATCAAGGCTTTGAATTTCATGTATGGACCGGAAGTTCCGACATCATCCGCCTGGTTTTTTCGCATGCGACCCAAGGCAGCGATGTAGAACAATTAATAAAGGCAATCCGTGATGAAAACTGAGATAAAAAACCAAGTTCTTACTGACTTGGCTGAACTAATAAAACAAAATAGCAAAGAAATAATAGCTGCAAATCGACAAGATTTAGCAACATGCAATCAAGACGATGCTGCACTATATGACCGACTCAAGGTGGATGAAGATAAAATAAAAGGCATGCAAGCCTCAATCTTAACCGTCCAACAAATGGACGATCCACAGGGGAAGGTTCTCTACCGTTATAAAAAACAAGAGGGCTTGCTTGTTGAAAATAGAGTGGTACCCTTTGGTACAATTTTGATTATTTACGAATCCAGACCCGATGTGACTATCGAAGCAGCTATTACAGCCTTTAAAGCAGGCAATAAAATCCTGCTTAAAGGCGGCAAAGAAGCACGATTGTCCAATCTTGTGTTAACAGATTTGTGGCAACAAGCACTCGAAAAAAACAAGCAAGACCAAGGTTTTGTTCGCTATCTGGACTTTAATCGGCAACAAACCCAAGAATTAATAAGCAACAAAACACACAAAATTGATGTCATTATCCCACGAGGCGGCGAGCAATTAATTCGATCCATACAAGAAAACACAGACATCCCCATGATTATTTCTGGCCGTGGCAATAATTTCATGTATATTGATGAATTCTGCGATTTTTCCATGGCCACAGACATTGCTATTGATGGAAAAAAACGCATCAGTGTCTGCAATGCCTTGGACAAAATATTAATTCATCCTGCACGTACTGAAGATGAAATCACAGGCCTGATTAATGACCTTCAAAAGCACAAAATTCATGTAATGTGTGACGCTAAACTTCACGCTTTGAATGCTAAAACCGAGATATTTGAGGATGAATCTGTTTTTTATGAAGAGTTTTTATCGGATAAAATATTACTAGCCAGAACCGAAGATATAAAGACTGCCATCAATCAAATTAATCGCTACTCTGGGGGACACTCAGCTGTGATTATTACAGAATCACAAGAAAACGCCGACTATTTTCAAACCCACACCGATTGTGCGGCGGTGTATCACAATGCCTCCACCCGTTATACTGACGGTGGTGAATTTGGGCTCGGTGCAGAGATTGCTATTAGCACGCAAAAATTGCATTTTAGAGGACCTGTTGGACTCAATGAACTGGTCACCAACAAGTGGTTTATCTCAGGTAAAGGACATGTCAGAGGCTAGCACTACAAAAAAGAAACTCATTGTCAAAATTGGTTCTTCGACACTCACAGCGGGTTCCAACCGAATTTCTCGTGGCAAAATTGAAGACATCGCTAGGCAATTATTGATTTTACAAAAAAATTACGATGTTGCTTTGGTCTCTTCTGGCGCCATTGCCACAGCCAAACATTTTATTGAAGTCAACCAATGGAACAAATCCACTTCGCGCCAAGCTCTTGCAGCCATTGGCCAACCGATATTAATGCAAATTTACAACGAAATTTTTCGTGATTTCGGCTTAAAGTCAGCGCAATGCCTCGTCACTTACCGTGACTTTGATAACGAAGAGGCGCGCGACAATATTCTCACTACATTAAACGACCTCTTTTCCAATGGTTTCATTCCCATAATTAATGAAAATGATACCATAGCTATTGATGAACTGGTCTTTGGTGACAACGATAAACTCTCGGCCTATGTTGCGCGTTTATTAAATGTTGACTTGTTAATACTGGCCTCAGATATTGACGGTTTGTTTGATAAAAACCCACAAAAACATACCGATGCGGTACTAATGGAGACTGTCAACAACATCTCTAGTGTCAAAAAACACATTGATGAATTCAGCGATGAAAACAGACAAGGCACTGGTGGCATGACTTCTAAGATTATGGCCGCTGAGATTTGTAGCAGTAAAAAAATCGAAACATGGATTGTCAACGGTGGTAACAATAATTTCATTCTTAACTCCATAAACAAACACACTGCTCATACACGCTTTGTATTCTCTCCTTAACAAAACATCCACTATAGACATAGTTGCTATTTAGCGATGCTGTGGTTTTCTATATCGGGATTTAAGTAATAGCAAGCACTAATTGCCACTAGATTCACTGCTGTGCTTGAGATTTATGCTCTCAAGACCCATAATATTTAGCTGATTACAGATGTTATGAGGGCATTATTATGAGTCAATTTTATGATTTTAAAGCAAAAACGATTACAGGCGAAGAAGTTTCTATGCAGGATTATCAAGGCGATGTTGTCTTGGTGGTCAATACCGCAAGCAAATGTGGCTTAACGCCGCAATTTGATGGTTTGCAAAAATTGCACGAACAGTACAAAGAGGCTGGCTTGAAAATTTTGGGCTTTCCTTGCAATCAATTTGCCAAACAAGATCCTGGCAGCAATGAAGAGATTGCTAGTTTTTGTTTAAAAAACTACGGCGTGGATTTCACCATGTTTGATAAGGTGGATGTCAATGGCAAAGACGCTCACCCTCTTTTTGATTATCTAAAAGATGAATTGGGCGGAACCTTGGGCAAGAAAATAAAATGGAATTTTACCAAGTTTTTGATTGGCAAAGATGGTACGCCGCTGAAACGCTTTGCTCCAACAAAAAAACCAAAAGACATTGAAAAAAATATCAAGGATGCTTTGGCTTAATTTTAATCAGGCTTATTCACTCAACGAACGCCACAAGTAAAAATTCAGATACGATTCCCAACCCGCAAAAGGCTGAAAGAGCGTGTCTATGGTGTTTTTGTCTGGTTTTTTAACTGTTGCAAAATGCTGGTGCAGGGCTGAACTGAGTCCTGTATCACCATAGGCAATGCAGGTCATATCACGCAGGGATTTCATGCAGACATAATTTGCTGTCCATGGCCCGATACCTTTTATGGCCGTGAGTTGCGCCATTTGCGAAGCTTTGTCGTGTTGGAGCAGTTGTTTCTTATCCAGAACATTATCGCAAAAGGCTTGAGAAATATTTAGCAGGTAATTGATTTTTTGTTTGGAGAATTGCATGGCGACCAAGTCTTCGCGCTTGGCTTTTAATAAAACTTGCGGACTTGGGAAGGCATAATACTCTTGCTTGTTCCGACTTAATTTATCACCGTAGCGGTGCACCAAACGTGTTTTGATTTTATGCGCAAAAGTTAAGTTAATCTGTTGCCCTATTACACACCAACACAAGGCTTCGAACAAATCAACAATACCCATCAGCCGCAAACCACAATACTTTTGTGGAAAATCTCGGGTCGGTGAATGCTGCTTTAATAACTGATAAAAATCGGACAAATCACGCTCCAAATCAAACCAATCGCAGATATAATCCTTGCTTTGGCGAATATCTTGTTCACTTATTTCTGTATTTTGGTCAATTTTTTCGAGGCTAATGCAAAGCTTTTGACTTTGCTTGTTATCACTCACTGCAAGAAAAGCCAATCCAGATTTTAGACGTATGAGTCGCCTCACTGCGGTCGCATCAACAGCATACAAACACTCATCGTAACCTCGATTGAGAAATTGAAGACAGGCCGAAAAACTAAAATTTTTGGGCTTTTCAAGCGTGAATTGCATATTCAATCCCGTTCAAACCTGCATCCATGTATCAAAAGCCAATGCAAAACGCGTGGCCGCCTTGTCATCAAAATTAAAATACAAAGAAGGTTCAATAAGCTCGATCTCCATAAGCAAATACTGCCCCTGATAGGCAACCAAATCTATCCGTGCATACAATGTTTTTTCTGGGATTGTCGTTAGCGCTTTTTCAGCTGCTTTTTGCAAATCAAGACTGGGCTGAATGCTTTTCAACAGACCTCCATGTTCTTCTTGCACCCGAAAATCTCCTGATTTTGGCGTTTTTAAGATGCAATGACTGTAGTTTCCTGCAAAATAGAACAAAGAATATTCGCCCTCTTCAATAATTTCAGGCACAAAGGGCTGAACCATGAGTTGGCGATCTGTTAAAGAAGCTTCCAGTAAGGATTGCAGCTCCTTGTAATTGCCTTTTTTCAACCAAAAAGTATTGTCGGAGTTGGCGCTGATGGTGGGTTTAATAATCAATTGAGTGGTGTTGAAATGATCAAAATAATCTGCAACTTGAGTGAAATCAAACGCCTCTAACCAGAGCGTAGGAATGATTGCCGCCCCTTTTTGCTCGACTTCGCGCAGGTAGTTTTTATTGATATTCCATTGTGCAATTTTCAAAGAGTTCAGCAATACCGCCGAAGAATTCTCAATATCAGCCAGCACCTGCATAAAAGCGGAGGCATCTTGTTGATAATCCCAAGTAGAACGAATGATAACCGCGCGATACTGACTCCAATCCGCCTGTTTGTCACGCCACGAAACATGATCGACCGACCACCCTAACTGATTTAAAGGAGCATCCAGTTTTTGGTCATAAGTGACAAAATCATCCAGTGTATCCATGGTGAGTATGGCGCATTTTTTTGATCGTGATTCTTTCATAATAGTTTAAGGGTTAAGATTCTTTTAAACGCCAAATTATCAGCAATAAAACCGATGCCAGAACCAACAACATGGTTTGTAAGCCGAGACGGCCGTGCAAAATAGCTATTGAAAGTCCAAAGCTAACGATAATAACAAGGGTTGCTTTTTTTTTCGATTGACGCGAGATGCTTTTTGTTTGTTCCCAGCGTCTCAAATCTTCACCAAAATACTTGTTGTTCAGTAACATTTTGTGAAATCGTGGAGATGATTTGGAAAATATCCCCAAAGCGATGATTAAAAATACCGTGGTTGGCATCACTGGTAACAAGGCACCGATTATTCCCAGAATGACGAAAAACCATCCCAGTGCTATCATAAACTTTTGTTTGATGCCTTGATTCATTTGAGGATTTTATGCCATTGTCTCTTAAAAGGGAATGCTACAACTGGTTAATCTCGAATAAAATATTTTTGAAACAAAGGCTTCAATGCATTGTGGTCAATCTCAAAAACCAACGCCATTTGTTGCCCTAATTTGTTATCAGGAAAACCTTGACGATGAAACCAAGCGAGATAATGGCCGGGTAATTCGTACAAGCGATGACCTTTGTACTTGCCATAGGGCATAATTTGATTGAGCGCATCAATAAATTCTTGTTTTTCTTTTTGGTTGAATTCTATCATAGGGATTTTATGAATGAGTTAGCAATAACTTATCCAAGCAATTGGCAAATTTTTCTCGGTTTTTGTGGTTTAATGCAGCTGGACCTCCTGTTTCAACTCCACTGTTGCGCAAGGTTTCCATAAAATCGCGCATCTGCAAACGGGCTTTGATATTTTCTGTGGTGTATAACTCTCCACGAGGGTTAAGCGCTAATGCGCCTTTAGTAATCGCCTCTGAAGCCAAAGGAATGTCCGCCGTCACCACTAAATCACCTTGGTTTAACAATCTCACTATTTCATCATCAGCCACATCAAAACCTTGATGCACTTGAATGGCCTTAATGTATTTTGATGGAGGTGTGGCTATATATTGATTAGCCACCAAGGTAACAAAAGTGCCTGTACGGTTGGCTGCACGAAATATAATCTCTTTGATAACATTCGGACATGCATCAGCATCTACCCAAATTTTCATAATCGTCTTGTGTTTTATAAAGTCTTGAATCATATAGAAAATGCGACGAGAACACAAGCTCTTAGCAATGATGAATAACTACCCGAGTTCCGATAAAAACTGATCAACTGTCATTTGTTGTTCTGTCTTGATTGTTTCATTAAAACAGATGCCTTCTTGCTTCAACATTTTCAATATCGGCTGATAAAACTCTGGACTCATGGGCAAGAGTAAGCCTTTGGCAGAAATTTTATTGCTGGCAATAAGTTCGCTGGCCATGGCCGCTGGGTAACCAACTGTTTTTGCCATGGCACTGTAACCCTCTGGCTCACCTATTGCTTTTAACAATGAGGCAATAAAGTACCGTTGGTCGTTTGCTTTTTTTATAACAAATTTATGCAGCAAGACCACCATGTCTTTTTCGCCCTTTTGGTAACTAAGTTTGCTCAATAACAAATCACAAAAAACATCCAAAGCTGATTGTTTGACGCTTATGTGCAAGTCATGGCTAAAGATTTCTAACCACTCCAGTGTCTTTATGATTTTCTCTGGCAGGCCCTTTTGAAGCTCTTGAACGCAACTGCATTCATTGAGCTTGAGAATAAAATCATGCCATGAAGTGTTTTCAGAAAGGACTAATGGCTTGGTTTGCATCAATTTTAGTGCTTTTATCACCTGAAACAATTCGGTAAACCCTTGATAACGCAGGGTGCCACGTAATATGTTTTGTGCCGATTGTATCCCATAAATAGCAGCATATGGCAATGAGTTACGATTGGGGTAGCCTTGCAAATCAAGTGCTTGCACTGTGATGTTTTGACTGCAACTCATCAAATCTTGGCCTTGTACATGGACTTTTTGTTGATTCTTGAGATAGCAGGCATCGTTTAATAAAGCCAACAAAGCACCGCGGGGTTCCCATGAAAATTTGTAAGCAACAGGGTTGTCATTGTCATCAGGTGCAGGGATACCGCCACACCACGAAACAAAGGACTCTACTTGTTCATCCTTTTCATGAACAGAGTCAATTATTTGCATAGCACTGAGATGATCGATGCCAGGATCCAGTCCGATTTCATTCAGAATAATAATTCCTGCCTTTTTTGCTTCATCGGCTAATTCTTTCATGGCCTCAGATTCGTAACTGGCGGTCACAAGATGAACTTTTTGTTTTATGCAAACTTGCGCTATAAGTGGATGCAAAAAAGCTGGCACCAAACTGATAATAAGATCATAATGACCCAAATGCCGTTCAAGTTTTTGAGCTTGACTCACATCTAGCTCCATGGCTTTGACCTGGGTAAATTTATCCGCCAATTGTTGCGCTTCGGCCAGAGTGAAAGCAGCTATTGTGATTTTGTTTTGAGGGTTTCTTTGCAGGTATTCGACCAAAGGTTCTGCGACAAAACCCGCTCCTAAGACTAAAAAGTGAGGCATAATATTTTCTGAATTCTCAAATTCCAAGCAAAAAAAGCCTGTATTCGAGAGTTGAGTAGTTATAAAGTTTCAGCTTAACCGTAAAATTTATCATTGAAAAGTTATAAATGCAGAGTTTATGGCAATTAGCTCATTCTTCTGGAACAAATAATGCTACTATTATTGTAGCTACTCAGCCCGTCATTCCCGCCTTCGCAGGAATGGCAACGGTGTGTGAGTTACCTATTACCCAAATCCCGATATAGAAAATCACAATGAGAGTACAAGCCATTAATGCACATCAATTACTTGCTCTCTAAATTGCGATTCTATATCGGGATTTGGGTATTATTTTAATCATTTGGGGTATTAATCAGAGTGGAAAATTTAGGATTTGTTTCAATAGTACCAGTGATCATCACCCTGATCATTGCCATTTGGAGTAAGAATGTCATCTTGGGCTTGTTTGTCGGCGTGTTTTCGGGAGTTTTAATTCTGCATGGGCTCAATCCCTTCACGGGTCTAAGTATTATGATCGAAAAATACATGATCCTACAAGTAACCAGCAATTCTCATTCGGGCATTCTGATTCTGATGGTTGTCATTGGAGGCTTGGTAGGCTTGATGGAACGCTCTGGTGGAGCGGTTGCTTTTGCTAGTATGGTGATACGCTTTATCACCAGCAAAGCAAAAGCACAACTGGCCGCTTGGATGAGTGGTTCTTTGTTGTTTTTTACCGACTCGGGCACTCCTCTTATTGTTGGCCCCTTGTTTCGGCCGATTGTTGATGGATTAAAAATCTCACGACAAAAACTGGCGTGGATTATTGATTCCACTGCTTCACCTGTTGCTGTTTTGATTCCATTTATTGGCTGGGGTCTTTATTCTCAAGGACTTATTGCCCAAGAGTTTTCTCAGCTAGGTGTTGAGGAAAGTGCCTTTGCTGCTTATGTGAAAGCTGTTCCTTTTCAATTTTATTCTATCATGGCGGTTATTTTGGTGCCGATGATTGTGCTCATGAAAGCAGATTTTTCTAGCATGAAAATAGCCGAAGATGCCTGTGCAGAAGACAATAATTCAGCCATAAAACCACCCGAATTCAGCAAAGAACCAGAACCGCACCCTCAAGCCAAACCCATTTTAGTCTGGTTGCCTCTATTGTTGATGCTTGTCATTATGTTTGGGTTGTTGATTCCTCAGGGTTTTCCTATGGACATGTCCAATATCCCTGGCAATGCCTTTCGTTCGGCTTTATCCACTGCTTATATCTTTTCTGCGGCGGTGTTGATTCTTTTGATGGCTCATTTAAAAATCAAAACCTTAAGTGCTGGTTTTGCCTTGTATTTAAAAAGCATGAGTGCCATCATCAACATTCTTATTGTCTTAATTTTAGCTTGGTCATTGGGAGCTATTGGAAAAGACATGGGAGCTGCTGCTTATATTGTTGCCTTGGCTGATGGCTCGTTTTCTCCAGTATTTATCCCGTTAATTGCTTTTCTGGTTGGGGCTATTATCTCTTTTTCAACTGGCTCATCTTGGGGAACCTATGCAATTCTTTTTCCTTTGATTATTCCGATGGCCGATCAATTTTCTGCGCCCATGTCGGTCTGTATTGGCGCGGTTTTATCTGGGGGATTATTTGGTGATCATTGTTCTCCTATTTCTGATACCACTATTTTATCAGCTACAGGTGCTGGGTGTTCGCAAATGGATCATGTGAAAACACAATTGCCTTATGCCTTATTCAACGCCGCTTTTTGTAGTATTGCTTATGTTATTGCAGGTGTCACTGCTAGTGTTTGGGCTTTGATCTTTGCAATTTGTGCGATGTTTGTCGGTTTGCTTTTCATTAAAAAACTGCAATCCAAAAAAAGGCGCTAAAGTGAATAAGCGCATTGTTATAGAATCTAAAAACCTGTGCTTTTGTCCTTTTCAAGAAAAAGACTTTGACTTGTTTTATGAAATATATTCGGACAAAAAATTAATGAAATATGTGAATAAGCCACTGGATAGAGAACAAGCCGAGTTATTTTTTAAAAAAACACTAAAGCAATACACCTTAAAAAAGCCCAAATACTTCATTGGACAGATTATTGACAAACAGAATAAAAAAATTGGCCTTGCAGGAATATTTTGGAATCACGAGGATGCTAGGAGTTTGTCCGAGAATAGGAATCGTAATGAAGGAAAGCTGGGTTTAGGGCTATTTTCCGCTTTTTTGAGGAGAATAGTCGCTCTATTTGACGAGAAAAAGCGGAAAATAGCACAAATCCAGCTTTTCTGTAATAGGTTTTCTATTCTTGGACAAGCTCCTAGGAGCTTGTCCGAGAATAGGAATCGTAATGAAGGAGAGCTGGATTTAGGGCGATTTTTCGCTTTTTTGAGGAGAATAGTCGCTCTATTTGACGAGAAAAAGCGGAAAATGGCGCAAATCCAGCTTTTCTGTAATAGATTTTCTATTCTGGGACAAGCTCCTAGGACTGCTGAAGTTGGTGCCATGTTATTAGCCAACAATTCAAACAAAGGCTACGGCAGTGAAGTCTTTAAAGCGATTATGAAAGAGCTTTTTACCAACAGAGGCATTGATCAGGTGGTCTATTGCCATCACCCGCAGAACACCGCGGCTCACAACATCTGCCAGAGCCTCGGTTGCCAGATTATGGAAAAAAACAACCAGACTAAAAAGACCTTAACCACATGGTCTATGAGCAACAAAGATTTCAGAAAGCTTTACTGCTGAGAAACATGTCTCGATTGAGTCGTTTTGTTAGCTTGCTTTCAAAACAAGCTAACAAAACAGTGTCTTATTCTGCTTGCTCTTCGGTCTCATCATCAGAATCGTCATCTGCTGGAAAAACACCACAGATAAGTTCCGAACTGTATTTTTTGACTTCTGTAACAAAAGAATCGCTGATATTCTTTTCTTTTAACATATCAGAAAGTGAGTCGTATTGTTGCAGTGAATTACCTTGAGCAATTTCTTCAAGAATTTTTATAGCCTTATTCATTTTTATTCCCCTTAATTTTAAATTAGATATTGTTCTAGTCCCGATATAAAAAGGCCATTGAAAGTACACCTAATTAATAAGCATAAGCAACCAACAATGATAAATTCACTTCTTGCGTGATAAAGTTTTTTGCTGGTGATTTCTTAAGCGTATGCAGGGCTTGCGCTATCGTTGTCTTTTCTAGAACGGGATTTGAGTCTTGATACTATCATATTTATGCGCATTAATCTATCTGCATTTTATCCAACAAATTTAATATATGCGTATTACTTTGTGGGACTCTGCATGGAGGAATAACCACTGTTGTTTTAAGGGAAATATCAGCTGCGGCGAGATTCTGTAACTCTATTGTGTCAATACGCGGCTTTTCTATGGATAAAATGGCACATTCATACAAGGTTATAGTGTGATCTTTTGGATAAAATTCCAGCAACATATCGATAAAAACTTGCCGCAGCTGGCTGCTGGTGGAAAATTTAGCTAAACTCTGATCACCTGCAATACCCACTTGCCACATGACTAAATATGAGCTTGTATCCAGTGTCTTTTTCTTAAACATAAACTGACTGGCTTCATAATGAATGCAGCCCCGAGTGCCAGGATCAATGCCTAAATCTGCATACAGGCAATCTTCGGCCGAAATACCTGGTTCCATGTGCGCCTTAAAACCTTCTTTTCTGGCTTGTCTGATGGATTCATGAGGCGGCCAAGCGAACACTCCAGGGTGACCATAAAAAGCACCACAGACTTTTTTACCTCGACGTAACTCTATGAGAATCAACTCTATCCACTTGCGATACGTCACCATCCGTGAAGTCCCTTCTTGATAATAAGGCTGGAGGCTGACAACCGTGTCATTCATGCTACGCACCCACTCTTCTACCAAACTATTGGAAGCTGCAACAAAAACAATATCTGCATTTTCTATATGGGTTCTGGAAATAGGTGTGATATGTGCTCCCAGAGTCATACCTAGCCCGACGTTAACTAAACTGCCTTTTTGTTTCATTTTCAACCTCTTATCACTTTTAAAATTCACCTTGCTTTCAATAGACCATGAGCTAACCTACTTCTCGGACAAGCTCCTAGAGGCCTTTGCATACTACGCAAATCCCGATATGAAAAACAGAGGAAAGTAGGTAAATTTAATCATTTTTCACTCCTTATCCTAGTTATGCAGAGGTCTCTTGTATATTAATTCGCACAATTATGCTAGTATTTACATCATTTTATTATTGGATACCTTTGATTTTGTTCATTAATTTTGAACCAAACAAATACATTTATAGTGCTTCGATCTGTTATCACTTCATACTTTCTACTCTGCTCTGTTATTTTTTGCAGTTTTGGCTATGCCAATGAAAAAGACTCTCTTGCCATTCTACAAATAGATTCCTTGCTAGAAGAAACTGAAAAATTAAGAACATCGAACAACCTTGAAAACTTAACGACCAACTTAACAAAACTAAAAGAACTGAGCTCGCATTTTTCCTTGTCTCAAAGATGCCAATTTGATTTTTTAAACGCTTACCAATTGACCATATTAGGCCAAAATGAAAAAGCGATAGAGTTGCTTCTTTTTAGCTCAGCAGAATGCCAAATAAAATCCAACAGGGTTAAAATAAAGGCCTTGTTGGCTAATCTTTATGCTCTGTCAGGTAATTATTACAAGGCTATATCGACTCTCGATTCATTATTGTCCCACTTGGATGATATCGACGAACCCGCTGTAAAACACATGGCTTATATGGTTTCGATAGTCGTTTATGACATTGTCAATCAACCTGAATTAAGTCTTAAATTTATTGATTTATTGCTAGAAGGCTCCCCCCCTGAAATTTATCAATGCAAAGCGCAAGTTTACCGCTATATCTCTTATTTTAAAACCAATCAAGATAAAGATTATAGTACCGAGGTTCCAAAAATCTTTCAGTTTTGCTTATTACAAAATGAAAACTTGTATGCTCATTTTGTTAATATTTATTGGTTCAAGTACCGATTAAAACAGCTAGATTCACAAACAAACGAACCACTCAAACAATTGTTGTCTGATCTTAACAGAGTTCGCGAAGGAATCGATAAGACTAAATACAAAAACCTCATTGTTATGAAAAACAGTATTCTTGCGCAAATCTATTACAAATTAAACAATTTTGAGTCAGCTGAAATTTATGCACAACATGCAGTCAATGAAGGAAAATTGATTGGTACAACAGAGCAACAAATCGTTGCTGAGGCTTTGCAAGTCCTGATTGACATTAAACAGATGCAAGGATACTATCAAGCTGCAAATAAATACTTGCAAGAAAAAAACAATTCTGTCAACAAATTTTATACCGACAAACAAGCCAAACTCATGGCTTATCAAACCATTAAACATGAAAACCTAGCCAACACCTATCAAATCAAAATGTTAAACCAACAAAATGACTTATTGCAGTTAGAAAAAGCTTTGGCTGAAGAGTCCAAGACCAATCAAAGGCTTGTGAGTACTTTGTTAGCTTCCTTGGTTCTGTTTTCCATATTGTTAATGTATCGCATGCGAAAACAACAGCAAAAATTCAAAGCACTGTCCGAATTGGATCACATGACTATGATTTATAACCGCAAAGGAATAAAACAACACATGGATTACATCTTGCCTTATTCAGAAAAAAAACAAGAGCAAGTGGCCTATGCTATTTTTGATTTGGACTTCTTTAAAAAAATTAACGACAAATACGGTCATGTGATTGGCGATTGGGTCATCAAACAAGCTATTCTTGCCTGCCAAGAAATTGGCAATAAAAAAATTACTTTTGCCCGAATTGGCGGTGAAGAGTTTTCACTCACCATGCGTGATTCCACTATCGATGAAATTAATGAAATGTGCGAACAATGCCGAATTGCAATAAACTCAATCCAAACGAAAGAGGAAACAGGTCATGAATTTAGGATCTCCGCCAGTTTTGGTATCAGCACCTCTGAGGTATCAGGCTACAGCTATTCCAAACTTATGGCTCATGCAGATTCAGCTCTGTACAACTCAAAACACAAAGGACGAAACCAAGTTTCATTTTATTGTTAGTTTTTCGGTAACTACTCGCCCCCTCCAGTCATTCGGGCGAAGGCGTGAATCTATAAACAGCTACATAATTACTCAAGAGCCTGAATAAACTCAAAGACTTCCTGAGCATGACCCTTAACACGCAAGTTGCGCCATTCTTTGATTAAAACGCCTTGAGGATTTATCACAAAAGTTGAGCGAACAATCCCCATATAGGTTTTTCCAAAGTTTTTCTTTTCCTTAAATACATCAAAATAATTGCACAATTCACCACTGGTGTCGGCAATTAAATCAAAAGCGAACTGATATTTTTCTTTGAAATTTTCTTGCCGTTTCAAGCTGTCTTTTGAAGCGCCCAGAATTGCTGCATTGTTTTGCGAAAACTGCGGGAATAACTCACTGAACTCGCAGCTCTCTGTAGTGCATCCAGGAGTACTGGCTTTGGGGTAAAAATACAACACTAGATAGCGCCCACGATAATCCGATAGCTTGGCTTGTTTGTTTCCTGTTAGCAAAACATCAAAATCTTTAGTTTTTTCTTCAATCTTAACCATTTGTTTCTTCCACTTGCGATAAACTACGCAAGTTATCCTAAAATGAATGAAATGTCCAACTTAAGCGCAAAAGATTTATACGGCTGCATGACTGCACTCGTCACACCCATGGCAGATGATGGCTCAATAAACTACCACCAATGGCGGAATTTACTCCAGTGGCAAATTCAATCTGGGATTAAAGCTGTTGTTGTTGCTGGAACAACAGGCGAATCCGCTTTGCTTAAAAAGAATGAATTTAAACAATTACTGAAAATTGCTGTCGAAACATGCCAAGATTCAGGAACAAAAGTGATTGCTCAAACGGGCCACATAGAAGCAGACAAAGTCATAGAAAGCAACCAATGGTCTCACGAGATAGGTGCTCACGCTGTATTAGTGGTCACTCCCTACTACATCCGCACCACACAATTAGGCCTCGAAAAGCACTTTACTAAGATTGCCGAAAATTCTCAGCTTCCCATGCTACTTTACAATGTCCCTAGCCGAACGCAAAATGACATGAGCGCTGCAACAACCGCTCGATTAGCAACACATGAGAATATCATTGGGATTAAAGAAGCCTCAGCAGAAAAACAAAGAATTAATGAATTAGTCACACTCATTAAACAGGATTTCGCCATTATGTCAGGCAATGATGATACTTTTTTGTGTTCTATGCAACAAGGGGCTACTGGAATAATCAGTGTTGCTAGCAATGTTAGACCACATGCCATTACCCAAATCTGCAACTTTGTGGCTTTAGGTGATATTAATTCGGCAAATAAATTAAATTCTAGTCTGGATACGCTTTATAAAATGTTATCATATCAGCCCAATCCGATTCCTGTAAAATATATGTTACAACAAATAGGGCTTATTAGCTCAGGAATTCGAATGCCTCTGGATTGGTTCGAAGGCAAATTAGAAGGCATACAACACGAATTGCAAGAAATTAAAAAAGAGTTAAATTTTAAAATATGAAAAAAATAGCATTATTATCATTAGTGGCACTGTTTCTTAACGGTTGCCGTTACATCCACACACAAGAAGCATACCTGAGTGCAGAAGCAGTAAAACCATTAACAATACCAGAAGGAATTGATCGGCCTAACACCACTTCTTCGCTAGAAGTCCCTGAAGTCATAGCAAAAAATGCATCCAATGAGAAAACGGAAGTCTCCCCTCCTGATATGCCAATTCGAACCAGACAATCAGAAAATGGCAATGTCAAAATTGAAAACGCCAAGGGTTATCCTGTTTTGACCGTGAAAACAACAGCAGAATACATGTGGCAAGCCATGACCAATATGGAACTTGAGAACTGGGAAATTGCAAACAAAGACCAAGACAACTGTATTGTTCTACTGAAATACATCGATCAGGATGCCTTAGAACGAAAAGAAGCAGGAATATTCAAGAGACTTTTTACTCGTGACAGTTATTATTCGGATTATTCGGGCGAATATAAAATAGTTTGCGAAGAAAAAGGCAGTCGCACCATCGCCAAGTTTAGCCAGAAAGATGGCTCCTTGGCAAAGTCGTTTTTATCCGACAATGTTATGACAAAACTTTATGAGCAGTTTGAATAATTCTAAATCCCGATATAGAAAATACTATACAAACTGCATAGCCCGCACTCTCAGTTGCGTTTCTATATCGGAATAAAATGTATTCCCGCTATTTAAATCTCTTCAAAAGCCACTATCCAGCAAAAAAAATTGCGCCTCTATTAGCATTAATCGTTGCGCTCTCTCCTTTCGCTATCGATACCTATTTACCAGCTATTCCAACCATGGCTCAGTATTTTCAGGTAGAAATACATCGCGTTGAGCTATCCATTCCAATCTATTTGCTGGGCTTTGCTTTGGGTCAAATCACCGGAGGTCCGCTGTCTGATAACTTTGGTCGCAAATGGATTGGTGTCTTGGGTATTAGCGTCTTTTTTCTAGCCAGCTTGTCCATTGTTTATGTCTCTACGGTTGAACAGCTGTGGTTATTTCGCTTTATTCAAGCTTTTGGCGGAGGTTTTGGCTTGGTTATTTGTGCTGCCATTGTCCGTGATCTTTACGATGGTAGAGATGCCGCAAAAATATTCACACTTATTGGCCTAATAATGATGATTGCACCCTTGATTGCTCCGACAGTTGGCTCTCTGCTGTTGTCGTATTTTAATTGGCAAGCTATCTTTGTCTTGCTGGCTCTCTATTCTTTTGTACAAATATTTGTTATCTTATTTTTAATTCCCGAAACCAAAAGACTTCGTAAAGTCGCAGGCTATGTTCCTCTTAGTTTTAATAAAATTCTGCACAATTACTGGAGTATTATTTCTCACAAAAAAGCCTTGCCCTTTTTGCTCTGCACCAGCTTTGTGGCCGCCACCATGTTTGCCTTTTTAACCGAGATCTCTTTCTTGTACATCGAATATTTTCACCTAACCGAAAGAACGTTTGCTTGGTTATTTGCTTTGAACATTTTAAGCATGATGACTTTTAATCGCATCAATCATTATTTGCTTGATCGTTGGTCGCCACGAAAAATTTTGCGTTTAGGTTTGTCCATTCAAACCCTTTCAGCCTTGTTATTGTTGCTGCTGTATTTTACTCAACTCATAGCACTCACAACAGTAGTGCTATTGCTTATGCTTGTTATTGGCTCTTTTGGGCTTATTGCTCCTAACAATATGGCTTGTTATATGACTTATTTCAGAAAATCAAGTGGTACAGCCAATGCTGTGGTCGGTTCTTCGCAATTTATTTTTGGTGCGCTTATCGGAACATTACTGACTTATTTGCACAACAAAACACCCTTGCCTATGTTTTCCTTTATTTTTATTTCGGCTCTTTTGGGCTTGCTTAGTTTTTGGTTTTCAAAAAGTCCAGCAGAAAATTAAACAATGTATCCTTTGAATTCAAGAGGAATCCTGAGGTAAAATCTTCTTTCTCAGACAAAACAAACAACAAGTTTATGAACACTTCTCTCCTAGAGCTACTAAAAAAACGCCGTTCAGTATTATCAAGAAACTTATCAGAACCTGGACCCAATCAAGAACAGCTGCAAACACTGCTCGAAATTGCTGCTAGAGTACCCGACCATAGAAAACTTGAACCTTGGCGATTTATTGTTATTGAAGGAGAAAATAGAAAAAAATTAGGAGAAAAATTTTGCGCTATTCGACTAAAAGAATGCACGTTGAGCGACGATCAAATTCTCGCTGAACAAAACCGTTACACTCATGCGCCTACAGTTATTGTTGTTGTTTTTTCTCCCGTACAACACAAAACTCCTGTTTTTGAACAGCTGTTATCCTGCGGAGCCGTCTGCCAACACATTAATTTAGCCGCTACGGCCTTGGGGTTTAGTAGTCAGTGGGTAACCAACTGGTGTGCATTTAACAAACAAGCGCAAACTGAGTTAGGCCTTAAACCTGAAGAATCTATTGCTGGTTTTTTTCACATTGGAACTGCAAATTGCCAACCCAAAGAACGACAACGACCCGATTTGTCAAAAATAACCACGTATTACCCAAATTAATTCAACTTTTTGTTGATTTTATTATTTTTCGTGATAAATTTCAAACATAGCTTTAAAGACAAGAAAGAATTCAAGAAACAAAAACAGCGTTTTTAAACCCTATACTTTATAAAGATGAGGCGAGAGACAGGCTCGATGACCCTCAGGCAAGTTCGACAAAAACTCCTTTTTGCGATAGTGCCAAATCCTGACCAATACTGGTAAATATAAAGAGAGCATTATGAGCATTTCAAATAAAATCTTTTCCGTAGCAACCTACACTCTTGTTTTAACTGCATCTTGCATGCACAATTCCATTTGTTGCTGTATGCGACACTTGCAATCGCCTAATAAATCTTAATTTTTTAACCCAACAACAGTCAAGATTTTCAGGCCATTGCATTAAAAGGCATAGGGACACCTGTATTCCTTTTTCTCTCAAAGTCTGAATCTCTAAATCGTGGAGAATCAACATGACAGCTAACTACCAAAGCAAAAACCAACAAGGCAGAACAACAACGGGCGCGACAAAGACTGGCAACGAGATTATCTCTGTGGTCAAAAAACTAGAAAAAAAGACTGAACAAAAAACCCAGTGTTTTACCAGCTCAAAACGGTTTGAACTGGAATGTGGCGAACACTTTAATTCCTTAACCTTGAGTTACTCCACTTATGGAAAACTTAATCAGGATAAGAGCAATGTTGTGTGGGTCTGCCATGCCTTGACTGCTGATGCCAACCCCTTGGATTGGTGGAAAGGTCTGGTGGGAGACAATGATTTATTCAATGCCGATGAGCACTTTATCGTTTGTGCAAATGTCATTGGCTCTTCCTACGGCTCGACCTCCCCCTTGAATTGTGATGCAGACAAGCGCTTTGATGCTTTTCCTCAGGTCAGTATTCGCGATAACATCCATGCCTTTATCGAATTGCGCAAACACTTAGGCCTAGACAAAATTCATACTCTTATTGGTGGTTCAATGGGCGGACAACAAGCTTTGGAATGGGCCATTATTGAATCCGAGGCCATTGAGCATCTGATTTTACTGGCCACCAGTGCTGTATTATCTCCTTGGGCCACGGCTTTCAATCAATCGCAGCGCCTCGCCTTGTTAGCGGACAAAAGCTGGGGTAAAAAATCAGCAGATGCCGCGCAAAAAGGCTTGAAAGCCGCACGCAGTATTGCCCTATTAAGCTACCGAAATTCCCAAGCCTATAACCAAACACAACAAGATGAATTTGACTTTCATAGAACCAACAAAGCTGTCAGTTATCAAAATTACCAAGGAGAAAAACTTGTCAGTCGCTTTAATGCCTACAGCTATTATGCGATGACTGAAACCATGGACACACACGATGTCGGCCGTAAACGAGGAGGAATCAAAAAAGCCTTAGCCACTATTCAAGCACAAACTCTGGTGATTGGAATTGATTCGGACTATTTGTTTACACTTGAAGATTCGCGGCTGTTGGCCGATTCAATAGCAGGAGCTAAATTAGAAGTAATCTCCTCCGATTTTGGCCACGATGGTTTTTTAATTGAACATGAAAAAATATCAGCTGTCATCGAAGACTTTTACAGCGAATCTGCACAAAACAACGCATCTGTTGGACTATTTGGCTTGGGTTGTGTCGGACAAGGGTTTTATCAGCTCTCACAGCAATGCATTGAGACTGCGCAAATCAAATCTGTAGCCGTCAAACATAATTTTAAAGCCCGAAAATTTGCCTCTGACAAAATTACAACCCAACAAGACCGTGTCTTAAATGACAGACAAATAGACACCATTGTAGAAACCATTAATGACGATGAAATCGCCTACACTATTGCCAAATCAACGGTTACAAAAGGTAAAAAGTTTGTTTCTGCCAGTAAAAAAATGATAGCAAAGCATTTGCCCGAAATCATTGCTTGGAACAAGACTTATCAAAACTCTTTTTTATACGAAGCCGCAGTGGCTGGGAGCCTGCCAATTATTCGCAATTTGGATTTGTATTTCGATCAAGCAAAAAACCAAAGGATTCAAGCCATTATCAATGGCTCTAGCAATTATATTTTGACACAAATGTTTCATAACAACAGCACCTATTCTCAGGCCTTACAACAAGCGCAAAATCTCGGATTTGCCGAAACTGACCCGTTAGCCGATGTCGGAGGCTTTGATGCTAAGTACAAAGCTATAATTATTGCCGCTCATGCATTTGGTTTTGTTGTTCATCCGGATTGTGTGGTAAATTTTGGCCTGCAAAACATAACAGCCAATGACCTTGATTTTGCCAAAAACCTAAAAAGCAGCATAAAACAAGTCGCGACATTAAGTAAAACCGATCAAGGTGTCAGTATTACCATAATGCCAGAATTAGTCGCCTCCGATTCAGAACTGGCAAAGACCGATGATGAAAATAACCTGATTATTTTAACCAATAACAATACCGAATTTTATTTCAAGGGCGCTGGTGCTGGCTCGATAGCAACTGGCACGGCTGTTGTTGCTGATTTACAAGCCAGCAAAGACAATTATTGTTACCACTATAAAATCAAGGAGCACTTAAAACTGGACTCTGAGTTGCCCCTCAAAGTCAGAATAAACAAAAAAGATTTCAAACCTTGTTACGGCACTATTTATCAACAAAGTGAACATCACTGCATGCTCTTAACAAGCTACGCAAAAATTGCTGATTTGGCAAAAAAACAAGCTTTTGTAGTGAGAATACCATGACGACTACAGAACTTTTATTGGGCATTCTTGGTGGATTTCTCATGGGCTTAAGTTCAATAGGTCTGATGTTGTACTTGGGCCGCATTGCAGGAATCAGCGGCATTATCCAAGCCTCTCTCTTTGCCAATGAAAGAGCTTGGCGAGTTGTGTTTATTGCTGGATTAATATTAGGCTCTAGCTTAGTGTTTTATTTTACTCCGCACAGCATAGAAATCAGAACTGATTTTCCTTTGGCTTTATTGGCTCTCTCAGGTCTATTAGTCGGGCTTGGGGTCGCTGTTGGTAATGGTTGCACCAGCGGTCATGGGATTTGTGGAATCAGCCGTCTTTCCAAACGCTCACTAGTCGCCACTGCGGTGTTTTTTGCCACGGCTCTACTCACACGTTATATTGTTCATGATTTATTGGAGTTGTTGCCATGAAAAAAAATCTTTTCGCTTTGTTTTTTGGAGCCTTGTTTGGCATTGGCTTAGGACTTTCCAAAATGACCGACCCTCAAGTAGTGTTGGGATTTTTTGATATCAGCAGTCAATTCAACCCGCTTTTGCTTGTTGTTTTTATCTCTGCATTAGCAACAACTCTTGTCGGTTACAGATTTGTGTTTAAGCGTAGCCAACCTCTAATCGATACAGAATTTCACTTGCCTGAATTCACAGCCATCGACAAAAGACTCATCTTCGGCTCACTGGTATTCGGCATAGGCTGGGGTCTTTCCGGATATTGCCCCGCTCCTGTTTTGGGTATTCTCCTGTTTAATCCTGTGGAGTTTATGGTCTTTGTTTTGCCTATGATCTTAGCCTTTTATTTTCTTAAGTGCATCAAATACTAAGCCAACAAAAAAGTTAAAATATTGGGATTATGTGTTTAATGAAAATTTCAACATCACTATTCAGCAGTGCTGAGTTATGTTGAATAGTTACATTTCAACAATAAAAATATTCATGTTCGGAGGAATCTCTTGTAAAATTAAGCGATTATACAAAAAAAGGTAAAAATCATGGGCAGAGCCTACCAAAACCGCAAAGAGTCAATGGCCAAGACATCGGATATGAATGCCAGAATCTACAGCAAACATTCGCGAGGAATCTACGTTTGTGCTAAACAAGGTGGCACTGATCCTGATGGCAACCTCGCATTGCGAAGTTTAGTCGATAGGGCAAAACGAGACCAAGTTCCTGCTCACGTTATTGCTAAAGCCATTGATAAAGCCAAAGGTGGCGCTGGTGAAGATTTTGCCGTGGCAAGATACGAAGGTTATGGTCCTGGAAAGTGCATGGTTATTGTTGATTGTTTAACCGACAATCCCAACCGAACTTTTGGTGATGTCCGTTTGGCTTTTACCAAGACCAACTGTAAAATTGGCACTCAAGGCTCAGTCTCACACATGTTTGATCATGATGCTATTTTTGTTTTTGCTGGCGATGATGACGAAGCTGTTTTAGAAGCCCTGATGGAGGAAGATGTCGATGTTTCTGATGTCGAGTGCGAAGAGGGTAAAATCACCGTTTTTGCGCCACATACCGAATACTTCAAAACAAAAAATGCTTTAATTGCTCTGCTGGGAGAAATCGAGTTTGAAGTGGATGAAATTCAATTCATCCCACAATCAACAGTAGCTATTACTGATGCTGAAGATTTGGAAAACTTCGAAAAATTTAACGATATGCTCAATGATTTAGAAGATGTGCAGAACGTTTATCATAATGCAGAGCTTTAAGTTCTAGGAGCTTGTCTGATAATAGGGCCCATTGAATATCTCTCAAAATGCCGTGCTACTTCTATGATTGACTTTTAACCCATATTGACACTGCTTGATGGCAGCTACAAGGGATGCACGCCACTTTATTGCTGCCGAATAACCGTAGGGGCATCCCTTGTGGCTGCCCGTTAAATAGTAGATTTTCTATATCGGGATCTGGGTATTAGTTAATGCTCTTTTAGCAATATATTACACACTTACATACATGTTTCTATAGTAAATTGGCTACATTAGCTTGCTCTAATAAACACATTAAAGCACATTGCTGATTGACTTGTTAATTTATCGGCAATTATAATGTTTGGCTGAAAACAAAGAGCTTAAGCATTATGAATGAATTAATTGCCTCGCAGGGCATAAGTTTCACCTCAATCTCACGCGGTCTTCTTGGTATGGTAGTCTTGATTGCTATTGCCTATATTTTTAGTTCCAACCGAAAATCAATTTCCTGGAAAGTTGTCGGCATTGGTTTGTTTATGCAGCTTATTATTGCAGTTGGAGTGCTCTATGTTCCTTGGGTAAAAATATTTTTTGAAATCATCGGTGGTTTGTTTGTTGATGTTATGGACTTTACTAAGGCTGGAACTGGGTTTTTATTCAATTCTTTTGTCACGGGCAAAATGGAAGGTCCTTTGGTTACCTTTGCTTTTGTCATACTTCCCACCATTGTCTTTTTCTCGGCTTTAACTTCAGTTTTGTTTTTTCTTGGAGTGATTCAAAAAGTGGTTAAAGGGCTTGCTTTTGTTTTAACCAGAACACTTAATATTTCTGGAGCTGAAAGTTTATCGGTTGCTGGAAATATCTTTTTGGGACAAACCGAAGCTCCATTGATGATTAAAGCTTACCTAGAACGCATGAACAAATCTGAAATCATGCTGGTTATGATTGGCGGCATGGCTACAGTTGCTGGTGGTGTATTGGCTGCTTATGTGAGCTTTCTTGGTGGTGATGACCCTGTACAACAAGCCTTTTATGCTAAACATTTGCTCAGTGCTTCTGTTATGGCGGCACCTGGTGCTATCGTTGTTGCAAAAATATTGATGCCTCAAACAGAGGAAATTAATAGCAACATCGAAGTCAGTAAAGAAAAAGCAGGATCAAACTTACTCGATGCTATGGCCACAGGCACAACTGAAGGCATGAAACTGGCCATGAATATTGGTGCGATGCTGTTGGTGTTTTTCGCCTTTATTGCATTGGTTAATCACATACTTAAAGTTTATGGTCATTTTACTTCTCTCACACATTGGACCGTGGCTAGTGCTATTGCATTGGTTTTGAGCTTTTATAAAAAAGAGCAATGGAAACCAATCAAAACATTTTTTTTAACTGTGCTTGCTTTATTGCTGCTCGTGGTCGTTTATCGCTACATTATGGTCATAAGTGTTGAGGGTTATCATTTCAATAATAGCCTAAACTCTTGGGTCGCCAACAATACAAATTATCAACGACTGTCTTTGGAATTTATTCTGGGTTACACTTTTGCACCACTTATGTGGTTAATTGGGGTGGCTAAAGAAGACATTACCATGTTAGGCCAATTACTGGGCATTAAATTAATTGCCAGCGAATTTGTCGGATATATCAACTTGGGTGAATTTAAAAATGTCGCCAATGCCATGCATTTGAATTATGAAAAATCCGTTTTAATTGCCACTTATATGCTTTGTGGCTTTGCTAATTTTGCTTCCATCGGCATTCAGGTCGGAGGCATTGGTCAATTGGCTCCAAATCAACGCAAACGCCTGTCTGAATTTGGTATGAAAGCTTTGCTTGGTGGCACTTTGGCCTCATTACTTTCTGCTAACTTTGCGGGGATGTTGGTGGGCTAGATATTTCTTAATAACTGCCTGAACTAAATTAAGCTCAAATTTCGATATGCAAGTATGTTTTTATCGTATTTCTCCTCTCGGGATTTGAGTTAACTATCAATCTTATTTTATGGATTAAATCATGAAAAACACACAATTCACACTTCTTATTTTATTAATATTCACATTAAATGGCTTTGCAAAAATACCCTTAGAGGATTTCCTAAAGGCCTCCGAATTTAAAAGCGTTCAAATCTCACCAGATGGGACCAAACTTGCAGGAATACTCGAATCTAGCCCAGGGACTGATAAGATTTCGATTCTTGATCTAAAAAAGATGAAGGGGCTCTCCTCTCTTGAATTTGGTGAAAACAGAAAAATTAGTGGCCTGTCTTGGGTTAACAATAAAATGATTGCCATGAACATCAACCAAACCGAAGGCTTTTTGGATAGAAAGGGCAAATGGGAAGCCCTATATCTAGTCAATGTCAATGGCAAAGGCAGTTATCCTATTAGACAAAGAGGAAAAACATCTAAAAGCCAAGGAAGAGCTGGCTCTAACAGAACCAAACAAGGCTTTGCTACATTAGTTAGTGGTTTGCCAGATGAGCCTAATATGATATTAGCACGTGTTGCGCATAGCAGTTATTATTTGGCCAAAATCAATATTAAATCGGGTATTGAATATCCCCTTTCTAAACCTGCTGACAAGCGTTTGCAAAATGTATGGGTCAATAATGACTACAAACCAGTTGTTGCCGTTTCTGCCTATGATCGTGTTTCAAATTCCAGTAATTTTTATTATAAAATGCCTGATGCAGATAAATGGACAAAGCTTAATTTTATTGATGATGAAGAAAAAAGAATTTCTTTTGCTGGCAGCAGTAAGGATCCTAAGTTTGTTTATCTCAAGTCCAACCATGATACTTCAACACAAAGTTTGTATAAGTTTAATTTAGCCACAGGAGAATCTAAAAAACTATACACCAATGAGGTCTCTGACATTGAAACCAGCATCTATAACCTTGATCGACAGGCCATAGGATTTGGGTTGGTACCCGATTATCCTCAAGTTGTTTGGGTTGATGAAAAGGATTCTGTGGCTCAAATTTACAAAGGACTTCAGCAAGCTTTTCCTAGCCAAATCATAAGTATCTACAATGCAACCAAGAAAAAAGATAAAATTATTTTTTATGTATCAAGCGATACTAATCCTGGAGATATCTATCAACTTGACATGAAAAAAAATAAAATCACTAAACTCGTTTCAACACGTGGGTGGGTTAAGCCAGCAGAAATGGCCTCAATGAAGTCGGTTACAATAACAGCAAGAGATGGTTTGAAAATGCAAGCCTATCTTACCCTTCCTAATGGCAAGGAAAACTCCAAAGGCCTGCCATTGGTCGTACATCCTCATGGTGGACCTTATGGCCCGAGAGACTACTGGAGTTTTAATCGTGATGTACAAATCTTGGCGAATGAAGGCTATGCTGTATTGCAACTTAACTTTAGAGGCTCGGGTGGATTTGGTCGAGATTTTCAATCTGCAGGATACCGACAATGGGGTAAAAAAATGCAGGATGATTTAACTGATGCCACACACTGGGCTATTGATCAAGGTATCGCCAACAAGGATAAGATTTGTATATTTGGAGGCTCTTACGGCGGTTATGCAACACTTCAAGGGCTTGTTAAAGAACCTGATCTTTATAAATGTGGGCTCGGATATGTCGGTGTTTATGATATGTTGAAATTTAGAACTTGTGGCGATATTCCACAATCTCATGATGGAAAAACGTTTTTAAATAAAATCATTGGCGAAGATAAAGAAGATCTAAAATCAATTTCACCCGCTTACAATGCTGGTAAAATCAAAGCAAAAGTCTTTCTTGCTCATGGCGAAGATGACGTACGTGTACCCATGTGCCAATATAATTCCCTTGAAAAAAGTTTAAAATCTGCTGGTGTTGATTATATTTCTATGACTAGAGACGAAGGTCATGGTTTTCAAAATCCAAAAAATGTTAAGGACTTTTATACCACAGCATTAAAATTCTTTAAAGAAAGTTTGCAAGACTAAAATAGGTTTTATCTAAGGGAGTCATTGACTCCCTTTTCTGTTTAAACTCCAGTTCACAGAAGCCAATAATTATGCCTAAAGCTGATGTCTATCTTATTGATTCGAGTATCTTTGTTTTCAGAGCTTATTATTCTATGGATTATTCTATTACTTCTAAAACTGGAGTTCCTATTAATGCAGTGCATGGATTTACTCGATTTTTAATACAATTTATTCAGCAGGTGAAGCCTAAATTTATCGCTTGTGCCTTTGACGAATCGTTAGATAATTCCTATCGCAAGGAAATTGATCCAAATTACAAGGCCAATAGAGAACCCGCACCAGCCGAATTAAAACATCAATTTAAGCTTTGCCAAGAAGTTTGCAAAGTATTAGGGGTAAAAACTTATGTTGATGGTTATTACGAAGCCGATGATATTATTGGTACTTTAGCTCACAAGCAACGAAAAAAAGGACATCGTATTCATATTGTCTCTGCGGATAAAGATCTTGCACAATTGTTGAAAATGGATGACACTTGGTGGGATTATGGCAAGTCAAAACCTTTATCTAGCCAAGATATTCACATTAAGTTTGGTGTACAGCCCTTTCAAATTGCTGATTTTTTAGCCCTAACTGGTGATGCTGTTGATAACATCAAGGGAGTTCCTGGTATTGGTAAAAAGACAGCAGCCTTTCTCTTAAATCATTTTGAAACTTTAGAGGAGATTATCAAACGGCACCATGAAATTACTTATTTAACTTTTAGAGGCGCTAAATCCTGCCAAAAGAATCTCGCAAAAAATATTGAGACCGTAATTCTTGCAAAAAAATTAACTGAAATTGTTCATAACATGCCCTTAGATGAACATTGTTTGACGCGCACGACAGTTGATGAATCTCGTATTGGAGCCTTGTTTGATTATTTGAAATTTGGCCCTCTTTTGAGAAAGAACATCATTGATTTGAAAAAATATTAAATTAGCCGTTTTGTTTTTTTATTAGTGTGATAGAATAATTAAAAAAATATGGACTAAATAAATGTCAAATATTCAAATATTGGTTGTTGATGACGAACCTGATATTTTAAAGCTTTTAGAAATTTCCCTAGGGCGTATGGGTTTAACTGTCTATACAGCTGCAACAATTGGTGCAGCTAAGAGTGAACTGGATAAAACCACCTTTCACTTTTGTTTAACCGACATGAAACTTCCAGATGGAAATGGTCTTGAACTGGTTGAATTTGTCAACGAAAAATACCCCAACACTCCCATAGCTGTTATTACAGCTTATGGTACCATAAATCATGCTGTTGAAGCCCTAAAGAAAGGGGCTTTTGATTTCATTACTAAACCCATTAGTATTCAAGTATTGCGTTCTTTGGTTGCTAATGCGATTAAATCTTCTAGTGAAGATCAAAACTCAAAGAGCGATCCTTCTTTAATAACTCAACTCTCAGGTTCTTCTGAATACATTCAAAACCTAAACCAAACCATCCAGAAACTTGCTAAATCTCAATCTTCCGTTTGTATTTTAGGTCCTACTTGTACCTCCAAAAAACTTATAGCCAAATGCATACATAATTTATCGCACAGACATACCCATGAGTTTTATAGTTTTGATTGTCTTGAAAATCATCAGGAAATCATTGAATTATTTGGTGACAAGTCTTCTGATGGTTTGTTAGCCAAAGCTTCTGGTAGCACTTTATTTCTAGAAAACATAGATGGTTTAACTTTAGCCTTTCAAAATAAGTTATTAAGTATTCTTAGCTCTAAAAAAATTGATTTGATTAATGGTGTTACAACAGATTTGGACTTTAGATTAATTTGCGCTTGCAATGAAGACATACAACAAAAGATTGAAATTGGTGAATTTAAACAAGAACTCTTTGAAAAAATCAGTGTTATTACTATCAATACCACCTCTTTACTACAGCACAAGGAAGACATCCCTGGCTTAAGTAAAGAATTACTTAGGGAATACTCAGAAAAATGGAAGCAATTGCCTTGTAAGATTGATTCTCAGGCTTTACATACGCTTTGTAATTACGATTATCCTGGCAATATACTTGAACTGAAAACCATACTTGAAAGGGCTGCAAACCTCTGTGACAACAATATTATTAGAGAAAAGGATTTGGGGTTTTCTGATGAAGCCAATACTCAACTCTTATCACAACGTAACAATAAAAATCTTGAGGAGTATATAGAAGAAATTGAAATTCAAGAAATTACTAATGCTCTTAAGTTAACCAACAATAATAAGACTGCTGCTGCCAAAATTCTTGGTATTAGTTTTCGTGCTTTAAGATACCGAATAAAGAAACTAGGGATTGGATAAGACCTAATTTCCTATCTTGATATCTGGGTTAAAACAGAAGTCCATTGCTTGAGAATATTTGCATTAGAAAAATTATTATTGTAACTTACTTTCGGTAAACTACTGTTCCACTGTTGCAAAATATTATATATTTCTTCATCCGAACTTGTATCTATCAACGTATTATTATCATGCAATATTTCACGCGCTGCTCCAATGTCATGAGCCACAACAGGAGTCCCGTATGCATTTGCTTCTGCATATATTAGGCCAAACGTTTCTGCAAATGAATTCTGAGGGTAAAATACACACAATGATTCTGCAATATGCTGCATCAATTCATTAGGGGCTAAACTCCCCAAGAAAATGATATCATCGTGTACTATTGCTTGACTGTCTTTTTTGTAACCAGGGTTGGCCACATATAACTTTAGTTGGGGTAATTTTTGCTTCACTTTTACAAAGTGTTCAATCACTTGATCCAATCCTTTGTTTGGTGATGACAAATAGATTAATTTGTTTTTATCCCTTATTGTTTTAAGCTTTTTTGGGGCAGGAATCGGATTATAGCAATACTCAATATTTATGCTTTTTAGGCCCTTTAATAGATTTATCCCAAACAGCCGTATTTCAAATAATCTTTTCAAATGAAATTTGTGTGTTTTTGAATTAGCGATTAAAGTAATCTTGTTTTTTCTTAAACTTCGGTGTTTGAAGAGGTATTCTTTGTTCTTATAGGTGTGCAACCATAAATACAATTTTACCTGAGGAAATTTTTCTCTAATCTTAACGGCATAAGGAAATTTACGCAAGACGACTATTGCATCTGGATTTAAAGTTTTTAAAGCGTTTAGTGGCCAAAATGAAAGCTTTTCATTTATTTTACTTTTTACTTTTCTCGATTTTTGCAATACAAACACCTTGTAGTGGCTGGATAGTATATTTGCAGTACGAATAACACTGGATTCAGTCCCTCCCAAGGGCTCATCTCTTAGCGTATTATTATCATAAGCTTTCGGATAGGTTGTATCTATGAAGAGTATTGTTTTTGTCATTGCGATTCTATATCGGGGTTTGGGTATAAAGTAAAAATTCGTTTAGCTTGTGACTACTAAAATAAAAGTAGCCAAAGAAACAAGTGCATACTTTTAGGCTACTGGATTATTGCATTTGAGGCAATGACTTAGTTATTGTTTTTTATTTAAGGCTTAAAAAAAGCCACTTAATTTTTATAATTAAGTGGCTTAATCATGCCTACAAATATCGCCACTACTCAACCCGTCATTCCGCGAAGGCGGAAATGCCAACAGTGAGTGAGTAGTTACCAAATATCTATTTATACGTCTTTGTTATTCTCTTTAGATTCCAACGTTTTTCTGGTTTTCTCTTCGAGTTCAAACTGACTACGCTCTAAATCTTTTATTAACTTAATCTCTCTTAAGGTATGCTTTTCCCACGCCCTAGCATCTTTCAATATAGACTTGGTTTTTTTAGCTTGTCTGAAAGCTTGCAAAGCCGATTCATGCTTCTTTAAGTTAGAATAAGACATCCCCATTAATAAATAATTATTTCCAGGGTTTTTAAGGCCGCCTTTTTCTGAAGCTTTTTTGGCAGCATTTGCTGCCTTTTGGTAATCTCCTGCATCAAAATAGACGCCAGCTAGTCGTGCGAAAAGTTTGCCTTTGGAAGAAAGCTTTGCAGCTTCTTCTAAAACAGGAATAGCCTTATCATGCTGATTGGCTTGTGCCCATGCATTTCCTAATGTTTCTACATTTTTTTGATTGCGTTCAATTATCTTATCATTCATGCCTTTCTCGATAATTTTAGCCGCTTTATAAGGAACTTCTTCGCCTAAAAACATATAAGCTAGATTCAAAACATCACCACTTTTTTTCAAGTCGCCATTGATATAGATTGCATCAAAGACTGCTAAACGGCGCATATCCTTACCAAGTTCACCGTACATACCAGCCAATTGTTTCAAATAATTAACTTTAGGATAAAGCTTCACCAACTGTTCATAAGTTTTAGCTGTATTTTTATAATCGCCTTTATCATAATAAAGAGCAGATTTTAAACGCAACCAATTTTCTTTAACCTTACGACCCGCTTTTGTTTCTAATGAAACGGCCTTATCTACATTAACCAAGGCTTTGTCGTAGTTTTTAAGTTGGTAATGCGCTTGCGCTAGCATAATATGTGCAGTGGGCGTTGGCCTACCTGTAGCTTTTAACCATTCATTCATATATTTTATGCACAAATCAAATTTCTCAAGTTGAAAATTCAATTGGGCAATTGTATATTTTGCTTGAAGAGCTAAAGCCGCAGGAGTTTCTTCAATTTTAATCACTTCTGTATAGGCCCGTATTGCATTGACATAATCTTCTTTAGAAGCATAGATAAAGGCGTAAAAATTCCACATCTGTGCTTTACCATAACCTTTAATTTTGCCTTTGTTTTTCAACACATCCAACACTGCTAGGGCTTCGTCATGGCTACCTGCTTCTGTCAACTCTTGAGCTTTCATTAATTTTTCAAATGTTTTAGCGTCAATAGCACCAGTCGCTTTTTGTTTTTCACCACGCGCAGCCATCACGAATGTCGAGGCGATAAAACCTGCAATGATTAGTAGTAATGTTATTTTATTTTTAATATTCATATTAATCATCCGCTAGCTTAAATGTAATTTTAGTTCGAACACCTTTTACATCTTGAGGCACACCATCAACCACACGCGGTTTATATTTATAACGCAAAGCGGAATTTATTGCTGCTTTATTAAATATTTTTGGAGGAACTGCTTCTATTACAACAGGCCCTTGCACAGTGCCTTGTTTGGTTACAGTATATTCTAAAAGAACATATCCCTCGATGCCTCTCGCTGAAGCACGAGATGGGTATTGTGGTGCAACTTTTACAATGGGTAAAAACTCACCATCTGATGCTGATAATCCAGTACCAATACTTAAATCCAGATCTGCCGACATACTGTCCGGTGCATTTATAGCTCCAATTTGAGAATCTGCATCCACTTGATCGAAATCCTGCTGAGGAATTTCTGGTGGTGGTTGCTCATCTACTTTTGGCTTTTCTGGCTTTTGGACTTCTCTGTTGGTCATTAATTCAGTTTCTGGCATAAAGATATCTGGCATTTTCATGCGCTTTTCGTTATCCATTTTAGTTTGCCCAAACTCGATTAATGCCACCATTAACATAATGAGTGCCGCCGTAATTACAAAGGCTAAAGGCACTGTTATAATGGCTCTTTTAACTACCATATCAGCGCTCCTAATTACTCGTTGTTGATAAGGATACTTTGCTATTTCCTACGACTTGTCGAGCAGCATCAAGAACGGAGGTAAATGTTTTTACTGAAGCCATCTCATCGGCTTGAATAACGACACCACCTTCTGGGTTTTCTGCATGCAAGCGTTCAACGTTAGCTTTGACTGAACGTACATCAATTCTACGTTTGTCCATCCAAATTGAATTATCAGCACTGATTGCAATCAATACTGTGGTGTCATCTTTTTGGTTGGAAGTACTGGCTTCTGGACGGTTGACTTCAACGCCCGATTCTTTAATAAATGTTGCTGTGACGATAAAGAATATTAGCATGATAAATACCACGTCTAACATGGGTGTCAAATCAATGGCACCTTCTTCTTCGCCTGCAGCTTCTGAAACAAAACTTCTACGCATAGTTTTTCTCTTTTATTTGTTTAGTTTGAAACTAAATTAACTTTTAGAATTAATTTTGATATAAGGAATTTGCACGACTAGATTATCTTACAAATTCCAGAATTATCAATTTAACGGTTAATCTTCAAAAGTTAAATGTTCCTCTGTTAAATTATTTTCTTTATCGGCTAATTGAGTGACGAAAGTATTTGCAAAAACACCTGACAAAGCAACGACCATTCCAGCCATTGTTGGTATGGTTGATTTTGAAACACCGCTGGCCATTGACTTAGCATCGCCGCCACCTGTTATTGCCAGTGTTGAGAAGACTTCAATCATTCCCGTCACTGTTCCTAACAGACCCAATAGAGGCAATAAAGCAATCAATGTTTTAATCACTGAAATATTGGCATTTATTTTTTCTTGAATTTCAGAGATTAATTTTTCTCTAATTGCATGAGCATTCCATGATTTATGTTCGCTTCTTGAAGTCCAAATCTTTAGAACCTTTGCGAAATCATGTTTGTAACTAAATCTTAAATAAAGATATTTATCTAAGATCATCGCCCACATAACAAAGGTAGTGGCCGCGATTGCATACAGCACGGGGCCACCCTTATTGAAAAAATTATCAATAGCTTCAAATACATCTTGTAAAAATATAAGCATGCTATTCTCCAGTTATTTTTTTTCAGCTCTTTCCGCTAATATGCCAGCACTTTGCTCTTCTAACACATGCATAATGCTTTTCGCTTTTCCACTTAAGAAAGTATGCAATAACAATATGGGAATTGCCGCAATTAAACCTAAAACAGTTGTTACTAGTGCTCCAGAAATACCACCCGCCATTCTCTTCGGATCACCAGCACCAAAGATTGTGATGGCTTGGAATACTTGAATCATACCTGTAACAGTACCAAGTAAGCCTAAAAGAGGAGCAACCATGGAAATGATTTTCAACAATGGAAGTGAACTATTAATTGCAGTTCTTTCTTTTAATATTGCTTCACCAAGTCGCAATTCGAGCGTTTCAACATCTGCAACTTTGTTTGATTCTGCAGCCAATAAAACGCGGCCCAGAGGATTTTTATCGGACAATTTATCTGATTTAATTTGTTTTTTAACACGGGCTGAAATACCACCAAGAACGATAAATCTCCAGAGTGACAGTAGAACACCAAATAGAGCCACAACAGAAATTATATATCCCACTAATTTACCTTCATGCCATTTTTCTTCGAGTGTTGGCGTATTAATTAATGCGCTTAAGTAGCCACCACCTGATGGTCCTGTAGGATCGATTCCAAAAGGTGTGACGCCACTGCTTGCTTTTTGTAGAGCTGCTGCACCTGCTTGATAATCACTGGGCTGTCTTGCAAGAATTGATAAAGCTCCTGTTTCTGCTTTGTATTCCAAGTAATCACCATTAGAAACCATGTTAAACAAACCTACACGTACAACTTCTTGTTTGCCTGAAACACCTACGTTGGCTTTGAATTTAACAACTCTGCCTGATTCTGTGATTTCTCTGTGCATTTCAAACCAAACTCTTTCAATATCATCCATTGAAGGCAGGTCTGTGGAAGAATTCATTTTTTTGATTAATGAATCCAAAAACTTAACGCGATTTGGATATTGAGTCGTTGTGATAGAATTTTCAAAACGCCCTCTTAATTCACCTGCAGTAGAGGTCAAATGACCAAACAGTTCTTTTAAAGAACCCAAACGCGCATCTCTTTGTTTTCTTTTCTCTTCAACAATCAGTTCATTTTCATTAAATTGCTCTTCCATTTGTGCAGATTTAGCTTCCAGAGCGGCAATCTGCGCTTTAGCATCTCGAATCATGCGTTCTTGCTGTTGTTTCTGCTTGATGAATTCTTGTTCTCTTCTCTTGTTATCTTGATTATCAGACACTCGTCCTGCTTTAACTTTTTTCAGCAGAGCATTCATTGAGAGAGGAGCTTCTTTTTGAGCCAACAGAGCTGAACTAGAAAAAACTAAAACGGTAAGTAGTACTAGTTTATTTAATTTGAGTATTTTCATTATTTTGCCACCTCAGGAGCTGGAATTGGCAATCTCATCACGCTTATAGAGGCTTGTTTCTTCGCCATTTTGATGCCATTTTTAATTGAATTTCTGTAAGTTCCATTGTCCAATGAAACCCATTTTTTTGTTTTTTTATCAAAAACTGCACTTAATTTTGTATCTTTAGTTTGTGCAACCAGAGTCACACGGCCTACTCTTAATACGTCAACATCGTATTTTTTACCATCAATGGTAATAATTTCTGAATAAGAATCAATCTTACGACCGTATTCATTTTCAATTTGATAAACTTCGAGTATTTGTCTGAATTTTTCGGAAATATCGACATCTGCTCTTTCTAAATTTTCCTCTAGAAACAGCATTCTTTCCGCTCGTTCTTGTTCATGGAATGGTAAATCTATTTCGACAAACTGACCTAAACTTTCGACCATTTTCATGATTAAAGGTAACATTTGTCGTTCAATAATAGCTACTTGTGCAGTTGAATCTGCAAATTTTTCTATTAGCTGAAGTTGACTTTCTATTTGTGTGGATAGTTGTTTGTTATATACTTTCAATCCATCGACTTGTTTTAACAAGCTTCGGTATTCAACCAGTCGAGCTTGTGAGGAATCAACTATTTTATCTACTCGTGCTTGTGATTTTTGTGCATCTTTTACTTTTGCTTCACCGGTGGAAACAACTGATTCAAGCTGAGCATAGCCAATAGAATTCATTCCTAGTGCTAATACTAAAGCCAGAGACCTATTGAATTTAACAATTTTTGTGCTTATTTGCATTGTTCTCTCTCTATTATTGTATAAATGGTTTGTTGTTTTGTCATTTTTTAAAAATGCCTGCTGTTCAACTTCAGCAGGCACTTTCTTATCATGGTTATTTGCTAATGCCAAACATTAGTTCAATAACTTATAACTCGTAACGGAATCTTAGGTAATAAAAACCACCGCCGAAACCTGCTGGAGAAGCTTGACCATAAAGATTACCTGCTCCACCACGAACTTCATCAGGGAATTCATTCGTGACATTTTGTGCGCCAACAGTAACAGTATAGTTATCATTGAAACTATAGGCCGCTTCTACGTCTAATAAGACATTATCACCTACAAAAATATTATCACCTGTGTCATAAATACCACTGTAATGACTCAATCTTCCTAAAAAGCGCCACTCACCTATCATGTGATTTGCAGAAAAGCTCCAGCGCGTACGAGGCAAACCTCGTTCTTGTTCAAGAATTCTTTCTTCATCAAGTAATGGAACATTTGCACCATCTGCATCTACAAAGGTATCAACACGAACAACGTCTGTTTCAGTACGGTTAAAGGACAAGACAAAATCTGTATTGCCATCACCAATTTCTACAGAATAGGTACCGACAACGTCAACACCTCTTGTTTCAGTGTCATAACCATTGGTAAAGAAACGGAAGTTTTTCAAGTTTCCTGCACTAGTCACACCTGATTCAATTAAATCTGCAACTTGCTCTGGAGTTAAGGTATTGTTTTGTGACAATGTTAAACGACCATCCAAATCAATGGCAAAATAATCAACAGTCAAGTCAATTGGACCTAAACTCATGACCGCACCAAAGGTAAAGTTGGTTGATTGCTCTGCTTCTAGTGGTCTGCCACCTTTAAGTACTGCAACTGGATTAGTCGCTGGAATAGTACCATTGTTGACGAGTTGACCATTTTCAAACTGTGTTGAAACATTAAATGCATTGGATTGCCCTGGAGTCGGAGCTCTAAAGCCTGTACTCCAAGCACCACGTAAAGCAAAAGTGTCAGTAAACTCATAACGAGAAGCTATTTTGCCATTCGTTGTTGTACCAAAATCTTCGAAATCTTCAAATCTTAAAGCAACACCAACCAACAAGCTTTCTGTCACATCCGCTTCCAAATCAACATACGCAGCAACATTTGAACGTTCAAAAACGCCAGCTGCTAAATTTGAAAATCCAGGAAAACCATTTGATGCTGAACTAAACCCTTGAGCTGCATAAGGCCCAATAGTGAAAGAAGCTTGATCTCCCGCTGTAATTGTAAAAGTTTCAGAACGGTACTCAGCACCCAAGGCTACATTTAAATCAGAATAGAAATTACCAACCGCAAAACCTTTAGAAATATCAAAGTTCAAGTTTTTATCTAACTGCTCATAAGCACCAGGATTAAACGATGTAGGAGTTTGAGGACCTAAAGAAGCATTGACAGTATTGCGAATAGTGAAATCCACTTTACTGCGTCCATAAGTTCCACTGACATCCCATGCCCAACCGCCTTCTGTTTCGCCTCTTAAACCAACTACAGTTGAGAAATCTACAACTGAACCACCAAATCTTGGTGTGAATCCACCAGGAAACATTTGATTAAATGAAAAACAGTTTGGATTTGCAGCTAAAGCAGCTAAAGCAGCATTATCAGCCGCAACAGCAGCTGGGTCTGTTAAATCTGGCATAAATAATGTAGGACAATTACCTGTACCATCAGGAGTTAAATCTGCAATCAAGCGAATCGCGTTGCCGTCAGCGTCAAAAGTACGGAAAACCCCACCACGTGTATTTGGATTACGGAAGTAGAAGCCACCATCAACATCTTTTGAACCATAGTTACCAAAAGCATAAAACTCTTTTGAATCATCCAGTTGAACACCCATATTATAGACTAATTTAATGTCGTCATTAATAATAGGTTGACCCCAGATTTGCGCTGGGTTTGCAACTGCTGTATTACCAGCAGCAACTAAAGCTGCGGCATCTGCGCGTTGGTAAGAACGATCTGTTGCATCAGTTTCACCGTATTCAAACGACAAATTCATAAAGCCATCGTCAGTAAAAGGTAAACCAATATTACCAGCAAGATTATAAGTCATTCCATCACCTTCATAGAATTGACCGACACGTGCTTCAAGCGTCGCACCATCTGAGGCATCTTTTAGAGTGAAATTCATTACACCAGCAATAGCATCAGAACCGTACTGTGCAGCTGCACCATCACGTAAAACACCAACTTGCTTTAAAGCAATGGCAGGGATTTGTGAGATGTCAGGTCCTTGAGAACCATCAGCAACACCATTACCTAACCATGAGATCACAGCGGCACGATGACGACGCTTACCATTCACTAACACCAATGTATGATCAGGGGCTAAGCCACGTAAATTAGCTGGGCGAACCAAAGTGGCTGCATCACTAATAGCTTGTGTGTTTACATTGTAAGAAGGAACAACATTTCTGAGTAAGTTACTTAGATCCGTATCCCCTTGATTGATAAAATCATCACCACTAATGACATCGACAGGAACTGCTGAATCAGTTGCAGAACGTGCAGCACGGCGTGAACCTAGTACGACAACCTCTTCTACATCCGCCTCTTCAGCACCATCTGCTGCAAAAGTTTGTGATGAAAAACCAAGTGTTAACGGTGCAAACATGCTTATAAATAAAGCCGTTCGTTTGTTAAATTTTGTTTTCATTTTTTATAGTCTCCCAGACTTATTTCAAGTTAAGTTAAGTTAATATTTACTACGAATATATATTCGTATCTCGTAATATAACAGCATGAAAACACAAGTCAAGCATCAATTTAAATATTGCAAACAATTAGTTTTTTTAATGTCACAACTCAGTATATCCAAGGCTTCTATCATAAATATGCCTCAAAATATCTGTCTTTTATTATTTCCGTAAGTACAATAGTTCATTTTTATGACTTAAGGTAATATTCATGGCGGCAGAATTAATTCTTGAAATGATCTCAAAGACTCAGATAAATAACAACACGGTACACTTTGAGTTCAAAATTGCAAATAAAACACCACTGGAACTCATTGCTGGACAGTTTTTAAGACTGTTATTTGAACAAGATGGTGAGGAGGTTTTTCGAAGTTATTCCGTAGCCAATGTATTAAAAAGCAATAGCGGAATTATTGATACTGTTGAACTCGCTGTTTCTTGGGTGGAAGGCGGCTTAGCCACAGTTCATTTATCAGCAATGAAAACGGGGGATACCATTAAGGCAAGTGCACCCTATGGTCGCTTTTGCTTGACAGACAAAAAATGGCAGCGTTATTTTTTGGTCGCAACTGGCACAGGAGTCACTCCTTACCGAGCCATGACTCAAGAATTATTCAAAAGAATTGAAGAAGATGATGCCGAAGTTTTTATCATAATGGGTGCCAGAGATGAAACTGGTTTATTGTATGCTGATGAATTTCGCAGCAATGCTCACCAAGACAACTACTATTACATATCATGCCTAAGCCGCGAACCCCTAAAGTCTCCTACTGAGCTAGACTTCCAAGGTCATGTACAGAACTATCTAAAAACCATTGATTTTAATGACGAACAAGATATTGCATATTTGTGTGGCAATCCAGCCATGGTAGATGAAGCCTTTAGCCTACTCAAAGAAAAAGGTCTTCCAGTAGCCCAAATTCGCAGAGAAAAATACGTTTCCCCGCCGATAAGAAAAAAGAAAGTTGCTTTTCCAATCAAATCTTAACAAACACAAGAGATAGAATTAGCATCAACAACGGAATTATAACAAGTTCACTAACTCAACTTAAAAATAAAGCCTCAAAAGAGGCTTTATTTTTTCTTACCGCTTTATAAAAATTTGCGTTTGTTGTAGTTCCAAACCATCAAAACCACTGCCAACATTAATAGCAGCAAACTCCATTTGCTGTTCACAGGTATCATAACAGGAATTGGCACTGTCGTTCCAAAGGTTATGGGCGGAGCACTTGGCGCGCTTGTCGATATCATTGTGCTTTCAATCTCAGGAAGAATGGGGGCAGTACAATCTCCTAAATCAACATCTTGCGTATCGTAACTGACCACATAACAAACATTGGGATTGGGCGGAGCTGGTGACAAGGCTACCGGCAGATTAACAAAAGAGAAATCACCGTTAACATCGGTATCCTGGCTGGCATAAAGTGTATCGCCAACACCATCACAATTACTGTCTCTATAAAGTTCAATTCTTAAATCAGCCTGCGCTTCACCGCTATCGAACACACCATTAACGGGGTCGTAATCGCAGAACATTTCTCCCGAAATCGAACCAATCGCTGCATAAATTCCCGCATCTTCATCAGGGTCATTGTTTTGCAAATCGATGTTGGTAATTTGTCCTGTCGCCGTATTTGCATCCGAATCTTGCGTATCTCCCACTTGATTTGCATCAGTAAAGACCCAGCCAGCTGGTAAGTTAGAAAACTGCACGCAATAATCGCCTGATGGCAATGGACTGAACTGATAGTAACCATCATTTGCTGGTAAACCACCTGTTGCAGTTACCGTGCTTCTGAAGACATTGCCACTGCAATCTGAACTAGCGTACAGTTCAACAGTAATACCATTCACACCTGGTTCACCTGCATCTTGCGAACCATTTTGATTGTTGTCATACCAAACATAATCACCCAAGGTCAAGGTTTCATCGTGACCAAAGTTATTGTTAGGATTGTTGGGATTAACCGCATCAATATCAGGTGTTAATGGCGAGGCCGTAATTGGATTAGCACAAATACCCAAGTCCACATCCGTCACATCCACTTGTACGATATAACATCCTGGAGGATTGTTGCCCGCATTGGGACCGCCTGTTATCAAATTAGAAAACAAATAATTGCCATTGACTGTATCTTGAGTGATCAGAGTATTGGCTTCACTGCCATCGAGCAAATCGTTACAATTGCTATCTTGGTAGAGATTTACAGCAATATTGCTTTGCAAGCTATCGTTATCAGCTGGATCGTAACTGGTATTGGCATTGGTGCCACTTTCGCACCAAACCAAACCACTGACAGAACCTGTCAGGTATATTCCCATATCTATGGTTTGATCAGAATCTTGTAAATCAATATTTTGTGCTAAACCATTTGCATCTGCATTCGAATCCGATGCTGGACTGCCAACTCCTTGAGGAGAAATACTGTAACCAACTGGTGGAATAAATTCGACACAATAGGGACCAGAAGCTAAAGGAGTGAATTGATAAAATCCATCAATACCCACATTGCTAGTCGTTGTTGTTTGCGAAGCCGAACCACTGCAATTTGCATTGGTGTATAAGTTGACAGTAATACCGTTGACGCCAGTTTCACCATTGTCTTGCACACCATTTTGATTGCTGTCATACCAGACATAATCACCCAATGATAATTGTTCATTGTTACCAAAATTATTGTTAGGATTATTAGGAGCAGATGTTGTGATCTTAGGCACTAACTGAGTCGGAGTAATTGGATTATCACAAACACCCAAATCTGGATCGTTAGTATCAACAGTAACGATATAACATCCTGGCGGATTTGCATTGCCAGGACCTGTAACCAAATCAGTAAACGAATACAATCCCAGTACCGTATCTTGACTCACAAGTGTTGAAGCTTCTGCACCATTAATGGTATTACTGCAATCTGTATCTTCGTAAAGATTGACGGCAATATTACTTTGCAAGGTATCATTGTCTCCTGCATCATAAGTACTATTGGCGTTGGTGTCGCTTTCACACCAAACCAAACCACTGACGGAACCAAGGGGTACGATACCCATATCTTCATCTGGATCATTTTCTGTTAAAACTATATTTTCAATACGCGCAGTTGTCGGATCTGCATCCGAACCATTGGCTGGCGTACCTTGACCACTGGGAGTAATTTCAAAACCCGCAGGAATATTGGAAAATTGCAAACAATAGCTACCGGCAAACAAGTCAACAAATTGATAGAAACCATCCGCTGCTGGCAATCCGCCGTTGGCTGTATTAATTGGAGAGCCCACTTCATTACCTGCAGAACAATTGGCATCGTTAAACAAGGTAACAGTCACACCATTAATGCCTGATTCACCGTTGTCTTGAATGCCATTCTTATCCGCATCAATCCAAACATAATCACCCAAAGTATAAACAGGATCAATGGTGACTGCATAATCTTCAATTTCACCATTTTCTGCCTGACCTGTTGCATCATTGACTTGAGCAGAATTACTGGCCATACGACAACGCAAATATGTAGCCCCACTGGTGTCATTATTTGCTGTTGCTGGCACGTCTGGCAGGGTTACAACAACCGATGTCACCCCATTACCCACAATTGCTGAGCCACGTTCTGTCGCATTCTCAAAAGCTCCATTACCATTATAATCCACCCAACAAGCCACTGTTGCATCTATTCCTGTAGTATTGACCGTAGCTACAGTAAGTGTGGGCGAAGATTGTGTGTCTGTGAACACAGGCGGGATTAATGAATCCTCATCATCATTTGCACTGGCACATGTTCCAAAGGTGATAGTATCAGCAAGGCCTGCATCATCGCCATCGGCCAAAAGCGAAACAGCCTGTCCATCCGTCTCATCATCAACACAGCTTCCTAAATACAATTGGTTATCCAAGCCATGTCTTGGGCCATTAGCGATAAGCGATGTTGCATATCCCAAACTTGATGGAGCATCACCCCAATCTTCGGACACATCAATAGTCATTAAATAATCTTCCACTTCTCCATCAATGGCCAAGCCACCTGGGGCACTTGAGTCTATTGAGTTATCCGTAGTTAGTCTAAACCTTGCATAAGTCACACCACTATTAAGCCCAGAGACCCCTGCTCCCGACCAAACCAAGTCCGAGGCAGGATTGCTTGCTAATACATTAACTGAGCTAGAGGTATATTCGTCCGAATCAAATTGTCCATTGCCATCAAAATCAATCCATGCATGCAATATTGCTATTGAACTTGTCGAATTATCAAGCGATATATTGGCTAAAGGTATCGTATAAGTACTGGCAACTTCGGTTAATTTAGGAAAGAGTGAAATAGCTTCTTCATCATCAAAACATAAACCAACAGTGACACTGCCAGCATTATCATCATCTCCTGCTGCCATTGCATTTGGTTGTCCATCAGTTTCAATATCGACACAAGCTCCCAACCTCAGGGTGTTTGTTGCATCAACATCGTGACGCGCTCCATTGTTTGCAGCCAAAGTCTGATAAGAATCTGGAGCATCAGCCCAATCTTGACCGACAATAAGCAATCGATAATCTTCGACCTCACCATCTGGAACATTGGCAATAATTGTTGGGTCAGGCCCTGTTGGGTTTAAACCACCGGTACTTGAACACCTAAAACGACTGTAAACATTGCCTGGTGTAACACTGGCTGGCACTGAAAGTGCAATATTAGCTGTATTGCCAGAAACAATATTCTGATTGTTCGCTATTTGCTCAGAAACCTCAAAAGCACCATTACCATTCCAATCAATCCATGCATCCAATCGACAATCTTGTGTGCCCGAGGAAGCCGTAACGTCAATACTGAAATTATCATTCGCTCGAAAGACTGCTTGAGAAAAAACAACTCCGTCTTCATCATCATTAGCCACACAAGTTCCAATGGTTGTATTTGAACCGGTACTATCATCAGCAATTGAGTCAACATCCTGAACCAAACCATTATCGGCATCAACGCAAGCGCCTAAATAAGGTGCATTCGTTTGTTGAAGCAAATGAACAGGACCATTGTCCAAAGCCGTTGTTCGGTATTCTTTTTGCGATTCGCCAGCAAAAACATCGGGGTTATCGCCGTAATCAAAAACAGGAGGCAAAGTTATATTTGCTGGTGTGAAACAAAAATCGACCGACAAATTACTGTCGTTATCGCTGTCTCCATCGGTGATGGGCTCACCACCATTGCTTAATGTCACTGGCAAACTGTAAGTCAAGCTACCTGCAATGGCGCCATTATCATCGCCATTTATATCATTATCGGGATCACTCACAGGAACATTGGTACAGGTTGACCAACCAAACAAAGCACCATTGCTACTAAAATTACTATCTGGAACTACAACAATATAATCAGCTGGCGCTAGATTATTAAAAGCATAACGCCCATCAAATCCATTAGAAATGGCAGAATTAGTGGTACCGATGTATTCATTAATATCTGGAACACTGTTTGCATTGATATCAACATACAAATCCAATTCCACACCATTGATACCTGGTTCACCTGAGGCTAGATCAAACAAATCATTATTAACACCAACGCCATTGGCCTGATCTTCAAACCAGATTTGATTGCCCAAGCTCAAGTTGCCTTGAACTATTACAATTCCAGCATCAATAGTTAAATTATTTTCACCTGCGGTCAAACTAACAATTTGTGATATCCCATTAACGGTATCAGCATCAGAGTCAATACTGTCATCACCTCCTGCATTTTGTCCAGTAAATCCGAGTGCTGGCGATGGAGGATTAAAGACAACAAAGTAAGGTACGCCCGGAATCAATTCAGCAAAATGATAATAGCCAGGATTGCCAAACAAGTCATCACTTGTCGCTTTGGTTTGCAGCAAAGTATCGGTCATCGGATCCGCTGTTCCATCACCATTGTCCGCATAAAGACTGACTGCCACACCGTTGAGTCCATTAAAAGAGGATTCATTTTGCAAACCATCAGCATTTGTATCCAGCCAAACATAGTTGCCCAAGGCTGCATTTGGACCCGTCAAGCCTAAATCCAAATCAGGATAATTGGTATTGCTGGCTAAGAAAATAGGATCTGTGCATTGGGTAAATGGATTGACATCAGAATCAACTGCTTCATCCAAGCCCACATCTTTTGTTGTAACATTATAAAAGGGCGGCACTTCAAAGCAGGTATAATAATTATCAGAAACCAAGCCAGGGAAATTATACCAACCTGAGACATTAGCAAGGTCGTCAGAAGTGATTGTTGTCGCTATCAATTCATCATCGAGATTATTAGGAATACCATCAACACCCGTATTGAACAATTGAACATAGACACCGTTGACTCCGGTATTTGTTTCATTTTGAATACCATCACCGTTGCTGTCCAACCAAACATAATCGCCCAACGAAGCCTGAACAGGGCACGTACCGATTGTCATACCGACCTTATTCGGCTCTGCACTCAAAGGCCCCAAACCATCAGCTCTAAAACCACGGTAGGCAAAGGAATTGTAAGCCGTCTCTCCTGCTATTGGAGTATCGGCCGCTGCAAACATACTGAACTCAAATTGCAAAGTGTCAAATGACAAAACATCGTTGTTTTCGAACTCAATTTTAAAAGATTTAACACTAGACAAAGGTTCAGGAATAACCGTAGTCCAATTCGGTGCATCACAACCTGTTGTTATGCCTCCCACTTCAGGTCGGCAAGGATTTCCCGATGTACTGTAATAAAGAACCGTTCCTGCTGGCGGTGTAATGGGTGCTAACAAGACAGGGTCCCACTGAGAACTTCTAGGCGAGGTATCCAAGACTCCCGTGTCTCCAACAAAAGGCAATATATCAATAAAAACAAAGCCCTCTGTCGTTAAGGTTCCTTGATTTTGCACCGTTAAGCGGTAATCAAAGGTTGTTCCTGTTAAGGTTCCAGATGAATTTGAATTGAAATCATTGTCACACAATCCACTGACTTCTTTAATCGAAGATAACTGTGCAACAGGGGAAATATTGGCTGAATTGGTATTGACACAGATAAAATCAGCGTTGTCCATATCACCATCAACATCAAACAAATCAACAATTCGAGAATCTCCTCCTCCACCTGTTCCTGTTGAATTCGTGCCACAGCGCAATCCCAATCCTGGAGCATTGTGGGTCAAGGACATTTGGTTGGGCAAACTGCCAAAGCTAGCGCCTTGGCGCACCGTTGTATCAAATGTCACTCTGACTTCAGCGTTTCTAACCAGAACACCACTGCCTGGTGCCCACGTCCACCTTAGTAAGGTGCGGCCAGTATTCTGATAATCTTCAATAACCGTTAAAGTCGGCGCCAAAATACCTGTTCCATTCGCATTGTAAGCATCGGAATTGGCAACATAAATGAGATCAATAGGTAACAAATCAGCTAAAACCATATCTTCAGCATTCAAATCCACACTGGAGTTATTGCGATTCTGCGCTTGCAATTCCCAACTGACCGTATCATTTGGCAAATAGGGGCCACTTGATGTTTCTACTTTATCTGGATTCAATTGTACAAAATCGCCACTAATATCTAAGTTTCTACAACGCGTGGTTGATAAGGGTGTATTGACACCCATTGGATCATAAGCCGCTGACAAATCAGCACAATTGGTCACAGTATCTCCAATACTAACAGGCGCTCCACTGTTATCAGGATTGGTTAGAAAACCATTAATCCTTGGTCTATTGCTAAAACTACTACTGATTTCTCGCATGCCTACTTGTGATGTTCCAGTAAAAGTCCATCTGAGCAAAGTAACATATTCGCCGACAGCCAAAGCGGGTATTGGATAAGTGTTGTTGCTTGTTGCAATGGCACTACCCAACAGGGTATATACAGCAGACAAGTTAGTTTGGTACTCGACAACAACATTGCCCAATTGGTTTTGGTAGCGACCCGAAGTCACACTGGTTGTAGTAAACTCTATAGGCAGTGTATCAATCACTTCCATATTTTCCAAATCTACATTGCCGTTGTTTCTAGGGCGTAAAACATAATAGAAAGGCTGATCAAATGTCGGAGGATTGGGAGAACCTACGGACTTGCTGAATGATAATGCTGGATTGGCTACAAACGGTGTCACAGGATGAGTTACCGTCCCTATTCCAAGATTAACAGGCGGCTCACCTAGAGGAGTCCCCGTTGCAGTAAACTCGTTGGTCACCATATCACCATCGGAAAATGTTGGTGTCGGATAAGTCACATTGACAATAAAATCTAAATTATTCCCGACATTGACACTGTAAGGACCAGTCCAGACCAAAGCTGGTGCTACATTGCCAACACAAGCCGGCTCACAATCCGCTGCGGGAGTTGCTCCATTAAAGATGACACCAGGTTCCAGCGTATCTGACACACTAATGGCACTGACATTAAGCGAGCCTGAACTACCAGAATTAGAAATTCTCAAGCGATAATCAATCGGCAAATCCAAAAAGGTATCGGCACTAAGAACTGTTTTTTGTAAGTTTACATTCAAATTGGCAACAGCGGTTACATTCACTGGGGGCGTGGTATTCGTTCCAGGTGTTGTTTCTAAATTAACACCATCTGCAACATTGGTGGCCACCGTACCGTTGGCTGTTAAACCGTTAGGGAAACGCACATTGATTAAGATGTCACCGCTGTTTCCAGCTGTCAGTGGCGAAACCATATTGAAGGTCACTAAATTGCCAACGGCATTAAAGTTATCGACATCACTGGTCACAACAGCGGACAAATATTCAACTTCGGGAGGCAGGTCATCAATAACCTGAGCGTTAATACAATCTCCAGAGGTGTTGTCACAAGAATAAGACAACCGATAAACAAAGGTCTCTCCCACTAATTTGGTATTGCCGGGATCAAGCTGAACAGCGCTTTTACTCAAGCCCGCCATTGCAGGCAAGCTCATCAAACATAGTGCAGTCAACAGCAACAATGTATAAGCATTAGAAAAACGCGTGAAATATTTTGAATGTATCAAAGGATAATCTCCTAGTGTGAATTAAAAACCATATTAAATCACACTAGTTTATTTGTCATGTATAAATTCGCTTTTCCACACAATCGATTTTGCATTTGTTTGCATTTGAACGGCCAAAATTAATACTAAGAAATTAAATTGCACACAGTATTTTTTGTGAACTGACTCACACAAATCAAAACCGACAATTTTTGTCACTTAACCCTGGCTCGAACTCCACTATAAAAATACGAATTAGAGTAAAATCTTTTGTGGCATAGATTAAACCAAAAAAAACCACGCAATCATAAAAAACAATTGCGTGGTTCCAAGCGACTCTTTCCTAGAGCCTAATTATTCTGAAGCTAGCATGAGAAACGCTTCAAAATAAATTTTCAATGCTTATGTCGCATTAATAACCATTACCATAATCCACCACATATTCGTAATCACTGTCTGCGTTAATGATGTTCATCATCATAACATTACTTTCTGTCATCGAATTTTGCATGGCAGTAAACATTTGCTGATCGGTATCCAACTCTCGTTGCATTTGATTGACGTATTGATTGACTGACAAACCTTGAGCAGCGGCTTCGGCAATATACTTGTCTGCTGCAGCGGTATAGTCGTATGCTGAGTTCCCGTAGTTATTAACATTATTCCAAAATTCTTGACCTGTCGTTTGCGCATTGACATTAACATTTTGAACATTCATCTGCGCTTGCACTTGGGCAATGTACTGTTGCTGTTCTGTGGTACTCATATTGGACCATTGCATGGCGAGGTTATTCCAAATAAAACCCGCAAAGGCCAAGGTCTGTTTTTGTTCTGCACTGTAATTATTGAAATTGTTGACCAATTGCATCTGCAGGGTCATTCTTTCTTGGGCAGAAAGCTGGTAATTCTGCCCCATAAGCATGGCTTGGAATTGCAAATAATTAACATAAGCATCCACATCTTGGTTGCTCAAGCTTAAATTTGAATTGTTGTCTTTGCTTAAAATTTGCACGTATTTATTCAAGGTTTGCACAAACACATAATCGTTCATTTTAGGCTGCTGTTGCAGCATGGTATTAAATGTAGTTGACATTTCTTCTCTCACCATTGCAACAGCCTGCATATCTTTTAATGAATAGACTTGCTGCATCATCGTCTCAATACCCTTGACTTCGTTGATGAAATCTTGAGGACGCTGGCTAAAATGCTTTAGAATATCCTGTCTTACTGCATTGCCTTCTGTTGGAGTCAGAGCTTGACCAATCATGAATTGTAAAAACTCGATGTAAATCTGAACATCTCTTTCTCGCCATTGCAGCCCTTGAGCACTTGCAAGCACCGTTGAATAACGACTGTTGTTCCAAGGAAAACTAGCACTACTAACATTTTGAGAAGCAGCCGAGTGAGTACGCGTTGCTTGTTGTTGACTAACAACATAACTGTAAGTCTTTCCGTATTGGTCAAGCAATACCAGCTGGCTTTGATCGTAAGCTTGAACAGAATACTGATAGTAATTTCCAGCCGAATCTTGCATCATCAGTACATTGTTTTGCAAGGAATATGTCCCCTGAGCAGCGGCCGTAGCATTGGAATAGTAAAAAGTGCCATCACTTGATAATTTAAGCTGAGCATTATTACTATAATCAATCCATGTTTGCACATTACCAGCTGCCTGCACTATAAAAATAGAGCACATAAGCACGATAATGGATAATATGTTATATTTAGTTCGAGTTCTCATGATATTTTCCAATTTGTTGCTTCTACATTTGTTTACGCTAGTTTGACTATTAATAGGACAAGCTTGTCAACCTTTTATAAATTTAAGCGTAAAGCCTAGTATGATATTAAATATAAAACTCCATCTTATGTATATATATTGGCTCATGATCTTCATGGTCTCTTCTTCTCAAGCGCAAGTTCAAACACTGAAAGATTTTTCATACCACAAGATTGATAATCAATTTTCTCCATTGCTAGCCGCAGACATCTACATTCCTGATACCAATGCAGCAAAGCCTGTCGTTGTTTTCATCCATGGAGGAGGCTGGCAAATAGGTGACAAAGATCGCGTTTCTCATGTCAACAAAAGAAACTTTTTTCTTAATCATGGCTTTATTTTTATCTCGGTTAATTATCGGCTAGCACCCGCCGTTTTTTATCCCGTTTATCCGCAAGATGTAGCGCGGTCAATTGCTTTTGTTTTTAACTGGATAGGAAAATTTAACGGCGATCCCAACAATGTATTCTTGATGGGTCATTCTGCTGGAGCACATTTGGCTGCCTTAGTAGCTACGGACAGACGATATTTGAATGAATACAACCATCAAGCAAGCAAAATAAAAGGAGTCATCGTGCTGGATGGAGCGGGTTATGACATTCCAGCTTTAATGGACTATCATCAACAACAAGGCAATACAAGCAGCATTCAAACCTACCAAACCGCCTTTGGTGAAGATCCGCTCCTATGGCAAGAGGCCTCTCCCATCAACTACAGTTATAATAACACAGCACCCTTTCAACTGTTTTATGTGGCTCAACGAGAAATAAGCCAGCTTATGTCAGAATCCTTTGCTCAAAAACTGAGACAAGCAGGCAACAGTGCACAAGTGATTCCTGTGTTTAATTCTTCTCACCCATTAATCAATTCACAATTTGGAGCTCCAGAAGATATAGTTTCGCAACAAGCTCTCGAATTTATTCAAAACATAATGACTAAAGACACTTTCTAAAAGCATTAAAATAGTCATAATGACCTCACACAAATAAAAAAAGGGGTCTTATGAACTTAAAAACCAAGGGCTTAATAACAAGCCTAACCTTATTAAGCAACATGGCTGTTGCCATCGAATTTACTGATTGCAGAATCGGTGCAGACAACAGCAAGAAAATCAAAGCACAATGTGCAACATTTTCTGTTGCAGAAAACAGAAACAAACCAACAAGAATGATAGATTTAAATATTGCTGTTATTCGTTCTAAAGCACCTAAAAAACAAGCCGATCCTGTCATCATGCTGGCAGGTGGACCTGGACAATCTGCGGTTGAATCCTATCCGGGGACAGCCCATGCTTTTAATGCCATTCTCAAAGATCGAGACGTGGTCTTGGTTGATCAACGTGGAACCGGAAAATCAAACATCCTCAAATGTGATTTTGATTTAAGCCTGCTGGAAGAAATGCAAAAAGATAAAAGCTTGATTTATAAAGAGGTCAAAAAATGCGCCGAAGGACTCGATGCTGACACGCGTTTTTATACCACCACAGAATCCATTAAAGACCTCGAAGAAGTCAGAAAAGCCATGGGTATAGAAAAATGGAATCTATTGGGTATTTCTTACGGCACTCGCAAAGCACTGACCTATGTTAAGCTCTTCCCAAAAGCCATACGTTCGGTCATACTCGATGGTGTCGTGCCGCAACAAGAAGCTTTGGCCTTCAGCCATGAAAAGAATCTAGTAAGCGCCCTACAAAAACAATTTCAACAATGCCAAAAGCAACAAGCTTGTGCTGACGCTTTTGGCGATGTCGAACAACAAATGTGGCAATTGTTTGACAAAGTCGAATCAGAACAACCCAAAATCAGGTTGCAAAACTTTATGACCGGCGAATACGAGGAGTTCACCTTTACCAAAGAACATTTAGGTACCGCCATTCGCATGTTTTCTTATTCTTCCAACTCCATGAATTTATTGCCTTTAATGATACACAACGGCCTTCAGGGACAGTTAGAAACTCTCGCCTCACAAGCCAATATGATTAGCAGCATGATGCAAGACAGCATCAGTAATGTCGAGTTATCAATTATTTGCGCCGAAGACGTTCCTTTTTATGGCGAACCTGAAGTCAATGAACACAGTATCTTTGGCAATGACTTTATCGAAAACACCAAGAAAAACTGCCAAGTTTGGCCTCACACCGTTGTAGAGGCCAGTTTTAAAGAAGCGGTCACTTCGGATCTGCCCTTTTTATTGCTTTCGGGCGAATTGGATCCTGTTACTCCGCCTGAATTTGCTGAAACCACTCTTAAAACTCTAAGCAATGCACAACATCTCATTGCAAAAGGCCAAGGTCATAATGTCTTTCCATTGGGCTGCATACCCGATATCATCACAGACTTCATTCACGATCCTGAGCAAGAGTTGGAAATAGAATGCATGGACGATTTTGATTACACGCCGTTTTTTATTAACATGATGGGGCCAGCACAATGATAGAAGTTAAAGCAATCAGCAAAAGCTTTGGCAAAGTCCAAGCCGTTAAAGAAGTGACTTTCATCGCACCAAATTCACAAGTAACCGCGCTATTGGGCGCTAACGGAGCAGGCAAAACCACCAGCTTAAGAATGATCTATTCACTCATTACCCCACAATCTGGACAGGTACTTATTGATGGCATTGATCCCAGCAATGAACCAGAAAAAGCCCGTTCCTTGCTCGGAGTTCTACCCGATACACGTGGATTATACAAACGTTTAACAGCTCGAGAAAATATCGAATATTTTGGTCAACTGCATGGCATGAGTTCAACGGAAATCAAACAAAGAACAGAGTCCTTAGTGGCAGATTTAAGAATGGAGGACTTTATTGATCGCCGAACCGATGGTTTTTCTCAAGGCCAACGAGTCAAAGTCGCCATCGCACGTGCCTTGGTTCACGATCCGCAAAACATCATCTTGGATGAACCCACTAACGGCCTTGATGTGATGAGTACTCGTGGGGTGCGTTCCTTTTTGAAAAAAGAAAAAGAACGCGGCAAATGCATTCTTTTTTCATCGCATGTTATGCAAGAGGTTTCTGCTGTTAGTGATGAGATATTGGTCATTCATGATGGCACAGTTTGTGCCTCAGGAACCGAGCAGGAGTTGCATGAGCTAACTGGACACAAAAATTTAGAAGATGCCTTCGTGCATATTGTTACAAATGGAGAAGGTCATGAATAAACAGATTATTACCGTAGCAAAAAAAGAAGTTTTTGATAATTTTCGCGATCGTAAAACTCTGCTCTCCTCCATTGTCATGGGCGCAGTTTTTATGCCAGTACTGTTTGTTGTGATGATGAATTTTATCATTAACACACAAAAGGAAAAGGCTGAGTCACAACTCGAAATGGTCATCAAAGGCAGTGAAAATGCTACAAGTTTTATCAGCTTCATTAAAACCAAGGGCGTAAAAATAAAAGAATTTTCTGGTGATGCAAAGTTAGCCATCCAAAACAAAGACGAAGAAGCTGTCATCATTATTCCCAAGAGTTTTGCTGACAAGTTTTCCAGTGGCATTCCTGCTGTTATCGAAATCTATTACGATGCCACCGCCAAAGGAGCAACCAATGTTACACAAAGGCGAATCAAGTCCTTAATCCAAGAATATTCAAGAACGATTGGCCTCACGCGTCTGCAATTACGTGGCATTAGTCCTCTATTACTGCAAGCTATCTTTGTTGAAGATCATGATGTTTCTACCGCTCAATCCAAAGGAGCGCGCTTGATGACATTTTTGCCTTATGCTCTTATCTTGGGTTTGTTTATGGGCAGCATGTATTTGGCCATTGATACCATGGCTGGAGAAAAAGAAAGAAACTCGCTGGAATCTCTGTTGCTCAATCCTATCAAACGATCGCATTTGCTTATTGGAAAATTGTTCGCCACCATCACTTTTGGTTTAACCACTATGGTCATCACCCTGATCACATTTAAATTGGTGATGCCCTTTATGCCGTTGGAACAACTGGGAATGACATTAGATCTGGGAATTAAAAATCTAACTATATTGGCTCTGGTTTTAGCACCACTTGCAATATTAGCCGCCTCCTTGCAAACCATTGTCGCAACCTTCAGCAAATCGTTCAAAGAAGCGCAAACTTATGTCGGAATATTGATTTTAGTGCCCATGATACCGAGCATGGCCTTAATGCTAATGCCCATAAAAGAAAAACTGTGGATGATGTCTATTCCAGTTTTGAGTCAAAATTTAATCATCAATCAGATTATGCGTGGAGAACAAGTTGGTGTCACATCCATCCTTGTTACTATTATTGGCTCATTATTTATTGGTTTGTTACTTGCACTTGCGGCAATAAAACTGTATAACAGAGAAAGTTTATTATTTTCTGATTAGTATGAAAAAATCAATACCTGCTGTGCTACTTTTAGGGGCTATTCTTAGTACAAGTGTAGCCTCTAAAATTTACAAATACACGGACGAAGAAGGCAATGTGCATTACACTGACTCAAAACCTTCAGAGGATGCGAAAGAGGCCAAAATTAAATCAATTTCCGTTGTTAAATCGCAATCTCCCGCACCTGTCACCAACAGAAAACGACTGGCGCATAAAAACAAATTTCCTGAACAAAGGTTTGAAAATTTTTCTATAGCCACACCAAAAGAAGGCGCAAACTTATGGGGCACCGGCGGTAATGTATTGGCCAGTGTTAATCTTAGCCAAGAATTACCACCAACTTACCGGATTAAGTTTTTTTTGGATGGGAAGCCCCGCGGCAAGGTAAAATCAAGCACGCAATTGATTGCAGACGTGGAGAGAGGTGAGCATACACTGTATGCACAAATCATCGAAAACCAATCCCGAAAAGTGGTTAAAACAACAAAAAAAATCACCTTTTATATTAAACAACACTCAAAAAAGTAAGAACCCGGCCGCCGACAAAAAACCTTCGACAAATTAGACTGAGAGTTGAAGAGCAGTTGCGAGCTGGGTTACGAAACAAGCAATAACAGCTAAAGCCCAAAGTAAAAAGCTTGGTAATCACGCTTTTATCGGGATTTTCTATAGTGGAATCTGGAAAATACAACGCAATGAATTTAGAACTTATAATTAGCATGACTCCTTTTTTCAGCTTTGTTGTCATTTTTGTGATTATAGCTCTCTCTGTTTGGATGCTTGTTAGCAAAAACACAAAGGATACTGTTTCTTATTCGTTTTTACTTTCACAGTTCATAGTCCTATCTTTAATGTTGTGGGATTTATTTCATCAACAAAAATATTCAACCTTCATTGTTTTAGTTGTCCTTATTCAACAACTCTACTTACTCATCAAACAATCAAATAACAGCACAAAAGAAAGACACAATTTTGCAGAACCCCTTGATTTAATCGAACAAGCAAAAGAACAAGAACGCTCACGAATTTATGCCAATTTGCACGACGATGTGGGAGCCTCTTTATTGCAACTTATTTACTCCGCAGAAAACAACAAAACCAAAGAAACCGCCAAACAAGTATTACAAAAAGTCCGCACAGCTGTAGCCAGTACCATCAACATCCAATGCAGCGTCGAACAACTCGCGCAGGAAATTGTGTACGAAAGTCAAATGCGCCTCAAAAGCAGCTCAATCCAACTAAGCAAATATTTAGACATAAGTGAACAGAAACTCAGTGCTGAAATCCCCAATGTTATCAGCCGTATCGTTAGAGAAGTCATCAGCAATATCATCAAACATTCGCAAGCAAAGCATGTGAAAATTTCCATCGATAACACGGCACAAAAGCTAAACATCCACATCACTGATGATGGCATCGGTTTGCCAGCAAGTTCTCACACTGGCAAAGGCCTAAAAACCATCCAGAAACGCGCTAACAGCATCAATGCTCAAGTAAAATGGCAAACAGCAGAACCATCAGGCTGTCACTTTTCATTAATTTATTTGTATGAACATTAAAAACATCCTAATCATAGAAGACATTCCCGCGGTTATGCAATGGCTGGTTCATTCTGTACAATTGGCCTACAGTGATGCCAACACATCTCAAGCAACAACACTCAAACAAGCGCTAAGCTTAATCAAAGATACGGACTATGATCTGGCCTTAGTTGATATTGGATTACCTGATGGAAGCGGGCTCGATGTGGTTGACTATCTCACCACTCATGAAAAAGCAACTCTGATTGTTATCACCACTATATTTGATGATGACCAGCATGTTTTCAGTGCTTTACGCAAAGGAGCCAAAGGCTACATTTTAAAAGACAAAGACAAAACACAGCTAGCACAAATGCTGGTCAATATTGAAAATGGCCAACAACCCATTTCCCCTGCCATAGCCAATAAATTACTGAATTTTTTCACTCCAAAACCGCCCAAATACAAACTCACCAAGCGTGAAAAAGACGTTCTTACTCTCATTGCTAAAGGCATCAAAGTCCCCAATGTCGCCGACCTTCTGGGCATCAAAAGCTCAACCTGCTACGGATACGTGAAAGAAATCTACCTAAAACTCGACATTAACTCACGCTCAGAGGCCACTTTAGCAGCTTCAAAAATGGGCTTGATAGATCCAAATATGGAATAATTGAAAAGTATGAAGCTACGTCCTATAACATATTCCCCTGATGGAAGAACAGCTTCACAAACAAATACATCCCCACCTGTTTTTTCAAAAATTATTGCAGCATTTGCAAAGGATGTTATTGAACTAGCTACCATTAATGTTAAAATCATTTTCTTTATGTTTATACCTTTTTATTTTACTGTTAATCGATTTCCCAAATATCGATATAGAAGTGTGAATGTTTATGCAAGCAGTTAATTGTGCTAGCATCGTCATTTTCATATCGGGATTAGGATATTTGTTGAATTGTTTCAACGAGAGGCATTATAGGATCATATCATTTTATGAAGTTATTAAAAATGGGACTGAAATTAATAGAATTATCTCCTTTCTTTTCTCAAAGAAAACATAAAAGGAACTGTAATCTGTTTTTTTTCTGGGAATTGAATATTAAGACTTTGAAATACAAGCTTACTTTAATTGCACTTCTATTTATCTGTTTTACTACTGGGGTATTAGCAGAAGATAAAAGCCGCTTAGATATTATCCTAGAAAGGGGTTTTATTCGAGTTGGTACTACTGGTGATTTCAAACCTTTTAGCTACCTAAACCTCAAGACAGGTAAATACGAAGGGTATGATATTGATGCTGCTAACAAGCTTGGAGAGTCGCTAGGAGTGGAGGTTCGTTTCTTAAAAACCACATGGAATACTTTAGAACAGGGGATTTTGCAAGGAAAATATGATATAGCCATGTCTGGCATCACCAGAACACTATCAAGACAAAAACATGTAGGTCTGACTGATCCATACATCAAAGTAGGTAAATCCCCCCTTATTCGCAAAGCGGATAAAGATCGCTTCAAGTCATTGGCTGATATTGACCATACAGAAGTGAAAATAGGTGTCAACTCTGGCGGTACCAACGAAAGCTTCGTACGCGCCACTATTAAAAAAGCTAAAATAGTGCTCATAGCCAAAAATCTGGAGATACCTGACAAGATAGTTTCGGGCGAAGTGGACGTGATGATAACAGACAATGTAGAAGCTATTCTGGTTTCACAAAATCGCACTGAACTATACGCTGTTTCTCCAGACAATACATTTAGCAAAGACGATTTTGGCTATATGGCGCCAAGAGATGCTCAGCCATTTATTAACTGGCTTAACCTTTGGATTCATCAAATGAAAGAGAAAGGTGAATTCCGCAAGCTTAAGAAAAAATGGATATTAACCTCTCCTTAGAAATAAAGAAGGCAACCGCAGGGACGATTATTTGACGATGCTACATTGCTGTCAACACCCTAATACTGCAATTAATAAGTTCCGTCTAATATTCAGCTTATCTCGCAAAAGTAGTTGTGTTGGCTTATTTTTAAAAAGTAAAGTTGTTTGAGAAGAAAATTATTTATAGAAACTCGAAAGCTTAGTAATAACAAGCTTTTATTTAATAATACCCAAATCCCGATATAGAAAATCACAATGAGAGCACAAGCCCTTAATGCGCCTAAGAAATCCTCAAAAAGCTTCATCACCAATGACTATTTAACGAGAATCAGTGGAAAAAAGCACCAAATCCAGCTTTTCTGCAGTAGATTTTCTATTCTCGGACAAGCTCCTAAGGGCATCCCTTGTCGGCGCCTTTAAAGAGCAAGTTCTCCGATAAATCCCTAATAAGCAACACATACAGCGCCATTGGACAAGATTTCACCATCGTATGTACACATCTGTAGCATGGTTCGATGAATATCATTCATGTTCTGCATGTTTTTCCTCTCTATAGAATTGTACATTTGGCAACTGCCCGAATCGATTTCTCCAGAACTGCATTTTTGAGCAATAAGTATTTGATTTTTTTCGCTATAGGCCGTAGAAACAGCTTGTTGCCAATCGTTGTTACTGAATTGCATCGTTTGTTGCCATTGCATATAATTTTGTTGGCAAGTTTGAGCCGAATACAATTGGCTAAAAACTCCATCTCCCGCTTGACAGATTTTATAGGTGATTAAATTTGCAAAAGCACTATAAATTTGCAAAAACAATAGGTCATCAGAGTTCATAGTTTTCAGCAGATTGACCAATTCATTGGCCGATAAGGCATCGAAATCTTCTGCAATAACACTTAAATTGCTTTTTAAGACAAACTGCTGGCTTTTCTCACTTGCTTGTTGTTGCTCAAATTGAATGTCCTCCTGATTGACTTGCTCGTTATCTTGACAAGACACAAGTCCAAAAGTCAGTGCAATAATACATAATTGATTAAGAGTTTTCATAGAGACCTTTGCATAAGTATATGACGAAAAAAGAAATAGAGACCTTTGCATAACCATGTGGCGAAAGAAAAAATAGAGGAAATTTGCCAGATTGAGTCAAAAATTGAAGGTAATAGCCCGCTATTGGCGAAGTTTTTGGCAAAAAGCTGGTGAATTTAATCATTTTTTATTCGTCACACTAGTTATGCAAAGGTCTCAAATAGAGTAAATTTACCAAATTGAAGTGGTAATAGCAGCATATTGGCCATATTTTTACTGAAAAGTTGGTGAATTTAATCATTTTTTACTCGTCATTATAGTTATGCAAAGGTCTCTCATTATATTTTTTCTAGTGACAATCCCATTCTTAGCCAAGCACTAATTCAATCGCTTTATGGAAATCGCCTTGAATATTTTGATATGTATTTGCTACAATCATTGTCATTATTCACTATCTCTTAGAAAACTAGGAGCTTGTCCTAGAATAGGAATCGTAATGAAGGAAAGCTGGGTTTAGGGTTATTTTTCGCTTTTTTGAGGAGAATAGTCGCTCTATTTGACGAGAAAAAGCGGAAAATAGCACAAATCCAGCTTTTCTGTAATAGATTTTCTATTCTCGGACAAGCTCCTAGGACTGCCTATTACCCAGTGTCATTACACTCATAGCATTCAAATGCAAGCCTGTATCCAGTGGAGATATATTGTAATACCGTATAACCTTGCCACAAAATTTGATGCCCCGGGCATGGATCATT
>Ga0316208_1000340_pt1 | contig 60519 bp, 41 predicted proteins | sample 3monopyrite_MG_FD_204944 | JGI IMG/M metagenome (GOLD analysis project Ga0316208, IMG submission 204944) | Microbial mat bacterial communities from mineral coupon in-situ incubated in ocean water Damariscotta River, Maine, United States -... | ecosystem: Environmental > Aquatic > Marine >... | reverse complement strand
TGCCTAAATCAAATTCTTTTAGAATCTTAGCAATTTGGGTCGGGGAAAATTTACTCTTTCTCATATTACAGTTGTTAAAGTTAGAAATTCTACTTTTAAACTGTACTAGTTTTGGGGGAGCTTACAATCTTCTGAAACTGATTTTAAGTCTTTCGTTTGGTTAATTAGGTCAAACAGGATAGCGAGAATCTCGTGGTATGTCTGGTATTTCTTGTCAGATAGTTTTGATTTAATGTCGCGAATCTTGTCGCTCTGTATTTTCAACCAAGTCGCAAAAATCAAGGTCGAAGTCGAAAAAATTGCAAGTAATATTTTAAGTGTCTGTTCGTCCATTTTTCACATTAGGCACAACGTAGGAATAAATTGCACTCGTGCACTTTATTCCTATTATAGCTTTCTAGGATTAGAAAGTGAATTTATAATATAAAAATCAATTAATCAAGTAGATATCCAAGTTTAAACGACAATAAACGTTTATAAACGCTTAAAAACGGATAAATGAGAATTTAAAATTCCCAAACCGCTCCAATGCGGTAATCCACATAATGGGTCAAAGAGCGGTGGCGGCCGTCTTCAAAAGTGGTCAAGCCAGGCTCAGAGGGTGCCATGCGGTATTCGGTCTCGCTGCCCCGCATAAAAGCCACACCCAAATTGATCCAAAAAGGTGAGCCTGTATTTTCATGGTCCCACAATGTCGCAGGATTGATCATGCTGCCAAAACCCAAGCCGCTGTTAAAGGCTGTTCCGTGTACATCGAACTTATCGTCGTATTCAGATTCGTATTCCATGGCCATGGAAGAGCTAAAAAACATGGTTGCCCCCAATCTAGCTTCAGCATACAAACGCTGCCACCCATTTTCTGCCAAGGTATAGCGCGCAAAAGCATGAAAGGTAAAAAAGCAATCTTCTTCTTGTATGGTGGTACTTTGGCCGTTAATGTCCACAGTATATTCATCTACATTGTACATGGCCACACCTACTTCAGCACCAAAAGAAAGTGGAGTAGTGGTGCTTTTAAGGTAAGTCAAGGAAAAACCCATGGGCATGGCATTCACATGACGGTTAAAGTCCGCCTTGGTTTCATAGGTTTTTAAATTTAATCCAAAATAGTGGCTTTGGGCTTGTAGTCCCAAAACAGCAAAACAACTGATTAATAAAATGCAAATTCTACTCATGCTTGTATTTTGAAAGAAAGTTACGAATTGCAAGCAAACCGTTGTTAAAAGCACTGTTAATAAGTCCTTTTTTGAGGCTCAATTACGGCTTTTATTTCTCTGTACTTTAGATTTTCGGTTAAGATTATGGCAGAAGAAGTACAGTACACAGAAGACAATATCCGTTCCCTCGATTGGAAGGAACACATCCGCATGCGTCCAGGCATGTACATTGGTAAATTGGGCGATGGAACAGCATATGACGACGGCATTTATGTCTTGCTTAAAGAGGTCATCGACAACTGCATCGATGAATTTGTCATGGGCAACGGACGCACCATAGAAATTTCCATTAAAGATAAATTCGTCAAAGTGCGCGATTATGGCCGTGGCGTTCCGCTTGGAAAAGTGGTGGACGTGGTCTCAAAAATCAACACTGGAGGAAAGTACGATTCCAAAGCCTTTAAGAAATCTGTCGGGTTGAATGGGGTAGGGACAAAGGCCGTCAATGCCCTCTCCGATTACTTCCGCATAGAGTCGACCAGAGACGAAAAAATCAAGGTGGCCGAATTCGAACGTGGAGAACTAACCTTGGATGGAAACATTGAAGCATCTACACGAAGAAAAGGCACCAAAGTGATTTTCCGCCCAGACGAGCAAATTTTTCACAATTTTCAATACCGTACGCAGCACATCGAGCGCATGTTGTGGAATTACGCTTACCTCAACCGTGGCTTAACGATCATATTCAACGGAGAAAAATACCTCTCAGAAAAAGGCTTGTTCGATCTCTTGGAGCGCAACATGTCGGACAAGCCCTTGTATCCTATAGTACACATTGAGGCCGAAGACATTGAAGTGGCCTTTACGCACACCAATTCATACGGAGAGGAGTATTATTCCTTTGTCAATGGACAGCATACCACACAAGGGGGGACCCATCAAGGAGCCTTTCGTGAGGCTTATGTCAAAACCATACGCGAGCACTTTCAGAAAGATTACGAAGCGGTAGACATCCGCTCTTCCGTAGTGGCGGCTGTCAGTGTTAAAGTCATGGAGCCAGTTTTTGAATCACAAACAAAAACCAAATTGGGTTCTACAGATATCGGCCCTGATGGACCTTCTATGCGGGCTTTTGTAACGGATTTTTTGAAAAAACACCTTGACAACTACCTGCACAAGAATCCCGTGATTGCCGAAGCCATACAACGCAAGATCATTCAATCTGAAAGAGAGCGCAAAGACTTGGCGGGCATAAAGAAATTGGCGCGTAAACGAGCCAAAGAGGTCAGCTTGCACAACAAAAAATTGCGCGATTGCAGGGCACACTTAAACGATAAAAAGGGTAATCGCTTGGAGGAGACCACGATATTCATCACTGAGGGAGATTCTGCTTCAGGTTCCATCACCAAGGTTAGGGATGTCAATACACAGGCAGTCTTTAGCCTCAAAGGAAAACCACTCAATTCCTATGGGCTGACCAAGAAGATCGTTTACGAAAACGAAGAATTTAATCTGCTTCAAGCTGCGCTCAACATCGAAGACGGCTTGGAGGATTTGCGCTATAACAAAGTGGTGTTGGCAACTGATGCGGATGTAGACGGCATGCACATTCGTTTGCTGCTCATGACCTTCTTCCTTCAATTTTTCCCAGAATTGGTAAAGAACGGACATTTGTATGTATTGTCTACGCCATTGTTTCGTGTGAGAGACAAAAGACAAACTTTTTATTGTTACAGCGAGCAAGAAAGAAGGGATTCTGTCAACAAACTGAAAGGAAAACCGGAAATCACACGATTCAAAGGTTTGGGAGAGATATCGCCAGATGAATTCAAACACTTTATTGGTGAAGAAATGCGCTTAGAACCAGTAGTAATTGGGAAAGAATCGGTCAATGAGATGATGAAATTCTATATGGGTAAAAATACCCCAGATCGTCAAGAGTTCATCATAGAGAATTTGAAAGTTGAATTGGACATGGTAGAAGAAGAGAAGGTATAATTATGGCAGAGGAAGAAGAATATAAAGAAGAAGAACAACATGAAGCCATGGAGAATTCCGAAGGTTTGGAGAATGTCATTCAAGTCTCTGGAATGTATAACGAATGGTTCTTGGATTACGCCTCTTATGTTATCTTAGAACGTGCAGTTCCTCACGTAAATGATGGCTTAAAACCTGTGCAGCGCAGAATTTTACACTCCTTAAAAGAATTGGACGACGGTCGCTACCATAAGGTGGCCAACGTCATTGGCAATACCATGAAGTATCATCCACATGGAGATGCCTCCATTGGAGATGCCATGGTGCAAATTGGACAGAAGGAATTAATGCTTGATACCCAAGGAAACTGGGGAAACATTCTAACAGGCGATCGTGCTGCAGCGCCTAGGTATATTGAGGTGCGTTTGTCCAAATTTGCCTTGGATGTTGCTTTCAATGCCAAAACCACAGAATGGTTGGCCTCCTATGATGGCAGAGGCAAAGAACCTTTGACCTTACCCATGAAGTTTCCACTCTTGTTGGCGCAAGGAGTGGAAGGCATCGCAGTAGGCTTGGCATGCAAAATATTGCCGCACAATTTTAACGAACTCATCGATGCTTCCATTAAGATATTAAAAGGTAAAAAGGCAACCATATATCCTGATTTCCTAACAGCAGGTATGGCTGACTTTTCCAATTACAATGACGGCCTACGTGGTGGCAAAGTAAGGGTACGTGCAAAGATCAATGCTGAAGATAAGAAAACACTAAAGATTAGCGAGATACCATTCGCTACTACAACCAGTGGTTTAATTGATTCTATCCTGAAAGCCAACGATAAAGGAAAGATCAAAATCAAGAAAATTGAGGACAATACTGCAGAGAATGTAGAGATATTGATTCACTTGCCACCCAATGTATCCCCAGATAAAACCATTGATGCTTTGTATGCATTCACAGATTGTGAAATATCCATTTCGCCCAACTCTTGTGTCATTGAAGACGACAAGCCCAAATTCTTGGGTGTCAGCGAAATTTTGCGCATCAATACTGAGAATACCAAGGGTTTGCTCAAACTAGAGTTAGAGATTCGCAAAGGTGAATTGGAAGAGCAATGGCATTTTGCTTCTCTGGAACGCATCTTCATCGAGAATAGGATTTACAGAGACATCGAAGAATGCGAAACCTGGGAAGAGATCATTTCAACCATACATAAAGGCTTGAAGCCTCATACCAAGCATCTTATTCGGGAAGTGACCGATGAAGATGTCACCCGTTTAACAGAAATCAAGATCAAACGCATATCGCGTTTTGACAGCTTCCGAGCTGATGAATTGATCAAACGGATTGAGGAGGAGATTGAGCAGATCAAGTTCAATCTTGAGCACCTCACGGATTTTGCCATTGACTACTTCAAAGGCATCAAAGAAAAACACGGCAAAGATAGGAGCAGACGCACGGAGATCAAATCATTTGAAAACATAGTTGCCTCTAAGGTGGCCGTGGCCAATGCCAAATTGTATGTGAACTATTCTGAAGGTTTTATCGGCCATGGATTAAAGCGCACAGAGTCTGAATTGGTCGGAGATTGCTCTGACATTGACGACATCATCGTATTCCGTCAAGATGGACAAATGCTTGTACAAAAGATTCAGCAAAAGTCTTTTGTAGGCAAGAACATCATTCATGTGGCCGTCTGGAAGAAAGGCGATAAACGCACCATATACAACATGGCCTATCAAGACGGTAAGGCAGGTAGGACCTTGGTCAAGCGTTTTGCAGTGACTTCAATTACACGGGACAAAGAGTACGATCTAACGTCAGCTACTCCGGCTTCCAAGGTTTTATATTTTTCAGCCAATCCCAATGGGGAGGCAGAAGTGATCCAAGTGCAATTGAGGGCAAAAGCCAAATTGAAGAAATTAAAGTTTGATTACGATTTTGCTGAATTGGCCATCAAAGGAAGAGTTGCCAAAGGCAATACATTGACCAAGCATATCGTCTCTAAAATTCAGCTGAAAGAAGAAGGGACATCCACCTTAAGTGCCCGCAAAATTTGGTTTGACGACAGTGTGCACCGTTTAAATACAGAGGGCAGAGGAGAACTCTTGGGAGAATTTCATGCAGAAGATAAGATACTGACCATCATGCAATCAGGACACTATAAGCTCACTTCGACGAATCTTTCTACTCATTTTGATGAGGATTTGATTTCTATCGAAAAGTGGACCTCTGAAAAGCCAGTCACCGCCATTTATTTCGAGGGAGATAAAGGAGATTTTTATGTTAAACGCTTCTTAGTGGACGATACCGATAAGAAAGTGTTGTTCATCACAGAGCATGAAAAAAGTTATCTAGAATTAGCGTCCACAGAATTCCATACGGTCATTGAAATGAGTTATGTCAAGGCGAGAGGCAAAGAGGCTAAACCTAACGAGGTCGTGGATTTGCAAGATTTCATCAGTGTAAAAGGCATGAAGGCATTGGGCAATAAATTGAGTTACAATAAGATTAAATCTGTTGACCAACTTTCGATTGAAGCTGCTGCAGAAGCATTGGGCAAGACTGTGGGAGAACTTACTGAGAATCCTTTTGTAAAGACAGAAGAAAAAAAAGAAGCTTCCATTGAATCAAAAGAAGGCATTGAAAACAACCCTGAAGTTAGCAAATCTGAAGAAAACGAAAAAGTAAAAGAAAGAGAAGAAAAGACAGCAAAAGATGTGTCGACTAAAGAGGATGAAGAGGAGCCTGGTCAAATTGATCTCTTCAGTTAAATGTCTATTACACTCCTCATCATTATTATCACTGTGGCAGTTTCACTCTCTGCATTTAACAATACACAGCTTTTTTATCGCCTTGACTTTACACCCTATCAAGTAGAAAAGGAAAAGGAGTGGTTTCGCTTTCTCACCCATGCCTTCGTGCATGCTGATACCATGCACTTGCTCTTCAATATGCTGGTGCTTTTCTTTTTTGGCGACATTTCTCAACGGTATTTTGAAGCCTATGCTCCTGGAAAAGGAGCCTTTTATTTTATCATCCTTTATCTTGGAGGGATGCTTTTTGCAGTGCTTCCAACCTTCAAGAAGCACAGAAACAATCCAAGCTACCATTCGGTGGGTGCCTCAGGAGCAGTTTCTGCTGTCTTTATGGCTTCGGTCTTCTTTAGTCCGTTTACTTCCATTTATTTGTATGGGATAATCCCCTTGCCCGGAATTGTCTGGGCCATCATTTATTTGGTATACTCTCACAGACAAAGCAAGCAGGGTAGAGATAACATCAACCATGATGCCCATTTCTGGGGATCAATATTTGGTGTGGGATTTACCATTATTGCCGTTCCAAAATCACTGCCAAATTTCTTTGCACAACTCCTAGAACTGCTCCCTTTTTAAAATCAAGAATGAACAATAACGATCACGATTTCTGTTACAACAATAAATTTTACGGACAGCTGCAACCAGCTCTACCAATCAATCGTGCCATGAAATTTGGCGATGGTGTTTTTGAAACCATGCGTATCATCGATGGTAAATTGCGCTACATTGACTTGCACATCAAACGCCTGTGTGCAGGATTAGACATGTTGCGCATAGAATACAGTGCACAGAAAATCAATGAAATCAAAGTGTGCATTGATCAGTTGATTGCGCGCAATGAAATCAAAGCAGGGGGGGTAATCCGCTTAACAGCATATAGGTCAGGTGGAGGACGTTACAATCCTGAAACCAATCAACTGTCTTATGTTATCGAGTCAGAAACTCTTGGAACCAATCATTTTGTATTGAATGCCAAGGGATTGGAAATTGGAGTAGCGGAAAGTGTTGAGATCATCCCAGGTCCTTATTCAGCCATCAAGAGTTTGAATGCATTGCCCTATGTAATGGCAGGTATAGAAAAGAACGACTCATTGAATGATGATTTACTATTGCTGAACCCTGAAAGAATGATCGTAGAGGCAACCGCTTCCAACATATTTCTGGTAAAAGACAAGCGCATTTACACCCCACCAATTGAAGATGGCTGTATCTCAGGAATTGGCAGGCATTTGTTGATGCGTCATGCACAAAAAATTGGATTAAAAGTTAATGAGCGTAGCATTCAGTTAAAAGACTTAGAATCAGCCAATGAAATTTTATTGACGAATGCCATCAAAGGCATAGAATGGGTATCTTCTTTTAAGCGAAAGCGTTTTTTCAATAAATGTGCGAAAATATTGCTCAATAGCCTGAACCAAAAGAATTGAATTACGTATTTTAGTTAGTTAAATATCCAATTATTAGATTATTCTTGTAAAATGAAGCAACAAACTTTGCGGTCATATAGTGTTTTTTGCCTTTTATTCATTGGCTTGCTGGTGTTTAGCAGTAATTCTTTTGCGCAATTATTGCACGACAACAGTTGTTCGACTATCAGTACTAACTTTTCTCTGGATTGGGACGCAACTCCCTCTGCAAATCAGTTCAATTGGACACCTCAAGGCAATACGAGCTTTACTGCTTCAAACATTGAAGGAACAGGCAATGACATTACTTTTTCAATAACTGGTGCAACAACAACACTAACTACTGAAAACTCAATTTCTACACCAGGAGTTACAAATTCACTGTCAGGTGGTGTTGATGCATTGCACATTTCATCCACTGGCTTAGATGTATCAGAGGAGATTCGTTTAACAATGACATTTTCTCCTGCTTTGGCAGGAGATATTTCATTCGATATTTACAACGTAATTGAATTGTCTGGAGGAGGGGCTGGGGGGCAACAAATGGAAATTTTTGGTTTAACATCAACGGGCTTTGCTATGGTTCCTGAATTGACAGACAATGGATCGCCTTCATGGGAACTTGAAGGCCCTGGAGTTATTGATGGGAATGCAACAAGCACTGCAGGAACAAATGATCAAGTAGGGGTGAACTTTAGAAGTATTTCTGATATCTCGACAATTACAGTAATCATGCGTAGATGTTCTGGCTGTGCAAATGCAGCCAATACAGAGTTTGCATTGAGTGACATTGATGTATGTCTTACACCTGATACTGATCAAGATGGCATAGCAGATACACAAGACCAGGACGATGACAATGATGGTATACTTGATGTAATTGAGAAATGTCCAACTTCTGCTCGCTCATTGGCAGATTGGGACAATTATGTTTATAATGATGGGGATGTGAGCAATACCTACAATTTGCCTGATGGCACTAACATGACCGTGGCTGTTGCATCAAACGGAGCTTCATTAGTTGCAGGTGAAACCAACACCAACCTTACAGGAGGTGAAGGAGCAGGTACCGTAGGACTCTTTTTAAACGGAAATCAAAACCTTCAAGTAAACAGTATAGATGTTACTTTTTCATTCGATCAGGCCATCGATAGCCTAGAGTATACAATATTTGACGTAGATCAATTGGGTGGACAATATGTAGATTCTATTACCATTATTGGTTTTTTTGATGGTTTTGTAGTTTTTCCAACAATGACAGCCAGTGCCAACAATACGGTGACACAAAACAGGGCAGTTGGGGATGTGAGCACAGCTGATAACTTGGCCACTGCCAATTTAGACGTAGCCTTCGCAGAACCTATTGACAGTATGGTGGTTTTTTACGGCAATGGCTCAACAGCTCCACCTGCACCTGGCAACCAATGGATTACTATTTGGGACTTTTCCTACATTGGTGATTGTGGTTCTGTAGACAGCGATGGAGATGGCATCGCAGATTATTTGGACATAGATGCAGACAACGATGGAATTGTAGATTACATAGAATGGCAAGGCTCAACAGCCACACCAATCGCACCTGCGGGAACAGATGCTGATTCAGATGGAATTGACGACAATTTTGAAACCGTTTCTTCACCAGTGGATACCGACGGAGACGGCATACCAGACTTTCAAGATCCTGATGCAGATAATGACGGTGATTTAGATATTCTTGAAGCTTGGGACACAGACAATGATGGAACAGCAGATACTTCGCCTGCAGGTACGGATACGGATGGAGATGGGTTGGACGATAATTTTGATCAACAGGCTGGCTTTAACTCTACTACTAACATCACGAACAACGGTCAAACTTCTAGTAATTTTCCAAATTTAGATGAGACACTTACTGCAGAAAGAGATTGGCGTGAAGATCCTGACATAGATGATGATGGTGTGCCTGATTATGACGATATAGATGATGACAATGATGGTATATTGGATGTAGATGAGGGCAAGGGATTTAACAATCCAAGCGGCGATGAAGACGGTGATGGAATTCAAAACTGGGCAGATGCTACAGACAATGGCAATGGAGGTGATGGTTCGACAACAGATTACACAGATGGAAATGGAGATGGAATTCCTGATGTGTATGACGCAGATAATGACGGTATACCAAATCACCAGGATCCTGATTCTGATGGAGACGGCATTGCTGATATTATTGAAGCTGGTGGTATAGATGTAGATGGAAATGGCATTGTAGATGGGGCATTTACAGATACAGATGGAGATGGTTGGTCAGATACTTTTGATGGAGACAACGGAGGTACAGCTTTAACAGATGTAGATCAAGACAGTGATGGCCTTCAGAACCATTTAGACATTGATGCAGACAATGATGGGATTGTTGATTTGATCGAATCTCAAGCTTCAACCAGCTCTCCAACTGTTCCTTCTGGTATGGATACAGATGGAGATGGAATAGACGACAACTTCGATACTGACAGTGGAAATTCTCTCACAACACCCGTAAATACAGAGAGTTTTGACAATCCTGATTATTTAGATTTGAATTCAGACAATGATTTGGATTCAGATTTGCTAGAAGGATGGGATACTGACAATGATGGAACGGCAGATACTTCACCAGCTGGAACAGATTCAGACAATGATGGATTAGACGATAATTTTGACAATGTGGTCGGACAAAATTCAACCACCAACGTGACAAATAGCGGTCAAACGTCGAATTCATTTCCAAATTTAGACGTACCTGGGACCTCTGAATTGGATTGGAGAGAAACCTCAAACATTGATGACAATGATGGTGATGGAATTGCTAATGCTGAAGATATTGACGATGATAATGATGGAGTGCTCGATATAAATGAACTAGATTGTCCTTCGGTTGCAACCATTACTAGTTTAAGCACGGACTTAGCCATACAAGTTGGTACACTTCCTCTACTTTTAAACGGAAGTACTGGAGATCAAGATTTCTACTGGTTTGATAATCAAGCATACCCCGGTGATACCACAGAGATCTTTGGTATTACGTTATCACAAGCTGCGGTGGTCACTGAAATACGCATTCTGCTTGAAGCTGATGTTAATCCACCTGACGGCTCTTTCTTAGGTACTGGTATGCAATACGTAGTTCAAGGCTTGAATGGAAGCGTTTGGGAAAATGTTTCGGCAGATTCAACTGCTGATGGAACATTTTCAGTACCAGATAATGGCGAAGTAATTGAAGTGAATGCCAATACTAGAGCCTACACGCAGTATAGAATTGCATGGATTGGAGGGGGGCAATTAGAATGGGACCCTTACATAGATGAAGTTGAAGTTGAAGTTTGCAACGAATTAGATACAGATAATGATGGAGTTAATGACTCTGATGACCCTGACAGTGATGGTGACGGAATTGCAGACATTATTGAAGCAGGCGGTGTGGATGCTGATGGAAATGGAATTGTTGATGGGACTTTTACAGATACTGATGGTGATGGATGGTCAAATACTTTTGATAGCGATAACGGAGGTACTGCATTAACTGATACAGATGCAGATGCCGATGGATTTGAAAATAGAATAGACATTGATTCAGACAATGATGGTATAATTGATATTGTAGAGTCTCAACCAAGTGGTACGTTGATAGCCCCAGCTGGTTCAGATTCAGATGGCGATGGTATAGATGATAATTTTGATACCGACAATGGCAATACACTCACCAACCCTGAGAATACCGACGGTGCTGACAATCCAGATTATACAGATACTGATTCAGACAATGATGGTGATTTAGATGCATTGGAAGGTTGGGATACAGATAATGATGGAACAGCCAACACTTTGCCAGCCGGGACTGATACCGACAATGATGGGTTGGATGACAATTACGACAATGTAGTTGGACCAAATGCAACAACCAATGTGACTAATAATGGTCAAACCTCCGCTAGTTTTCCTGATTTGGATAGGCCAGTTACACCAGAGCTTGATTGGCGAGAAGACAAAGATTATGACGGTGATGGAATTGTTGATATGGATGATATTGATGACGACAATGATGGGATTTTGGATGTAGACGAATGCAATGGTGGAGGTTCTGTTGGAATGGTTGCAAATGTTACGACCTCAGGCATTGGTTCATATACCGTGCCAGTTAATGGTGAAGTCACCATTAGTATGAATGGTGGTGATGGTGGTGGAAGTGGTGTAACAAATGGGGCAAATCCTGGTGGAAGTGGGGCAACAATAACAAATGCTATGTATACAGTTTCAGCAAGCGAAGTAATTCGGTTTGTTGTAGGCGGGGGAAGTGCAACAGCTAGCACATCAGCCGGTGGAGGTGGGAGTAGTGGTTTATTCATTGACAACGACTTAATTATGGTTACTGGCGGTGGTGGTGGTGGCGACAATAGTGGGAATGGATTAGGTGCAAATTCAAGTGAGACGGGAGATACTGGTACTGGAACAGGTGGTGGTGCAGGTGGATCAGGTGGCGCAGGTGCTGGAGTTAGTTCAGGACGAGCAGGTGGTGGAGGAGGAATTAATTCAGCTGGGGGTAGTGGTCTAGGAGCTGGAGGAGCAGCTGCAGATTTAACTCCAGGAGATGGTGTTACTCTTGTTTCTGGTGGCGCAGGATCAGGAACAGCAGGTGCAGGCGCAAGTGGTCTTACCGGAGGAGGTGGTGGAGCTGCAGGAGACTGGGGCGGCGGTGGCGGAGGATACTCTGGTGGCGGCGGCGGTGGTGATGCTGGCTTAGCAGGTGGTGGCGGTTCCTTTATAAACACTGCAATAAGCTCTTATGTAAGTGGCTCTGTCACTGCGGGCACCAATGGCGGTGGTGGTGCAGCAGCAAGTAATGGAACAGATGGCTTTGTGATAATAACGTTTAATGGTACATGTATAGTTGATACTGACAATGACGGGATTATTGATTCTTTTGATCCTGACAGTGATGGTGATGGCATTGCAGACATTATTGAAGCAGGCGGAACTGATGCCAATGGAGATGGTGTAGCTGATAATGAAACTGATACCGATGGCGACGGTTGGCCAGATTTATTTGACAGTGATAATGGAGGCACTGCTTTATCAGATACAGATACAGATAATGATGGCTTTGAAAATCGAATAGACATTGATTCTGACGATGATGGAATTATAGATATTATTGAATCACAGCCTACTGGCACATTGATTGCTCCTAGTGGAACGGATACTGATGGTGATGGAATCGATGACAATTTTGATCCTGATAGCGGAAATACATTAACTACTCCAACGAATACAGATGGTACGGATAATCCAGACTATACAGACCTTAATTCGGATAACGACGGTCAATCTGATCTTGTAGAAGGTTGGGATACAGACAATGATGGAGTTGCAGACACTAGTCCAGCGGGCACAGATACTGACAATGACGGATTGGATGACAATTTTGATAATGTTGTAGGGCCTAACAATACAACGAATGTTACAAACAATGGACAATCCTCTGCATCCTTCCCAAATCTTGACGATGGAAATACGACAGAAAGAGATTGGCGAGAAATTGTGGACACTGATGGAGATGGCATTGCAGATGAATTTGACATTGATGACGATGATGATGGTATATTGGATACAGAGGAAAGACAATGTACCTCAGGTTATGCGGATGCGGTGACCTCAAATGTTGGGGCCACATCACCTGCAAATGCTCAAGGGGCAGCAGATGAGACGTCTGCAATAATGCCATTAAATACAATATTGGTCATGGACCTCACGGATGCGGTTCCTGAAGGCCATTATGTACGTATAAGAATGGACAGAAACAACAATAACAGAATATTGGTTGAAGGTTCAGCCGATAATGCAGCCTATACCTCTGGAGTTACTTATGGGAATACTAGCGCTGATGTCGATATGGCAACTGTAGATGTACAAGAATATTTCTTGCATCCAATTGGTACTGGAGGAGCAAGATACATTCGATTTACGCGTGAAGCTGGTAGTACTGATCTGGATGCCATTGCTTATGAAGCTCAATGTCCTGTGCAAGATACCGATGGTGATGGTATTGAAGATCACCTCGATCTAGATTCGGACAATGATGGTTTGGCTGACATTATTGAAGCGGGTGGTGTAGATGCAGATGGAGACGGTAGGGTAGACTCGAATACGGATACCGATGGGGATGGATGGGCAGATACATTTGATTTCTCAAATGGAGGAACAGCCCTTGCAGATGAAGATACCGATGGGGATGGATTTGAAAACCGCATTGATTTAGATACGGATTCAGACGGGCTATTGGACAATTTGGAAGCACAGACTACAGCGGGTTTTAGAGCTGCTGACAACACGGATGTTGATGGTGATGGTTGGGATGATGAGTATGATGGAGACGTTACAGGTGGTACAAATGGGACACCAATTACATTGAGTAATAACGATGGAAATGGAGAACCAGATTATAGGGATGATGATTCTGACAACGACGGGCAATTGGATTATATTGAAGGCTTTGATGATGATGAAGATGGATATGCCTTAAATGATCTTACAACAAGAGCGGGAAATTATGAAACAGCAGCTGGAAATCCATTGCACTATGTGAATGCCAATGATACCGATGCAGATGGAGTTCCAAATTGGGCTGAAGATGATGATGCTGACGGAAATTTAAATTATTTGGATCCTGATAATGGCTTTTATATAGATACAGATGGTGACGGTATTATTAATCTTTTTGATCCTGACAATAATGGCGCAAATGCAAATCCACCAGATAGAGACGGTGATGGGGAGTATGATTTCAGAGACATTGATGACGAAACAGCAGGTTTACCAATTGTATTAAAAAGCTTTACAGCCACAAAAATAGGTGTTGATGTTCGATTGGATTGGTCAACCTTGACAGAGATTAACAATGATTACTTTACCATTGAGAGAGCTTCAAACGATCTTCAGTTTGAGTCAATATTGCGCTATCCTGGCGCAGGAAACTCTAATGTACTTTTAAACTATAGTTTATTTGATCAGGATCCACAATTGGGAATTAATTATTATAGATTAAAGCAAACTGATTATGATGGAACATTTACCTACAGCCAAATAGAGATAGTCGAGTTTGGGTTGAATAATGAGAATATTAAATTGTATCCAAATCCAACTAATGGCGAAGCATTGTTTATTGAACTTGCGAATATGAATAGGGGAGTATATCAACTAGATTTGATCTCTCCATTAGGACAATTAGTTTTTTCTAAAAATTTAACGCTTGAAAAGCAAGAATCAACTTTTACTTATCAAGTTTTGAAAGAGCACAAGCTAGCAAAAGGGACTTATTTTCTAAGAATATACTCTACCAATTTTAATCAACATCTTAAAGTGGTCATTCAATAGGTCTAACAATACCCATTAGTTTTATTATACTTTGTAGATATTATACACTAATTCAAAAGAGTTTAATCTAGAATTCGATAACTTGTAGTAGTTTTGTTTTTTCAATAAATTACTTGCCGAATGAATAGGATTATTTTTTTTCTGTGCTGTTTTTTAGTACTTCATCTCAATTCATTTGGCGAAGGCACAGCTCAGTGGATGCCTGTTGGAATGACTGCTGGACAAGAACTGTCATTGATGTTATACAATGTGAATGATGGCAACGAACGATTAGGTACTACAGGATGTGATCCTGATGAACGCATTTACATTCGAGTCTCAGACAATTTTGCTACTGAAGTCATTTATATTGGAATGAATGTATTTGACAATACAACCACCCATTTTAGAGTAATGGACCCAAATGGGACACAAGTTTATCCGCCCTCTCCTGGTACTTTACAACCTGTATTAAGTTCGGGATCTGGCAGTACCGGTGAAGGATTTATTGCGAATCTATCTGAAGCAAGGAATGGGCCACAAGAAGTTTTTGGCGCCGGAGGATTTGATGCCATTTCCATATCACCGACAATGGCAGGTGATTATTACATTGAGTTTAATGGTGTTAACTCAACCACCTATACTGTTCCTGGTTTTGGCCGACATCAAGTTTCATTTTTTGACGTAACTGTTGCAAATACCAACGGTTTGCCCGAGGGCCTTGGAAATCATACTGCAATTGACGGAAGACTAAATGCCTTTCAATGGGCTTTATACAATCTAAACCAGGGCTTGGGATTTAATAATGTTGATGCAGAATTTTTTCTTTATCAATCTGACGATAGTTTGGTCATTTCTGTATTGTGGGATCAAGTTAAAGCAGGCGGTTGGGACATAGCGTTTACACGAAATGGAGTGCAAAGCACTGGCACTTAAGATGTTGATCGTCAGTCGCAAACTTATACTACTGTTGGCAAAGGAAGCGTTGTTGGAGAGTTTCCAATCTTCTTTAACAATCCAGATGCAAATGAATATCCTTCTGCCACTGACCTTCCTGAATTAAGTTTCTTAGAATATGATCGTTGTTCTGGTTCTACTTGTTTTTTATATAACATTACCAAAGGAGGACAGGTAGAAATCTTAATCGATTTAAACGAAAACGGCACCTATGATCCAGGCACTTCTGATCGTTTATTGGTTGACAATAAACCAGCTGGAACGCATTGTTTAGCCTGGGACGATTTAGATGGTTTAGGAGATTTGGTGGTAAATGGACAGGCTCAGGCAGTTATTAAGTACCAAGCTGGAATATTTCACATGCCATTAGGCGATGTTGAAGCCAATTCAAATGGATTTGACCGGACACTTGTTAGACCACTTTCATTTTTAATAGCTTCTGATTCAGGTCGAATATATTACGATCACACCCAAGTAGGTGGGGCATTTACAGCAACTGATTTTGATTTTGAGGGATGTACCTCCAATTGCAACATTTGGTCTCCAGATGATGGCAATCAATCTTATCTAAACACATGGTTTTCATTTGCTGAATTAAGAGATACCTTGATAGTAACATTCAACACTTGCGATAAAGATGACGATGGTCTATCTGACGTTTTGGACATTGATGATGACAATGACGGTATTCCAGACATTGTCGAAATGTATAAAGGAGATCATGATGGTGATGGGATATTGGATTATGAAGATGCTCAGTTTTGTACAGCCACATTTCAAGGAGTTAATGGATGGGATTGCAGCGATGGACTGCCAGATCCTAGTGATGATTTAGACGGTGATGGAATCAGAAATGCCATAGATTCAGATTTTCCAAATTGTGGAAATACTCTGGAAGGGGCATGTAGCGGTTATGATTCAGATTTAGACGGTATACCTGATTATTTAGATAGAGACTCTGACAACGACGGTATTTCTGATCTAATAGAAATTGGTGGAACAGATATTGACGGTGATGGCGAAATTGATAACCTTACTGATACTGATGGTGATGGTATGGCAGATACTTATGACAATGACGATACTGACGGTCCTGATGGCAGTAGCCCTTGTGTTGGACAGCCAGGCTGTTTACAGGGCGTATCTACCACTTCATTGTTGGATACCAACAATGATGGATTTACAGATAATGATAGAGATACGGATGAAGATGGACTAGGCGATTGGATTGATTTAGATGCAGACAATGATGGTATACCTGATGTTGTTGAAGTAGGGGGAACAGATGCCAATGGAGATGGATTTGCAGATGATTTTGTGGATCAAGATGGAGATGGATTTAACGATATTCCTGACGGTCAAATTTGCACGGATTCAACTGCAATTGGAACATCTACCTATATTGCAGGATCCTCCACAGGTGTTGACAATGGAACAAATGCGAATGGACAACCCGATGGAAATTTTGCTGAATTGTATCAACTAGGCGACTTAGCAGTACTTGATTTTGGAGTAAATCTTCCAGTTGGAACAGATTATATTATTTATTGGAAGAGAAAAGCATATGGTAATACCAGCGTAACTTCTGATATGATAGTTGAAGAATCTTTATCTCCCGGTGTAGGATATACAACTCATAGTGTGAGCCCATCTACAAATTCAGAAACTAACGTTGTTTCTACCTTAGTGCAATCAGAAAATACCATGAGATACATCCGTTTAGGATTAGTATCAAATTCAAATGATGATTTTGACCTTGATGCCGCAAAATACTTTTACAATGAAGAACAATGCGTTGCAGGAAATCCCATTCTTATAACTGGTGCTGATACAGATGCAGATGGTTTACCAAATAGTTATCCAACGGACGATACTGATGATGATGGAATTTTAGATTATCTAGATTTAGATGCAGATAACGATGGGATTCCTGATGTTGTTGAGGCGGGTGGAACTGATACAGATGGGGATGGCAGGTTTGATGATCAGACTGACACAGACAACGATGGTTTTGCAGATGATGTTGACGGTGATGTAGGTAACAATGACATCGCTGAGAACACGGCCAACGCTTTGCAAACGACAGGTCCAGATGCTGATCAAAACGGAGTGCCAGATAACTATCCAAATGGAGATACTGACAATGATGGCATTCGTGATCAACTGGATTTAGATGCTGATGACGATGGCATACCTGATGTTGTTGAATCTGGTGGAACTGATACGAATGGGGACGGAATTTTTGATGATCAAACGGATACAGATAATGACGGTTTTGCAGATGATGTTGACGGTGATGTAGGCAATGATGGTGTAGCAGAAAATTCAACAAATGCTCTTATAATAACAGGTTCGGATACCGATAATGATGGTGCACCAAATAGTTATCCAAATGGAGATACCGACAATGATGGACGCATTGACCAATTGGATTTAGACGCTGACAATGACGGTATTCCCGATGTCGTTGAAGCCGGCGGTACAGATACCGACGGAGATGGACTTTTTGATGACCAAACGGATATTGATAACGATGGTTTTGCAGACATTGTCGATGGAGATGTGGGCAATGATGGTGTTGCTGAAAATAGTGGAAACGCTATGCAAGTCACAGGTGCCGACATAGACAACGATGGAGCGCCTGATTCATATCCTGTAGACGACCAAGATGGAGATGGCATCAGAAACCAATTGGATCTTGATGCTGATAATGATGGTATTCCTGACGTTGTGGAGACCAATGGTACAGATGTAAATGGCGATGGAAGAGCAGACAATTATGTAGACAGCGATAATGATGGATACAATGACTTGGTAGATGCCGATGTTGGCAATGATGGTGTGGCAGAAAACTCTGCTAATTCTTATACATTAACAGGTGCAGACACGGACAATGATGGTGTTCCTAATTCTTTACCAAACGATGATTTAGACGATGACAATGTGTATGATTTCTTAGATTTAGATGCCGACGATGATGGAATATTAGATGTCATCGAAACCTCTGGAACAGATGGAAATCGTGATGGTATTGAAGACAATTATGTTGATATTGATGGAGATGGGTTTAATGACAATGTTGATGGAGATCCAGACAATTCTCTCACAGCAGGTGATGATGCGATAGATTCAAATTTTGGAAATGTAACCCTCTCGACTGGTGCTGACACTGACAATGATGGAGTGCCAAACTCTTTTCCCAACGATGATTTTGACGCTGATAATTTGTACAACTTCCTTGATATTGATGCTGACAATGATGGCATTGTAGACAATACAGAAGGTCAAGGAACAAATACGTACATAGCTCCTTCCGGTTCAGATACCGATGGCGATGGAATTGATAATGCATACGACAGTGACGACATTAATTTCGGCGGAAGTGGATCAAGCTTTGAATTGTCAGACATAGATGTATCGGATGATCCTGGTTCTCCAGATTATTTAGATTTAGATACTGATGGAGACGGATTCATAGATACTATTGAAGGTCACGATACTAATGGCGATGGAATCGCTGATGCTGGAAGTCCTGCAAATTCTGGAGTTTCTGGAGGAGCTACTGATATTGATGGTGATGGATTATTGGATGGATATGATAACAATACGTCTAGCACAGATCCAACAAATACCTCTTTGGAGGGATTGTCACATCCAAACTTATACCTCACATCTACTGCCGAAAGAGATTGGCGAGAAGCATACAACCCAGATTCTGACAATGATGGCATAAGCGATTCAGACGACATAGATGATGACAATGATGGTATTTTAGACAATGATGAAGCTCCATGCTCAACTCCAGACATTCGCTTTCAATCAACACCTGAAGCTTATTGGACATTAGACAATACTACGGATGATGCCTCTGGGAATGCGCATAACGAAAGAAGCAATGGACTTGCCCCAACTTTTTCAACAACCGCAATTCAGGGAACACATTCTGCAAATTTCAATGGAACCACCAATCAAATTAGATATAGCCAAAATGGTGATTTTATGGAGCAAAGCTATACTCAAATAAGTTTTTCTGCTTGGATATTGCCAAACTCACTCAGTGGTGATCGAGTTATTTATGAAGAAGGAGGAGGAACAAATGGCATGGTACTCTGGCTTAATGATAATGCATTAACACTTACAGCTCGCAGTGGAGGTGCAGGTTCAGAAACTTCAATAAGTGCGATAAATACACTTTCTTTAGATGGGTTGTGGCATCATGTGGCAGCTACATTTGATAATGGATTAATGACAGTTTATTTGGATGCTATTCCAAATTCTACAACTGCAGGCTATACATCCATACCTGCTCATTCAAACGATGGTGGAATTGGTGGCCCTGTGGCCGTGGCACCAAATGGAATTACAGGTCATTATTCCGGCTTGATGGATGCTGCTAGATATGACAATGCAAGTGCATGGTCCCTTGGTAGAATTGGTTTTGAAGCGCAGCGCTTTTGTGATACCGACGGTGATGGAATTGCAGATCATTTAGACCTTGATTCAGACAATGATGGAATAACGGACATCTATGAAGCAGAGGGCACTGATGCAAATAACGATGGAAGGGTAGATAATGCTCTCGATACTGATGGAGACGGATGGGCAGACACATTTGACCCAGATGATGGAGGAACTATTTTAAATGATCCAGATACTGACGGAGATAATTTACCAGACCGAATTGATTTAGATGCTGACAATGATGGATTAGCAGACATTATTGAAGCTGGCGGTATAGATGCAGACGGCAATGGGAAAACAGACGATGATTCTGATACTGATATTGATGGTTGGGCAAACATATATGATGCTGACAATGGAGGCACAGTATTGAATCCATCAGATTCAGATGGTGACGGTTTTGTGAACCATTTAGATTTAGATAGTGATTCGGATGGGATTACCGATAATGTTGAAGGAATGACGACACTTGCTTATCAGGCACCATCTGGTTCGGATACTGATGGAGATGGTTGGGACAACTCCTACGATTCTGACAATGGCGGGACTGCTATAATTTTAAGTAACAACGAATCTGCAGGAAATCCAGATTATTTAGACGATGATTCAGATGGAGATGGCCTTTTTGATTGGACCGAAGGCTTTGATGACAACAATACAGAAGATGCCTTAGACGATTTAAGAGATAGAGCTGATGCATTTGAAACTGCGGCAGGAAATCCATTATATTATTTAAATGCATCTGATGGGGATGCTGATAATATACCTGACTGGTTGGAAGATACTGATGCAGATAACACGCCAAATTTTCTTGATGCAGATAGTCCTTTTTATCAAGATACAGACAATGATGGATTAATTGATTTGTACGATACAGACAATTTTGGTGCAGTATCAAACACACCCGATGGAGATGGTGATGGGGAATATGATTTTAGAGATATCGACAATCAAGTATCCTTGCCGATTGTTTTAGAATATTTCAATGCAATAAAAATAGGGGAATATGTACAATTGGATTGGGCCACTTTGTCAGAGATCAATAACGATTTCTTTACCATAGAGCGATCCATTAATGGAGTAGAGTTTGAAGATATTCTATATGAGGAAGGAGCTGGTAATAGCCAACAGAGGATAAAATACCAAAGATTTGACTATTCACCAAGATTAGGTCATAATTACTATCGTTTAAGGCAAACTGATTTTGATGGTACAAGTGCACTCTCTCAAATTGAGGTTGTGGAGTTTGACGGTGCTTTGATGCAGTTGAAGTTGTTCCCAAATCCCTCCAATGGATTAAATTTATTTATTCAATTAAACAAATTAATAGCGGGCCAGTACAATGTAAGCATTATGAATAGTCAAGGACAAAAGGTAATGACTACACAATTTGTGATTAAATCTGAATTAGATCAATTTCAAAAAGAATTGTTAGATGGTGTAAATCTGACACCTGGAATTTACATACTCGAGTTTTCTAACATGAAGTCCAAAGAGGTATTTAAATTTATAGTAAACTAAAATTAATTCAACGACGGGTTTTCAGGAAAATTAACCATTCTTGCAATGGCTTTATCTGCTTCAGTTACAACATTCCTCCATAGCTCATCCGTATGTTTTTCTAAGATGTAATCTGCCTTAATGTCTTGTATAAACCAGGAATTTACATCCAGTTCATCTTTTAATTGATCATAATCCCAACCAGAGTATCCTAGGAAGAATTTAATCTCTTCATGTTGAATAGTTTTCTTCGAAATGTTTTCTTTCAATTGATCAAAACTTCCATTCCAATAAACTCCCTCTTTAATTTCAGTGCTGCCTTCCAATAAATCAGGTCTGCTATGAATATAAAAAAGACTCTGTGCCTGCACTGGTCCACCTAGAAATATGGGCGCATTAAAGTCAGGAAACTCTTCCAATAGTTCACTAAAGGTGATTTGTAGCGGATGATTCAATATGAAACCGACAACTCCTTCTTTTTGATATTCTGAAAGCAATACAACTGATCGCTTAAAATAGGGGTCCTGCATAAAAGGTTCAGCCACCAAGGCTCTACCTTTTTTTGGTGCAAGTTGGTTTAATTCAGATATTCGCTTTCTGAAAGGATCAAATTCCATATCTGCCAAATGTAGCATTTTATAGGAAGCTATTTTTCTTCTTAGATCATAACAAAAACAACAACTTTGAAAAAATCAACCATTAAATACTTGATCATTGTGATTGCGACCTTCGCAGTCTATGGCAATACGATTAGGCATGATTTTGTTTTAGACGACGATGTTGTCTTTCGTTACAATCGTTATGTACAATCTGGGCTAAAAGGAATTCCTGACATTATTTCAAACGGTTTCTTGCATGGCTTTAATGGCCGCAATGACCAATCCTATCGTCCGGTAGTCTTGATATTTTTCGCAATAGAAAAATCATTCTTTGGAAACAATCCCACTGCACTCCATTTATTAAATGTGCTTTACTATGGATTGCTCTGCTGTTTGTTGTTTTATTTATTGAAATTGCTAATGCCTCAAAGAGATGAATGGCTATTGCTGTTCATGGCATTGTTGTTTGTGGTGCATCCTTTACATACTGAGGTTGTTGCCAACATTAAGGGAAGAGACGAGATACTGCACGCTTTATTTTTGATCAGTAGCCTTGTCTTTGTATTTAAATACTTAAAAGAACATTCGAAATCATTGCTTGTCTATGGTTTGCTTTCCTTTTTCTTAGCGCTTCTTTGCAAAGAGATGGCAGTGACCTACATTGTGCTTTTACCACTGAGCTTATGGACCTTTGCTCAACTTAATCAGCGTGAAGTAGGAGCAATTACCGCATATTTTTTTATTCCACTATTCCTATACTTCATTCTCAGAAATGCGATCTTAGATGCACTTTCGTTTGATGAGGAGATGTCTATTATTAATAATGGCCTTACAGCTGCAGAAAACTACAGTGAGCAATTGGCAACAACCTTCTACATTTTTGGAGAGTACATTATGTTGTTGTTTTATCCGCACCCATTGTCTTGGGATTATTCTTACCCTCATTTTCCCATTGTGGGATTTGACAATGTTCAAGTGCTTTTAACGATAGGTTTGTTGGCCATATCCATTATTGGCAGTCTTTATTTCATCAAAAAGAGAAACGTATTTGCTTTTTGTATATTATTCTTTTTAACCTCTTTCTCCATCGTTTCAAACTTCTTCATCTTGATAGGTTCCACCCTCGGAGAACGTTTTTTATTTTTTCCGTCATTCGCTATTTGCATATTGATTGTACTCACATTCCATATTCTTGTTAAGAAAATAAAGCTTCAAAAGGGCGGTGCCATTTTAAATGCATTGATTATAGCACTGCTAGTCTCTTATAGTTTTAAAACCATTGATCGAAACAAAGATTGGGAAAACAATGAAACCTTATTTGCCTCTGGTGCTGAAGCTACACCCAACAATTCAAGAGCGATTGGGGCTTTAGCTTCTGCTTTAAGAGAGAAAGGAGAAAGAAGTCAGAACGCTTCAGAAAGGAATAAATTATTTCAGCAAGCCATTGAATTGTATCAAAAAAGTTTAATGCTATATGATGGAAATGCAGACATCTTTTACAACCTTGGGGTGACATATATGAACATAAATGATTTAGGGAACGCAATTACGCTCTTTGAACAAACCTTAAGATTAGAGCCAAAAAACATTAGAGCACTCAATAATTTAGGTGTGGCGTATTTTAGAGGAAATCAGCTTAGAAAAGCTGAGAGATATTTTATCGAATGTATGCGCATCGACATTAATTTCCAGTCTGCATATGCAAACCTTGGGGCCATTTATCACAACAGAGGTGATATAGGAAAAGCAAGAAGGTACTACAGTCGTGCCTTAGAATTGGATGCGAATGATATGAATACTAGAAATAATTTAAGTAACTTAGGAAGTTAAAATACAGTATATGAGATGCATTAAACTTTTATCATTGAGCTTTATTCTAGTAATTTCAATTTTATCCAAGGCTCAAAAAAACTCCGAATACAATTACATTTCGTTCAGTTATAATAAAAAGAATACAGACGATAAGCCATTTGTGAATTCCATGAAAGGTAAAACTGTGCTTTATGAGGTTATAAATACAAAAAAAAACAAACGAGAAAAATTTCAAAAAACATTTAACGAGAGAGGATATTTGTCCGAATTCTACCAGTTGCAAAACGATGAAAAGACTCCATTACAGCTCAGCACTTTTAATGATAGTGGGTTGATTGTCAATAATAAAGTTTACAATAAAAATGGACTTAAAGAGGAGGTTGTTATTAATCGTATGAATTACAAGGCCATTAATGAACTGATCAAATTAAAAAAAGGAAAAGAGAAAAGTAGAAAAGTCTTCCATTACAGAGCTTCTGAGCCAGATTGTGACTCTGTATCTTATTGGTATAAAAAAGGAAAATTAAAAAGAAAGTGGATTCATGAATATTATGATAAGTGTGAACGAAAAAAAACTCTTTTGCAAAATTCGGACGGAAAGACACTTAAAGAGTGGTCTTATGACTGTAAATCAGAAGGGGAGCTAGTAGAGCAAAAGAAAAATGTTACGCAGGTGTGTAAATGGGAGGAAGTTGATGATAAATACATCATGTATATAAGGCAATCAATTAAAGACAATGGGAAAACTGTGAAGGGCGTTTTTAAACATAGAAGGTCAGACACTGCTATTGTGAGCATTACCTATTACGATAGTAAGAATCGAAAAGAATCTTACACACTCTACGATCCTGATTTTAAATACCGTAGGATAAAGAGTGAGTTTTACAAAAACAATGGAGAGGTATTTTGGTCAGAGGAATTTACTTATGAAAACAATGTACTAAAAAATTCTGTTGAAAAATCGGGAAGATGGTTTAATAAGGTTGATTATCAGTACGATTCATTAGGGTTATTAAAAAAATTGACATTTCACATAAAAAAAGAAGGCAACATTTATCGCGAAACTATTCTAAGTTATAGTTGATTTTTAAGCATTAAAATAATATATCTTGATTGAAGAGTCTATACTGCATTGTATCGACTCTTCAATTTTCTGTATACACTACTTCTTGGCGCTGAAAGGATAATTTAAGTAAATTTGGAGATAAAACACAGTATATGAGATGTATTAAGGTTTTATCATTGAGTTTAGTTCTTATAATTTCAAATTTATCCAAGGCTCAAAATAATTCTGAAAGGAATTACATTACATATCATAACAGAAATTCACATAGTGATGATTTTTATTTCCTTCCAGATATGAAGAATAAAACAATTGAATATTCGGTTGAAGATGTAAAAAAGGGTAAGTCTAAAAAATTTGAAAGGTCCTATAATTCAGCAGGGAGATTAATTGCATTTTATGCTTTTAAAGATGGGGAAAAACTGGCACTCGAATTATCAAAATACAATGAACAGAATAGGTTAATCAATAAAAAAGTGTTTAAAAGGAATACAATAAAACATGAAGTTAAAGTCATTTTGGAAGATGAAACAAATTTAAAGTCCATGATCGAACTTAAAAAAGGCAATGAGATAGCTAGAAAGAATTGGCAATACAATGAAGATGGTTGTACGCTTGCTTCTACCTGGCATAAAAGAGGTAAATTAAAAAGACAATGGACGTACGAGTATTATTATAAATGTGATCGAAAAAAGTCAACTCTGATGAATGGTAAGGGAAAAATAATAAATGAGTGGACATATGATTGCAATTCGGAGGGCGAAATCTTAGAGAAGAAAAAGGACATTACACAAGTATGTAAATGGGAAGAAGTAGATGAAACTCTCATCAAACATGTGCGTCAAACGATTGATGACAAAGGAAGAGCCTCAAAAAATGTTTATACTCACCGTAGGAGTGATACTGCTTTAATAAGTGTACTGAATTATGATGAGAATGATAAATTGCAATCAGAATTCTTGTATGATCCCGAAAATAAAGGACGAGTAAATTCTTATAAATTCTTCAACTCAAAGGGTAAATGTTTTTGGTCACAGGGTTTTGATTATGAGGGAGGTAAGTTGGTAAAGGTTTCTAAGAAGTTTGGAAATAGATATATACAAGTTAACTATATTTATAATGAAGAAGATCAGTTGGCTAAAATAGAATTTCACAAAGATTCTGAAGGAAATATTTATAAAAATACAATCATTACAAAAGTTAATTAAAAAATTTGCAGGCATCTACAATAAAATGGATTGATCGGAGAGTCGGCACACTATTGTGTCGACTCTTTAGTATTTTGAACAGTCTCGGTGCAAATTCGAAAAGGAAATATTTTAAAAGTAAACGAGTACTTTTTATTAAGTTAATTGAACAAGGAGCTAGTGTTTTGGCTTACTCTTCTCTAAAAGAGGCTATTGAGGAATATGGGAAAGAGAACATTTACTTTATGGTGTTCCAGGAGAATCGATTTATATTAGATTACATTGACTTAATTGAAGAGAAGAACATATTGGTCATTCGCAATGAAAATGCTTGGCATTTTATGTCAGATATGATTAAGGCATTAATGAAATGTCGTAGAATGCGTATCGACAGTACAATTGACATGGAATTTTTTTCAAGAGCATCTGCTTTAATTGCATATCTGTCTGGTGCGATGAAAAGGGTAGGACTCTACAGTTTCACAAGTGAACATCCCTATCGAGGAAATCTAATTACTCACAAGATTCATTACAATCCTTACATACACATTTCACAATATTACAGTTTGTTAGTGAAGGCATTGACATCAGAGTTTACCAAAGAACCCCTTCTGAAAAATTACTCGAAAGATTTTAAGATTCAATTGCCAAAAAAACGTTTGGATGAAGATTTTCTAAGCCAATTGAGAGAGAAGTTTGGCTTAGTTAAAGAATACCGCTACATCATATTAAACCCCAATGCGAGTGATATGCTGCCACTTCGAAAATGGGATTCTGATAAGTTTAAATTGCTTGCTGAGAAATTGTTGAAACTGGATGAGAAAAACCGTATTGTATTTAGCGGATTAGAAGGAGAGCGTCATGCAATTAAAATGCTTATTGATGAAGGTGAATCAACAAAATACCTAAACCTAGCAGGAAAGACAAGCCTAGAGGAATTAATGGGCTTGTACCAGATTTGCGATCTAATTGTGACCAACGACAGTGGTCCAGCCCATTTCGCATCGATGTTTGATATAGATATTCTCGTCTTGTTTGGACCTGAGACACCACAATTGTTTGCCCCATTAGGTGAGAAGGTTCATGTAATATACAAAGACCTTGCTTGTAGTCCTTGCGTAAATGCATTTAATCATCGTTTTTCACCTTGTACACACAATATTTGTATGCAACAAATAGAGGTAGATGATGTTTTGAATAAAGTAAAAGCAATTATATGATGGAAGACATTAGAAAGAGTATGCGTGACATTCGCCGCAATTTTGATTGGGGAAGCTTAGATGAATCGGACTTGCCTATTGATCCGATTGAATTGTTAAAGAAATGGTTAGAGATAGCCATTAAGAATGAAATTAAGGATTCGAATGCCTTTGTTTTATCTACAGTCTATAAGGGTATTCCAGATTCGAGGGTATTATTGATTCGTGACATTACGGAACACTCAGTGCAGTTTTACACCAACTATGGAAGTAAGAAAAGTCAAGACATAGAGAAAAATTCCAAAGTGGCCATTAATATTTTTTGGCCTGAATTGGAGCGCCAAATTCGATTGCAAGCAGATGTGAAAAGACTATCTGAATCAAAATCTGATGATTATTTTAGTAGTCGACCACGTGCGAGTCAAATTGGCGCTTGGGCATCAAATCAGAGTCAATTGATTATGAATAGGGATAGTCTAGAAAGTAAGGTGAAGTTTTACGAGAAGAAGTTTGCTAACCAAGATGTACCAAGACCTGACTTTTGGGGAGGCTACGAAGCCATACCCTTTGAAATTGAGTTTTGGCAAGGTAGGCCAAACCGATTGCACGACCGTATTGTGTATACCTCCAATGAAAACTCTTGGAATATCCATAGACTAAATCCCTAAGTGCTAGAGAAGTACCTTCAACGAAATGCATTCAAAGCTGCCTTAATCCAAGAAAGGCCTAAAGACCAACTTGGCCTTATCGTGGTAATTCCAGCCTCTGACGAAGATTCCTTGATTCCATCAGTGGAGAGCTTATTAAAGTGTGAAAATACTGTATGTGATTGTGAAATAATTGTTGTATTCAATGCTTCAATAGAGGCAGAAGATGAAATAATGAAGCGCAACATCAATGCTGCAGATCAATTGAAAGAATTTACAAAGTCTAGAATCTCGAAGCATCTCAAAGTCCACATTCTTTGTTTCAATGACTTGCCATCGAAACATGCTGGTGTGGGTTTGGCAAGGAAAATTGGCATGGACGAAGCAGTGAGACGCTTTCAAGAAATTGACAATGAAAAGGGGATAATTGTGTGTTTTGATGCAGATACTAAATGTGAGCCAGAATACCTCCGAACAATTGAGCAAGAATTCAAACGAACCCCAAACACTAAGGCCGCAACTATCCATTTTGAGCATCCTATATCGGGCAACGAATATTCAAAAGAGGTTTATGAAAACATCGTATGGTACGAATTGCACCTGCGCTATTACAAGAATGGACTGGCCTATGCGAAACTGCCTTGTGCATTCCACACCATTGGTTCGTCAATGGCTGTCAGGGCCAATGCTTATGCAGCTCAAGGTGGTATGAATCGAAGGAAAGCAGGGGAGGACTTTTATTTTCTTCAAAAATTTATGGGTATTGGCGGTCTGTTCAATATTTTGTCAACTAAAACAACACCATCTCCAAGGCCGTCGCATCGTGTTCCATTTGGAACAGGCAAAGCAATTCAGCAATCATTAGAATGCCAAAAAGACTTACGCTTCAGTTATGCATTTGATGTCTTCGAGAATCTAAAGCAGATGTTCAATTCGGTAAGCAAATGGTACATTTCAAAACCCTCAAATGTTGAATTATTGGTTGATTTTATTGGACAAGAAACATTTGATCAACAGTTAATGAAGCTGCGTAAATTGTCCAAAAATGAGAAGGACTTTAAGCGACGATTTTTTGTTTGGATGAATGCCTTTAAAGTATTGAAATTCGTTCATTATCTAAGAGACCATCACTTTCCCAATGCACAATTATTAATAGAAGTGCCAAAGTTATTGACCTCCATGGGACATAAAGTAGATTCAGAAGATGATTCTAAAAGATTATTGGCTCAAATGAGATTCTTGGATAAGAATGAAATTAATTCTCATAACGTTGACGCAAAATAAATAGTTTATTGTATGCGTTTTCATCTACTACATAATACCCTGCTTCAATTAAGTTAAAAATTTCTTCCTCTCTTGTTCCTTGGTATGATTTACTTTGCTTAAAACAACGGTATCCAGATAAGTCGTCATTGCCTAACCAGTCCAATGAACGAATGTCAGTCAAGTCGAGTGAAGATGAAGCAGGAATTTGGATTCCAATGCTTTGCATACGATCAGGCAGGCAACAGATCACTTGCAATGATTTCTCATTTCTTCCTTCTAAATACTCAACATCCTTAAACACTTTTTCAAAGGTTAAATCGCTGTACTTTTTTAACAATTCTAGGGCATTTGGGGAATAGTAATCTTGCAACAAATTCCATTCGTATTTACTAAATCCCTCACGGTATAGAAAGTCGTCGAAATCTGCATGCAAGACATCAAGCTCATCGTATGTTAAACAGCGGTACTTCATACTTAGGAGATAAATATAAAACAGTCATTTAATAAAAGCAAATAATTGATTAAATGCCTTAATATCAGTAGAAAATATGCGAAATATTTAGTTAAGTTTGAAGAACGCCTACATTGTATGCTTTTTCGATTGGAGCATTGTTTGCAGCTTCAATGCCCATAGAAATCCATCTACGACTATCATTTGGATCGATGACATTGTCTACCCACAAACGAGATGCAGCATAATAAGGAGAAGTTTGTGCATCGTATTTGGTTTTTATTTTCTCGAACAATTTATTCTTTTCCTCTTCACTTATTTTCTCCCCTTTAGCTTCAAGTGTAGAGACCTTAATTTGAAGCAATGTTTTTGCTGCTGAAGCACCACTCATTACGGCTATGTTTGCCGTTGGCCAAGCGGCAATAAGTCTTGGGTCGTAAGCTTTGCCACACATAGCATAGTTGCCAGCGCCGTAGCTGTTGCCAGTGATGATAGTAAATTTAGGGACAACTGAGTTTGCCATTGCGTTCACCATTTTAGCACCATCTTTAATGATGCCGCCATGTTCTGATTTTGAGCCAACCATAAATCCAGTTACGTCTTGAAGAAAAACTAATGGAATCTTCTTTTGGTTACAGTTCATAATAAATCTTGCCGCTTTGTCTGCGGAATCTGAATAGATGACACCTCCAAAGCGCATTTCTCCTTTTTTTGTCTTGATGAGTTTGCGTTGATTGGCAACAATGCCTACAGCCCATCCATCAATGCGAGCGTATGCGCAAACTATGCTTTTGCCAAAATGCGCTTTGTATTCTTCAAACTCACCTTTATCTACGATGCAGGAAATTACTTCCTTAACTTCATATTGACTATTTCTGTCTGCGGGCATCTTCTGATATAGTGCGTTCTTGTCCACATTTGGGGGGGATGATTGCTTGCGGTTAAAGCCAGCTTTATCGTTTTCTCCCAATTTGTCAATAATATTTTTTATAGAATCCAAGCAGTCTTTGTCGTCCTTTGATTTGTAATCTGTTACACCAGATATTTCACAATGTGTAGTAGCTCCTCCCAAGGTCTCGTTGTCAACAATCTCACCAATGGCTGCTTTTACGAGATAAGAGCCGGCGAGAAAAATTGAGCCTGTCTTGTCAACAATTAAGGCTTCATCACTCATAATGGGTAAATAGGCACCTCCTGCAACACAGCTGCCCATCACAGCAGCTATTTGAGTAATTCCTGCGGCTGACATTACAGCATTGTTTCTAAACATGCGTCCAAAATGCTCCTTGTCTGGAAAAATTTCATCTTGCATTGGCAAAAACACACCTGCACTGTCTACCAGGTATATGATGGGCAATTTGTTTTCAATGGAGATTTCTTGCGCTCGCAGGTTTTTTTTTGCTGTAATCGGGAACCAAGCACCTGCCTTCACGGTCGCGTCGTTGGCAATAACGATACTCAATACTCCGGATACATAGCCCATTTTGACAATAACGCCTCCTGAGGGACATCCTCCGTATTCTTCATACATCCCATCTCCTACAAAAGCACCTATTTCTATCGCATTTTCAGAATCATCTAACAAATAGTCAATGCGCTCTCTCGCTGTGAGCTTACCTTTTGCATGTTGTTTCTCAATCTTGGCTTTGCCACCTCCCAATTCAACAATATTCTGCCTATGTTTCAATTCAGAGATCATTAAGCGCATTTGATCTTCGTTTTTACTCTCCTCTATATTTATCTTTTTGTGTTTCATAGTAAACTAAGATTTTGCAAATAGTGCTTGCTCTCAGCTCCTAAATTAAATAGAAGATCTAGAATACTCAAATTCGGTTGAAAGTCGAATTTATTGGAAAATACTTGGATGTATGTTGGACTATTTTTTGTGAAAATTTCCAGCCTTCGTTTTGGATGAATCAATTGGCGGTAATCTTTAGAATAGATTTTATAGTTTGATGTGTAATTGTCAGTAGCAGAGAGTTGGAGTAATTCTTTAAGCATTCGTTCACACTTTTGGTTGTAGTCCAAAAGATTCTCCTCTTTCAATTGAAACATAGGATGCACATCATCTTCGTAAAATTCGAAATATGGAGAAGATTGATAGGCTGTACAAATTGATTTCCAATGATGACTTTGCCAGTCTTCTTCATAGCTAATTTTAATATTCCCGGTTTGTGTTCCATTCTGCCATTTGGTAAGAGGCACAATCAGTTTAAGAATGCCATTTGGCCCTAAAATCTCACAGCGGTTGCGATACGTTTGTTTGCAAAAAGATTCGTGCTTTTCCAAACGGTACTCTTTTTCATGAAAAATAAGTGCGAAATGGCTGAGTGGACCAAAATAAGCCGTAGGAAGTACAATCATTCCCTGTCCAAAAGCGTTTTAGCTTCTTCGAGCAATTGTTGTTTGTCAATTGGTACGACGCCGATTTTTTCACACACCAATCCTCCAGCTAAATTGGACAATTCTGCGATCACTTTTGTAGATGCCTTTAAGGCCAAAAGGAGTGATGCAACGCTAATGACTGTGTCACCAGCACCAGAAACATCTGTGATGTCACGGGCATGGGCCTTTATAATTTCTAGTGAATTACCATCATCGATCAGTATTCCATGTTCTGATAGGGTGAGCAAAGTGGTTCTGTGCTGAAGATGATTATGCAATAGATGAATGGCATCTTTCAAAGAATTTGGATCCTTTGGATCAACATCTACTTTCAGTCCTTCTGCCAATTCCTTCAAATTAGGCTTAAATAAATCCACACCCATGTACTGATTAAAGTTTCTTTTTTTTGGATCTACTGAAGTGGGGATGTCAAGTTTATTGCATAATTCAACTACTGATTCAATCAATGTTGGTGTGATTGCCCCTTTGTCATAATCTTCAAAGATGACCACATCAATCTTTTGCTCATTGATCAGTGTCTTGATGTGTTCGAAAAGAAGTTGAGTTTCTGCTTCAGAAATTGGTTCAGCATCTTCAGCATCAACGCGCAACATTTGATGTCTGTTGCCAATGATTCTTGTCTTTTTTGTGGTAAGTGTCCGTTTGCTTTGAAGAATCCCTCTTTTTGTTTGCTTGTTCTTGTCAAGTAGATTCAAGAACAATTGTCCATCTGCATCATCGCCAATGACAGAACAGAGTATTGGTATTGCCCCCAATGCCTGAATGTTCAATGCAACATTTGCTGCACCGCCTAATCGTTCTTCTATTTTTGTAACTGATACAATGGGAACTGGGGCCTCAGGAGATATTCTTTCGACCTGTCCCCAATAATAGGAGTCGATCATCACATCACCGATTACGATGGCCTTTAATTTATTGAATTCCGAGAATAAGTTGTCTAAGCTCCTAGAAGTCATTTCAATTGAGTTTTTTTAATGCTTCAGAAATTCGTTGCATGGCTTTTTCAAGTTGGCCAAGACTTGTAGCGTATGAAATCCTTATGCAATCTTTATTTCCAAAGGCTTCTCCAGTAACCATGGCCACCTTAGCTTCTTCTAGCAGATACATACATAAATCACTCGCATTTTTAATGGAGTAACTCATGTAGTTTTTACCAAAAAATGCAGATATATCTGGAAAGACATAAAAAGCTCCTTTGGGTTGGTTGACTTTTACTCCCTCCATTTTTTCTAAGCATGATAGAATAAAGTCTCTTCGTACTTTGAATGCATCTCTCATAGCATGTGTGCAAGATGGATCTTCTTTCATTGCTGTGATTGCGGCTCTTTGCGTTATACAATTTGTTCCACTTGTTACTTGACCTTGCATTTTATCACATGCTTTTGCTATCCATTCTGGAGCACCGATATACCCTAATCGCCATCCAGTCATGGCGAATGCCTTTGATACTCCGTTTACAGTTATTACTTGGTCATAGATTATCGAATTTTCTGCAATACTATTGTGTTTACCAACAAAATTGATGTGTTCGTAGATCTCATCAGAAATGATGTATAAGTCTTTTTTTGAGGCGATAACTTGCGCAAGGGCAGAGAGTTCTTCTTTAGTATATATGCTTCCAGTGGGATTGCATGGACTACTAAAAATTAACATTTTTGTATTAGTGCTAATAGCAGAATTTAATTGTTTAGGAGTGATTTTAAAATCAGCATCTATGTGTGCATCTATGATTACAGGTATTCCCTCAGCAAGTTTGATGATTTCAATATAACTTACCCAATATGGTGCAGGTACAATCACTTCGTCTCCAGGATTTACTAGGCTCATGACCACATTGGCAAGTGATTGTTTAGCCCCAGTAGAGCATACAATTTGATCTGGAGAATAATCTAAATTATTGTCCCTTTTAAATTTCTTAGAAATGGCTTCTCTTAGCTCCAAATAACCTGAAACAGGAGTATAGCTATTGTAATTTTCATTAATGGCTTTTATAGCGGCACTTTTGATAAAATCAGGGGTGTTAAAATCTGGTTCACCTAAACTAAGACTAATAACGTCAATACCCTTGGCCTTTAGCTCTCTACTTTTTTGAGCCATTGCAATTGTTTGCGATTCTGAAAGGTTATTAATTCGTTGGGATACCATAAGAAATATTTTTAATCTGACTTTAATTTTTTCCCAAGTAAAAATGATAGTCCCAGTCTTAATGAATTAGGATTTAAGCTTGCGATAAATTCTTCATTGTTAAGATCAGGACTTCCATTCCTTCCCTCTATTTTATTTATACCAAACCCAAATGCACCATAATCAATAGTTAATAGCCATCTTTTACTTAAAAAAAACATTAAACCGAATCTGAATAAAAGCTCATTGTTAATCACATTCCCCTTATCAGTTCTTTGACCAAAAATTGAGTTTTGATTAAGTTCCAATTCTCCTCTCCCAATTCTTACATCCATTTGATAATTCATTTTTAATTTATCCGTAATGGAAGATAATAGGTTCAAAGTGAAATAATAATTTTGTAATCTCTCTTCAAAATTTTGAGAATTTATTTGGTCTGAGACATTTGTAGTTCTTTCTTCATACCTTGAACGTCCAAAACCAATGCCGATGATAAAATTCTCATTTGTAAAAAATCCAAATCGCTGATCAATAAAACTATAGTTGCTTTTTTCGTTTTGACTATTTGCTTCAGAAATTGATGAATTAGATATACCAAAATTAGATGATAACATTACATCGCCTTTTTTAGTTTGACCATAAATTATACCTGAGCAAACTGTAATTAACAAGAGCAGCATGTAAAAATTCTTCATTAGGTTTATTTTTAGATTAAATATGAAGTAAAGACAAATCTAATTAAATGAAGACGGTAAAAACAACAAGCAATTTGAATTTGAGTTATTCATCTTATAAATCTAATTTTAACCGTAAAATAGAAGTATGGAAATTGCCGTAGAGATTCTCAAATATGTTTTGCCTTCAGTGATTGTTTTTGTGGGTGTTTACTTCATCATGCAAAATTTCTTAGAAAAAGAGCATAAGAAATTAGAGATGCATTATAAGACTGATAACTTAAAATTAGTCACACCTGTTAAATTACAAGCCTTTGAACGAATAATTCTATATCTGGAACGAATTAGTCTAAGCAATTTGGTGATGCGTATTTACAAACATGGCATGAGTGCAAAAGAATTGCAAGCTAGCATGTTAAGTGCCATTAGGTCAGAGTACGAACACAATATGGCACAACAACTTTATATATCTTCCAGAACTTGGAAAATGTTAAAATCTGCGAAGGAAGAAACTGTAAAAGTTATCAATAGTTGCACAGAGCAATTGAGCGACAAAGCAAGTGGTTTAGAGTTGAGTCAATTCATTATTGAGTTGGTTTCTCAGACTGAGCGCACGCCTACTGATGTTGCCATTGAGGCGGTGAAGAAAGAAATTAATCGAGCCTTTTAGTGTCGATGCAAAATTTGCAAGAGGACTCTATTCACCAGCAGCAAGGCTGGATGAAAAAATGGCAAGATTTTATTGGTGAGTTTGTATATGGGGGCATTGATGGAAGTGTAACCACCTTTGCTGTGGTAGCCGGAGCAGTGGGTGCAAAGTTGGATGCTTCCGTCATCATTATTCTTGGTTTTGCCAACCTAATTGCAGATGGATTTGCCATGTCGGTTGGAAGCTATCTCTCTAATAAATCAGAGTTAGAGAATTTTAAAAAACATGAACGAATAGAATATTGGGAGGTAGAAAACTTGCCAGAGAAAGAGAAGCAGGAGATTCGTGAAATTTACCAAGAAAAAGGATTTGAGGGAAAATTGCTTGAACAAGTTGTGGAAGTAATTATTTCAAACAAAAAGCGCTGGGTAGATACTATGATGAAGGAGGAATTGAACATGACCATATCTGACAAGTCGCCATTTGCCATGGGAGCCATGACTTTTCTTTCATTTGTTTTTGTGGGTTTAATTCCGTTGGCAATATATGTGATTGATTACGTTAATGGCAGTTCTAGCGATAAGGAATCTTTTGTAATTGCAATAATATTGACTAGCTGTGCATTTATTGGCATTGGCTGGTTAAAGTCTTATGTGGCTCAAACAAGTCGCATAAGAAGTGTCATAGAAACTCTTTTCTTGGGAGCCGCAGCCGCCACGCTCTCTTTTTTTGTTGGTAGCATCCTTGAAAAAATGATTCATTGATAAAGATTTACGATTTTTTGTCGTCTTACCAACAATTAATGGGGCGAATTAAAAGTTGCTCTAATTATCTTTGAATTATGAAAAAATTAGCTAAAATTATTTTACCCGTTTTATTTATCTTAGGATTGTTATCATGCACTGTTGTGGACAATGAAGAAACACTGCCAATTGACAATGCAGATAATAGCAACAATAGTGAAATATTATATAATCCAGTTTTAATATCCGACTCGCTCGATTTAGTAAAGAAAATTGCAGGTGACAATATGAAAACATGGACTGCAAGTCGTTTTACATTGTCTGGGTCTACCTTATTCACTTCGTGTAGATTAGATGATATCATGACATTTAATCGAGATGGAAGCTATCGTTATGATGGTGGAAATCAACTTTGTGGAGCTGAAGATAATCGTCGTATTAAAACTGGTAATTGGACCGCTAACTTTGAGAAAAAAACGATCCTATTTGATGAAGGTACCTTAAAAGAGTATAACGCAGACATAATTGGATTTTATGATAACAAATTGACATTAAGGGGCACCTACATGAGTATGGAAGTAAGAGGAGAATACCAAGCCCAGTAATCCAAACAGATGAAGAATGCGCTTTTCTTAGCGATTTGCTGTCTTGTGTTTTCAAGTCCTTCCATTGCGCAAGAAAAGGTTCAAGATTTTTTTAGCAGTACACAACAGTTTTATGAAAATTTCATTGCCAAAGGCAAAGTCGATTATGTATCTGTAAAAAGCAATCCTGCAGAGATTTATGCTTTGGTTGAACGAATTGCCGAAATTGACTTTGAACAATTGGCACCTCAGGATAGAAAAGCCTTTTTGATCAATGCATACAATTTATTAATCATTTATGGGGTGCAATTAAATTACCCTACCTCATCAACTCAAAACATTCAGGAATTTTTTACGAAAAAAGAGTTTACCATTGGGGGAAAGCAGTACTCTCTTGATCAAATAGAACATGAGTTACTCAATACCAATCAAGACCCACGAATTCATTTTTTGTTGGTCTGTGGAGCAAAGGGCTGCCCACCAATAAAGGAACGCATTCCAACTGCTCAAAATGTAGATAATTTCTTGGAAGAACGTTTGCGTGAATTAATGAACGACAAGCGATACCTTCGTCTTAATCCTGAATTAGAGACCATAAGTGTTTCCGAACTGTTTAATTGGTATCGAGAAGATTTTGGAGGAGACGACAAAGCCATACTTGCTTTTATCAATAAATACCGAACGAATTCTATTCCCAATAAATATAAACTCAAGTTTTACAACTTTGATTGGGGCCTGAATGCCTCCTCAGCACCAAAGGAAGATATTGATCAATTGAGCAATTTGCTTGCATTTACACCTTCAGCACTATTTAGTAAGGGGCAATACGAGCTTGGAGTGTTGAATAATTACTATGTACAAAATACCCTTATTGATAGAGATGGTAAAACAGTGTCGCTCGGTCAATCTCAAGCTTTTCTAAGTTCTACCATACAATTCACTTTTGGACTCAATAAAAAAGCCAATATAAATTTTGGGGTTGATGCACGCATTGCGACTGCACGCTATGGTGATAAAGAGGATACCTCCCCCTTAAACTTTTTGACAATGGATAAAGTTAGTTTTCAGCGCACTGTATTGGCTGGCATTGGCCCTAGGGTTAAAATAATTCCAATTAAGCAGTTGCCTCGATTGTCGATACAATCTTCATTTCTAATACCTGTATCAGACAGTTTGGAAAATCCGCAATTTGCAGATCATGATCGTTACACATGGTTGACACAATTGTTGTACGATCGCAAATTGTCTTCATATTTTCAATTATTTACTCAGATAGATTTCATGTTCAGAATCAATCGTAACAGTACTCCTAAACGGAATTTTCTTCGCATGCCCATGAGTGTATTCATAAATTATTTTCCCAATCAGAACATGACCATATTTATGTTTACTCAATATGCGCCTAGGTTCGAAAATGTAGAAGGAGAAGGAGAAGGGGTTTCGCAATTTGGTCTTAGTCAGTGGTTTACTCAATTAGGCGGAGGAATAAAATACCAATTGTTAGAACGATTGGGTTTAGAAATTAGTTATGGCAATGTTGTTCTCTCTAGAGTTGATGGCAACGGCTACTTGATGAACTTTGGTCTTCGATACATTCACCGTTGACCCACTTCAATTAACCATTCGCGAAAACGCTTGCATAGGTTCAAATTCCTATCCTTAATTTCGACAAATCAAAATCTTCAGCTATGAAAAATCTCACCTTTTTGCTCCTATTTATTTTTATTTACAGCATTCAAAGTAATGCTCAAAATAGCGTGTATTGGCAACAAAAAGCCGACTATATCATGAAGATTGATATGGATGTTGAAAAAAATACTTTTCAAGGAGAACAAACACTTTTGTATACCAACAATTCTCCAGACACCTTGACTGAGGTATATTACCATCTCTTTTTCAATGCATTTCAGCCAAACAGTATGATGGATGTTCGCTCAAGAACAATAGAAGATCCGGATAGTAGAGTGGGGAGTAGAATTGCACAACTGAAAGAAGATGAGATAGGTTTTCAAAAAATCATTCAACTGAAGCAAGACGGAGCCAAAACAAAGTTTGAGGAAGTTGGAACCATTTTAGAAGTCGAGCTTGCAAAACCAATTCTACCTGGACAAAGCACAGAATTCAAAATGGATTTTGAAGCGCAAGTTCCATTGCAAATTCGTCGGTCAGGTAGAGACAATCGAGAAGGGATACGATATTCAATGACACAGTGGTACCCTAAAATGTCTGAGTACGACCATGAAGGTTGGCATCCTTATTCCTATGTTGGGAGAGAATTTCATGGTGTTTGGGGTAATTTTGATGTAGAAATAAGCATCGACGAAAGCTATACACTTGGTGCTACTGGAATGCTAATAAATCCTGATGAAATAGGGAAAGGCTACTCTGAACAAGCAGTTGCTGTAAAAGAGAACTCCAAACTAAAATGGCATTTTACAGCAGAAAATGTGCATGATTTTGCATGGGTCGCTGATCCTGATTTTAAACATTTCGCAGCTCAAATGGAAAATGGAACCACACTTCACTTTCTTTATCAAGCCGATTCAAATACTACCAATTGGGATAGCTTGCCCAAATATGCCTTAGAAATATTTAACCTCATGAATGAGAACTTTGGCAACTACCCCTATAAGCAATATACGGTTGCTCAAGGTGGAGATGGTGGGATGGAATACCCTATGATTACCTTGATTACTGGTCATCGTTCAAAACGGAGTTTGATTGGAGTTACTGCGCATGAAGCCATCCATTCCTGGTACCAGCATTTGCTTGCAACCAATGAAGCTAAGTATCCTTGGATGGATGAAGGGTTTACTTCCTACGCCACCAATTATGTGCTTGCCGAAATATGGCCTGATTTTACACCCTATAAGGGGAGTTATTCTTCTTATTTTAACTTACAAAAGGAAGGTAAACAAGAACCCTTAACAACACATGCTGACTACTTTAAGACTAATAGAGCGTATGGAGTAGCAGCCTATTCAATGGGACTTATTTTCTTAAATCAATTAAAATACATTGTTGGTGAAGAAGTTTTAATGAAAGGAATGAAACGCTATTTCAAAGAATGGAAATACAAACATCCTACGGCCAATGATTTTATTCGTGTGATAGAGAAAGAAGCCAAGATGGAATTAAAATGGTATTTAAAACAATGGATTGAAAGCACCAATACCATTGATTATGGCATTAAATGGATGGAAGAACAAGAGGGGAAAACAGCATTAATTCTGGAAAGAATTGGCGATATGCCAATGCCGATTGACCTTAAAGTGGTATTGAAAAATGGTGAAGTAAAATGGATCAACATTCCGTTGAGAGGCATGAGAGGAGAGAAAACAGCGGAACCAGCAATGGAGTCTTACCTTGTGGCTGATGATTGGCCTTGGACCTTTCCATCTTATGAATTGATGTTAGAAGACCAAATACATGAAATTGAATCCATTGAAATAGATCCTTCAAAACGCATGGCAGACATTGACAGAAGCAATAACGTTTATCCAACTGAAAAGGCAACTACCTTCCGTTAAGTGCAGTTTCAACAGAACGACATTTTAGGTAGACAGATGTAGTTTTTGGTTTGTCTTAATGTTAGAATAGTATGTTGATGCCTTGAATGGCGCAATTTTTGTTTGATTGAACTTAATTAATTTTGAGATATGCTAAAAATAAATAGTAATTTATTGCATTTACTGCCAACTGTATTTCTGATTTCGATTACACTGCTTATTTCTTGCAGTAAGAATGCTGATGGTGGTGATCCAAGCCCAGAATTTCCGCCTTTAGATCGTGGAACAATAGAAGCCAATAGAGCATTACTTACATTTACCGAGAGGGATGATACGACTCAGACACAAACTTTTGAGTACTATGATCCTGATGGCATTGGTGGAAATATGGCGACAATTTTAGATACTATTAAGTTAAAAAGACCAATGCCTGGAATCTCGAGGAGATGGTATGTTTCTAATATACAGATATTTCAAGACAATGAGCTTAAAAATCAAAGTATTGCCTCACTCGATAGGAACTATATGATCTGCTATCGCGGTCAAAATCCAAGAAATTTAGAATTGGGTGCAATGACCTTAGATCAAGATGGGTTTACACTGGGATTAGGTTCTACGTGGTTTACTGAAGACGAGAGTGGTATCTCAAACCCTTCTGATGGAACTGGCAGCATTAAAGTTAGCATGAATTATCAAAAACAGGCAAAAACTGGTTTGTGTGACCCAGGTGTGCTTATTTTTGAAGCAGTTTTTCCATACATTGTAGAATAGTAAAGACCATCAACAATGAAATTTAAATCTCTTGCAGCAATTTTTACGGCAATCTGTTTTCTTAGTGCTTTGATGATATTTAGCTCTTGTGGAAGCTCAAACAGTGGTTATTCCAAATCTAAGGTGAGATCAGGATCTGGAATGGGTGACAAGCGCCATAAGAATAAGCACGTTTGGGGCAAGTAGAAAGCTACTAGTGTACCATCAATTTTTCTATTTCCGAACCTTGGACATCATCTAAGTATCGGATAAAATATATTCCTGGACTCATATCAGTTGGTACAATAAATGATTGACTGTCTCCATTCATGATGAATCTGCCATTGATGTCAAATAACTGAATAGTGACAATCTTATCGTTTCCTCTAAAATTAAGCAGCTCTCCACGCCGAACAGGATTTGGAAACATAAATATTTTTTGATGGCTTTTTGAAATTTCCTCAATTGAGGTACTGGCATTTGTACTGCAAAAGCGTATCGTTTTCTTGGACCCAGTAAAGTTATTTTCGAATAGAATAGTGTCTCCAAGGACATCTGTAATTAGTACATTTCCATTGCCAAAACCTCCATTAAATCCATCATTAAAGGCATCGTAAAGGATAAAATTAAAGCAACTACTGTCAGGCACACACATTTTACGAAAAAAAGTTTCGCCACCACTGACCTCATTATATGGGCCACCTTTATAAAGTATCACTTTATTGCTGTCGTCCATTTCTAGTTCCCAAGAAGTTTCCAAACCAAAATCATCCGTCTTTATGCGAAGGTTTAATCTCTTATTTTGTTCTGAGGCTAAGAATTCAGTCTGCGAATTGTTGTTTGAACTGTCTTGATCTAACATTCCATTGTTGATGGTTACAGAAGCATAAATTCTATAAAACCCTTCACTTATCGTGTATGTTTTACCACTGAATTCAGTAACTTTTTTGCTCGCTAATGAGCCGTTCCACACAAATGTATCTAGCTGAGAACCATTCAAGAAAAGAGTTCCTTTTAAAGATGTGATCGTGTCACTTCCATTATTTCTGATGGCAAACCTTGGGGTAAAGGCTGTGTCACATGCCAACCGTGGGATACCACGTATAGGAAGCAATTGTACATCTCTTCGAATATTGATTCCATTGGGATCCATTCCGTCCAACACCAACACCCCAGTATTATTGGGGTCTAACCAATGTTTCAATTGTCGATTGTTTGCACTCAAAGAATCCCATGAGATTGCAAATTTTCCATAATAATCCTGGGCGTTGTTATTGCATGCAGCATCTCCACCTTGAAGTTGACCAATAATGCGCAAGTTTTCATCGAAAAGTGCAGATCCTGAAGAACCACTTTGAGTAGTTCCTAACTCCCAATCAGCTACCATCCAATGCGTGTTTGCCATTAAGGTATTGTTTCCTGTACTAATTGTTGTGTCTTCATCGATTGAAATTTTTTTGATATCACCGCTCGGATGATGTATGGTTGTTGCTCTAGTAGTTACTGTGTCAACTGCTGACCAACCGGCGTAATAGGCATTGTAGCTTGCAGGCGGAGTAGAACTTAATTCAAATAGATGAAAATCTGTAAAATCTACACTTGGGTTTGGACTCACACCTCTTGCTCTCGATGTAGCTCCACTAATGGATTGATTCAAAGGACCGTTGGAGGTGTCACTGCTAAAGTCGCACTTTGGATTTGGGCTCTCGTAATTGAAAATGAAATTTGAATTCGTGGCCACATTACAATGCGATGCAGTGAGCAAGTAAGGTGTAGAATCTTGAGCAACATTGTTGACCAATGTACCTGTGCATAAACGTGTATTGTTTACTGTGGTGATCATGACAACAGATCGTTTTAAGTCTGACCATAAGATGCCTTCTGGACAGCCGATGTTTTGGTTGCAAATTGCAGAACGATTGAAAGTCTTATTTGCCTTTAAACGAAAATCTCTGTATCCATAAACCAACTGATGCAGTTGCAATCGATTTTCTTCAATCTCAATTGTTGGAACCCACAATTCAACATGAATTTCCTCTCCGAAAATCGGTCGTGTAGAAAATTGGCCATCTACTTTGTTGTTGCTCTGAGTGATTGCGCCTAAGACGTCTTTTTGATCCTTTGAATAAATAAAAAGTTTGGCGTTTTCGCTTAAATAAAAATCACTAAAGTTCAGATTAATGCTAATGGCTTTTTCTGCCTTAATATGTAAATGCCATTTTGAATTTTTCGCGTCTATTGTGCTCCAATCACCTGCATTTTTAAGGTTTAAATCAAGCGGTAAAGCCTCTCCAAATTTCCAAGCTTCTGATTTAGAGGAAAATTTACCCTTTAGTGCCGAAATGTTTGACGGCACTTCGATGTGATAAATATTCTGATCAAAGTTGTTCTCTATGGCATTGCTACTAGGCAATGATTCACCAGTTGTAATTTGCGCATTTGCCATTCCTGTCAACAGAAGAAAGATACTTAGGTGAAATGCGTTGAATATTTTTTTTTTGAATGCTTTATTCATATTAAGTTATCGTCTAATTAAGACGTATTTCTTGAGTAAAAGTTTGCTCGTCTGTCATTTAAAATTTCATTCTTGCCAATGGAGCATTTTTTAAATCCCCGAAATCATTTTTCTCATAAAGGAATGAAGCTGCTGTTGCAATCATTGCAGCGTTGTCAGTGCAATAGTCGAAATTCGGAATATGTGTTTTCCAATGCTCTTTTTCCTTTAATCTTGCCCTCAATGCTGAATTCGCTGAGACTCCACCTGCGATAGCAACCTCTTTAATGTTGTATTCATGGACTGCTTTCTCTAATTTCTGCATCAATGCATTTAATATGCTGTCTTGAATTGAGGCGCAAAGGTCTGCTATGTTATTTGAAATAAAGTCAGGGTCATTTTTTGTATGATCACGCAGAAAATAAAGTATTGCAGTTTTCAATCCGCTGAAGCTGAAGTTGTAACCACCAACATTTGCTACTTTAAAATGGAATCTTTCTGGATTTCCTTTTGTAGCATACTTATCAATATGCGGCCCTCCTGGATATTCAATTCCCATCATTTTTGCAGCTTTGTCAAAAGCTTCGCCAGCTGCATCGTCCAAAGTTTCTCCTATGATTTTCATTGAAGTTGGACTATCCACCTTTACAATTTGTGTATGTCCGCCACTTACGGTTAAGCAAAGGAATGGAAACTGAGGAATAGAATTGTTGTCTTCAATAAAGTGCGCAAGGATATGTGCTTGCATGTGATTGATTTCGATCAATGGTTTTTGCAAACCCATAGAGAAGCCTTTGGCAAATGAGCTCCCAACCAAAAGTGAGCCTAAAAGTCCCGGACCTCTTGTGTAAGCAATGGCATCAATTTGAGCAACATCTATCCCCGCTGCCTTGATGGCTTCTTGCACTACTGGTACGATATTTTGTTGATGAGCACGAGAAGCCAACTCAGGGACAACACCACCATAAGCGGCATGCACTTTTTGATCAGCAATTAAGTTGGACAATATTTTGCGGCCTGAAAGGATGGCAGCAGAAGTTTCATCGCAAGAAGATTCAATGCCTAGTATTATCGCCATGTAGTTAACTCTTAGATTTTGCTGACTTTTGGTAAGCAATTAATTGATCAAATTTATCAAAAAAGCAATCAAAATAGGGTGGAGGATATTGCTGTTGCTGCTAGTGCTGCACCTTTCTATTTTCCTTTTGTTACAGCTAGCTATTGTACAAACTTTCCTTGCAAAGCGACTAGCAAACTATTATGGAGAGGAATTGAATACTGTGGTAAGTATTGAAGATGCTGAGTTTGATTTTTTCTATTCCTTGAAGCTAAATAGTGTATACATTCAAGATATTGAGAATGACACCCTATTGTTTGTAGAAGAGCTAATTGTCGACTTGGTAGAATATGATATGTCAAATCAGACAATAGAATTGCACCTTCTTTTAAAAGAAGGACAATACAATCATGGAATTTCAATTGGAGACGATAGAACAACAGATTCTTTTCTTTTTGATTATTTCAATAAGGGCAAATCAACAAAAGCTGAGAGGAAATGGCAGTTAAAATTAAAATTGCTAGAGGTCAAGGGTTTTAGCTATAGTTTTCACGATTCAAATGTTGCTGATTCGCTCAACGTTTTTGATCCTAGGCATATAGACTTGGATTCGATCGACATAAGAATTGCAGACATTTCAATGATTGAAGAAGAACTCACGGCAAATATTCAGGCACTTTCAGTTCAGACAAATAAGGATTTTCATCTTAGGAATGTAAGCGGGGAATTTCGTTTAAATAATGAGTTGTTAGAGCTCCATGGGTTTACCTTTTCTACCAAATCATCTTCAATGAATGGAGACATTAGATTAACAGCTGATTCCTTTGATGCATACCAAAACTTTTTGGAAAAGGTGCACCTAAGTATAAATGTGCGAAATGCCTCATTAAATGCGTCTGAATTGTCCTATTTCTCTGAGGACTTAATAGGTTTTGATGAACAGTTTTTTTTGGATGGTAGTTTTAACGGTACACTCTCTAACCTTAAATCAAAAAAATTCGAAATCTATTTTGACCAAAACCTCTATCTAAGTGGCTCCATGGGAATTCGTGGATTGCCAGATATAAAAAATACCTACATGTATTTTAAGGTGGATGAAATGAATGCGACTGCGGCAGAATTAAGGAAATTGAAACTGCCGAATACCTCACTTCAACAAATTTTACCAGAATACCTTGACAATTTAGGTAAGATGGGTTTTGAAGGAAATTTCTCGGGATATTACAATGATTATGTGGCTTTTGGGAAACTACATACTGATCTGGGGGATATAGAAGCCGATTTGTATTTGAAACAAGATTGCACTTCTACTTTGAATTACAAAGGCAGTTTGGCTTCCAAGGACTTAAAATTGGGAGATTTACTCCAGGTGAATGATCTGGGCCCTATCTCCTTTGATTGGGAAATCGATGGCAAAGGTCTCAACAAGAATACAGCAGAGGCAAATACCAAGGGCTTTGTAAATCGTATAGTTTATAAAGGCTATGATTATGAGAATATAAAAATCAATGGAAACATTGCTAAAGGCTTATTTCAAGGTGATTTATTTGTGAAAGATGAAGATCTTTCGTTTGATTTTTCAGGCCTAATAGATTTGTCAGAAAAAATACCTAGGTCAGAATATTTAATAGATCTTAAAAAAGCGAAGCTTTCTAAATTAAATCTGTTCAATCAAAAGGACACAAGTACACAATTAAATCTGAGTGCTCAAATTAAGATGCGTGGATTTGATTTGGATGAATTTATCGGAACAATGCATTTTAGGGACATCAATTACAAAGACGCATCCCAGGAACAACACATTGATTCTATTTGCGTCAATTCAGAAAAAGAACTCGACTTACGCAAACTAACAATTTACTCTGATTTATTAAATGTAAAACTGCAAGGTCGATTCCGGTTAAAAGAGTTGAATGAATCACTTAGCGCTGTTTTGCAACAACACACAGAAGAAGAAAAGATGAATAAGTCCTTCAATCAACACTTTTTACTTGACATGAATTTCAAGAACATCAACAAAGTCAATGAAATTTTACGGTTGGATTTATCTATGGATTCATCAGTGACACTTAAGGGGAAGTTTGACTCTGATGGTGAGATTCAATTTAACCTAGAAGGAAAATACATCGAATATAAAGGCATGCGTCTGGAGGATTTTTATTGGATAGCTAACAATACCATAGAAGATAGTCTAAGCCTTTACATAAAGTCAGCTCAACTCTCTTACAATAGTGCAATCAAACTTGACACTTTCTCATTTCGAAGCACATTGTATCATGGAGAGAACTTTAGCAAACTAAATTGGCACAATGATGGATTACGGTCCAATAGAGGTTCAATCAATCTAAGAGGAAAAATAGAAAGCTTAGCTCAGATGAATTTTCAGTTTTTCCAATCATCCATTTTTCATCAGGACACTCTTTGGCAATTTGCAGACAGCAACTCCATTCGAATTGATGAAAAGGAAATTGAGATAGATAAATTTTCACTCGAGACTAATTCACAACGAATAGATATACAAGGAAGCCTGTCCGACAGCAGTGACGAAACTTTAGACATAGAATTGGTAAAGATAGATCTAACATACATTTCAAATATTATTGGAAAAGAAAAGCTAGACTTAGAAGGTAGCTTAAGTGGATTTACGAAGATCAAAAGTGTCTATAATGCACCCAATGTGTTGGCAGACCTCAGTTTCTCAGATTTGGCGGTCGACGGTATCCCAATTGGTCAATCCTCCATTAAAAGTCAGTGGATAACTGAGAATAAAGCATTTTTTGTTGAAGCTAAGCTAGGCGAGAAGGATTCGCGAATGCTCAATTTGATAGGAAATATTTATCCCTTCGAAAATGACGACAACTTTGATCTCAATTTAAACTTGGAGGAGTTTCCAGTGCAATTGGTTGGCGGATATTTAGAAAATTACCTCTCTGATTTAGAAGGACATCTCTCGGGACAGTTAAATATAAAAGGTCCAACTAAAGAGCCTAGACTTTATGGAAATTTTGCAATGAACAGCGTCCAATTAAAAATAAACTACTTAAATACGACCTATAAAATAAATGACGACATTGTAATTCAACCTGATTACTTTGGGTTGAACGCAGTGGATGTTGTTGATAGTAAAGGAAATAGGGCGGTGCTTACTGGGACTGTTTTTCATCAGAATTTCCAAAATTTTAATTTTGATTTGGGCTTGGATATGGAACGCTTTTATGCGTTGAATACTAGCTCCACAGACAATGATTTGTTTTATGGTCAAGCTTATTTAAGCGGGAAAGCAAATGTTTCTGGGTATGGAGATAAATTATTTCTTGAATTTCAATTGGAATCTATGAATGGTACAAATATCAATATCCCCATGGAAGGAGACATTGAAGTTGGCAACTCTGATTATTTGGTTTTCACCAATAGCCCAGATTACAAATTGAATAAAAAAGTTAAAACAGACCTTAGCGGTATTCAAATGTCATTTGACTTAAGCATCACACCAGAGGCTGAAACACGCATTATTTTTGATGAACGTATTGGGGACATACTCTACACCAAAGGAAATGGGCAGTTAAAAATGATCATAAACCCACTTGGAGATTTTAGTATGTTGGGGGAATATGTAGTTGAAAGCGGGAATTATTTGTTTACACTTCAAAACATTGTGAATAAGCGATTTGAAATCGCCAGTGGTAGTAAGATAAATTGGAATGGTGACCCATATAAAGCACGTATGGACATTACTGCAGTTTACAAGACGAGAGCTGCATTAAAAGATTTATTTCCCGAGGACTCTACAAATGCCTATCGCAGAAGGTTGCCAGTAGATTTGCAACTAAAACTCACAGAGTATCTATTAAATCCTGAAATCAATTTTGACATTCAATTGCAAAATGTCGATGATCAAACCGAACGAAGATTGCAAAGCATACTATATGTCAATAACAATGAAGTCAATCGGCAAGAGATGAACCAACAAGTATTTGGTCTATTGGTGTTTAATCGATTTATGCCACCTTCCAATACCTCTGGTGCAGGAGGCTTCAATGGTGGAGCTGCTGGAGCCAACAATGGCTATGAGTTTTTATCAAATCAATTGAGTAATTGGTTGTCAAACATTAGTGATGATTTTGACGTGGGACTTAGTTACCGTCCTGCCAATGAGGTAAGCTCTGAAGAAGTAGACCTTTCTTTGAGCACCGAATTGCTTGATGGTCGTGTTCTTCTAGACGGCAGTTTAGGCTACTCAGGAGGCAATGATCTTAATACAAATCAAAACTCAGCCTTTATTGGAGAGTTTTCAGCAGAGTATAAACTGAGCAGAGACGGTAGGTTTAGAATACGAGGATTTAATCGCTCTACACGAAATAGTCTGTTGCAAAATAATAGTCCATACACCCAGGGAATTGGACTGTTCTATCGGGAAGAATTTGACAGTTTTAACGAGTTATGGCGAAAGTACTTTCATGCCAATAGACCTACTTCAGCACAATAATCTTGGTGCAAGTTCCATTGCCCATTTCACTGATCGTTCCTTGCTTGAATGAAGCTGATCAGTTATCAACATTTTTGCAAGAAATCAAACACTCCTTCTTTCAGGAGATAATTCTTGTTGATGGAGGAAGCAAGGACAACTCAGCATGCTTCGCAGACAAATATGAGGCCCATTATAGTGAAGCTCCCATAGCTAGAAGATCAATACAAATGAATGAAGGAGCGAAAAGAGCAAAGGGGGAGTACCTTCTATTTTTGCATGCAGACGTCAGGCCTTGTGAAAAATTTTATCAAGCAGTGAATGAAGCGGTAAATCAATCGGTAGACTGCGCAAACTTTCGATTAAACTTTAATCATAAACATTGGTTATTGAAGGTTCATGCTTTTTTTACGCGCTATGAGTATTTGCCCTTTCAGTTCGGAGATCAAGGTTTACTGATAAAAAAAGAACTGTTTGATCATTTTGAATTTGATACACATATGGCCGTCTTGGAAGATCAAGAGTTGCTGAAACGATTAAAGAAAGCTTCTATTTCTTGCCAAAAGTTAGATGCTAGCTTATTGGTTTCTGCACGTGCATATGTGCAACATGGGGTATACAGAATGCATTTCATTTACTATCTAATTTATGTGCTTTATCGATCAGGAGTTGCCAACAATAAATTGCGAGAACTTTACGATAGATTATTGAAATAGAAATGGATAATTTGGCGACCGGTGGGAAGATTTACGAATAGACAAGCTTCATTGACATTTATCTTCATCACCATACTGGTAGATGTAATCGGCATCGGCATCATTATACCTATTCTACCCTCATTAATAGAGTCTTTGAACGGAGAAGGATTAAGTGAAGCTTCTAAGATTGGAGGTTGGTTAATATTCTCCTATGCAATTATGCAATTCTTTTTTGCGCCAGTATTGGGCTTATTAAGTGATCGTTTTGGCCGGAAACCAATTCTTTTAATTGCATTGTTCGGATTGGGGATAGATTATCTCGTACATGCTTTTGCCCCTTCATTGATGTGGTTATTTGTCGGTAGAGTCTTGGCCGGCATGTGTGGTGCAAGCATTACGGTCGCAACTGCATACATTGCTGACATTAGTATGCCAGAAAAGAAAGCCGAAAATTTTGGGATGATCGGTGCGGCATTTGGCTTGGGATTTATCATTGGACCGGTGATCGGTGGCTTGGCAGCAAAATGGAGTGTTCAACTGCCATTCTTTATTGCTGCAGGACTAACTTTTGTGAATTTTATTTATGGAAGTATCATTCTTCCTGAATCATTGAAAGAGGAGAATAAAAGAAAAGTCATTTGGAAGAAAGCCAATCCCTTAGGTTCCTTCTTTCTATTGAAAAGGAACAGCGTAGTTGCAGGCTTGGCCTTGGCCTTTTTCTTACTTTATTTGGCGAGTCATTCGGTACAATCGACATGGACATTCTACAGCATGTTAAAATTTGACTGGGATGAAGCCATGGTCGGCTACTCCTTGGCGGTAGTGGGTATCATTGTAGCCATAGTACAAGGAGTATTGGTGAAGCATACTGTGCGATGGTGGGGAGAACAGAAAACGATTTTTATTGGTTATTTGCTGTGGACATTAGGCTTGATATTGTTTGCCTTGGCCACCGAGGGCTGGTTGCTTTTTGTGTATTGCTTGCCTTATTGTTTGGGGGGTATCGCCTCTCCAACATTGCAAGGAACCGTATCGAATCAATTTGCAGAAAATGAACAAGGTGAGTTGCAAGGAGCCATGACAGCACTGATCTCTCTGACTGCGATTTTTGGCCCCATTGTAATGACCGCCATCTTTTACCATTACACGCAAGAGAATGCTGAAATTTATTTCCCTGGGGCGCCATTTATTTTAGGAGCAATGCTGGTACTTGTTTCTTTTGCGATTACATTTCGATGTTTCATCAGTGATCGAATAAAAGGCTTTAGGGCACGATTGAAAAATTGACAATTCCAATGAAAACTGTGATTTTAATCGCTTCTTTGATTCTACTCACATTGTTTTTGTCGTGTCATAACGGATCTACCATCGATTGTTCTACAAAAATAGAGGCGCTAATAGTGACTGATCTTCATCAAGATGTTTTCTGGAAAAGCCAATGGTGCATCAATAATGAATGGAGTTTACATTCAGCAACTTTTTTAATCGAGAACCCAGATAGTTTTATAGATTGGAGCCATCGCAAACCCATTTATGAGTTCAAAGACCTTCCACATCGGTATGCCATCCCAGATATCGAACCTCCTTTTATTTTTTATAAAAAAGCACATTCGGATACAATCACTGTCATGAAAGACAGTTGTAAATTAAAGTTTCAGATAAGTTGTCTATAAAGCTTTAGTAGAGTAGTTTTTGACTGATACAAATTTGCAATGGATGCAATTGGAATTTCTTCTATAATTTGATGGCAGTATTCAGCCTTATTTTGAAGGAATAATTTCGATATTATTTCAATGTATAGCGCAATTGAATTCCATTCCAAGTAGGAGAAATAAAAAGGGAATTTTGAGCATGCTTTTGGGCTTTTTTTAAATGCCACTCCGGCACCCCATATCCAATAATAGCCCCGATTAGACTTCCCGCAATTACATCTGTTGGAAAATGTTTCCCAGCTTGCACTCTCAGGATACTAGTATAAGTGGGAAGAATTACAGCAAATGCTAGAGTTCCGCCTTTAAGCCAAGAATTGTCGCTGTATTGACGCATTAAATGGTATGTGAAAAAAGTATAGGATGCTACTGTAGAAGAATGTCCTGAAAAGAAACTGTGTACCGCAGAGATTCCTTCTTTGTTTTCTATAGGTACATCAGATTGATATACATATGGGCGTGCTTTACGACTCAATGCTTTTGTCCAATCCGCAACGGCATTGTTGATGAGGATGACTTCGGCAAACAGAACGGCATTTTCGAGGTAATCTCTGCGAACTTCTTGATCAAATGCCATAAAGAAAGGTGTTGCCAATCCTATCCGTAGCAAAACATCGCTACGATTTCTAGCAATCCTAGAACTGCCATTCCAAGATTGTCGGTCTAAGAAATTCAATTCACCAATTTGCTTGTTATTTATTTCTGTAATGGACATGGGCCGAATTGTTTCTTTCATGTACAACCCAATCAAGTAAGTTCCGGCACTTGAAATTAAAATGTCTTTATCCGATCGCTTGTTCAACTGGTAAGGCGTTTCCTTTTGTGCCTTTAGTGTAATCAGACTGAAAAGTAAAAAACTGAGCAGAAGAATTCTGACACAATTGATAAGCGTAGGCATGAATTAAATTAGAAAGTGGATTATACAAACAAAGAAAGCTAAAAGAATTGAAGAAGCTATAAATGGCCTAAAATCGCTCAGCTTGCTTCTTGCTATGAGTGATTGAAAACAGATAAAAAAATGGATAAAATTCAGCCAAAATCAACACTTTAGCAAGCTATAAACGTTCTATTGTTAAGAAGAATGCCAGTAAACCTGAAGACTGCCTTATATTGAATTACTTTTATACAAGGAGAAAGATATGTGAAGAAACCACCCAATTCACACCAATCACTCATGAATGTAACACAACTTATTTGGAAAGACCGTCAATGGAATAATTTCGGAGACGATACTGCCAAAAATCCACAAATCTGTTTGCTATTCGGCACAAGAGAGACATTGGAAGACGATGCACATTATCACGCTTTACGAAAAAAGTATCCTAAAGCAGACATTGTCAGTTGCAGTACTGCAGGTAACATCATAAACGATGAACTGTTGGATGACGTCATCATTGCCAATTGCATAGCGTCTGAAAAAACTACAATCAAGAGTCGGTTATTGTACTTCGTGGACTATTGTGATAAGGAAAATGAGATTTGTGGCGAAAATTTGGGCAAGTCCTTGGCGCAACAATTGGACAAAGAAGACTTGGCTTATTTGCTTATATTGAGTTCATCGAACCTCAATGCCGGAAGCTTTTTAAATGGCTTGAACAATGTCTTGAACGGGAAAGTACCAGTTTCTGGAGGCGTTGCAGGGGACAACTACAAATTCGAGAAAACATTGGTCGGCTTGAATGAAGAAATTGGAGAAGATCGGGTAGTGGCGATTTCTTTTCATGGGAAATCCCTTGAGACCTATCATGGCTCCAAAGGTGGATGGGACATATTTGGACCAGAACGCACCATTACCAAAGCAAAAGGCAATGTGCTGTATGAAATTGATGGTAAACCTGCGCTTGACTTGTACAAGAAATATTTGGGTGAAAAATCTGAAGAATTGCCAGGCGCGGCCTTGCATTTTCCATTTGCTGTCGTTGATCCCAAAACAAATGAATTTTTGGTTAGGGGCGTGCAAAACATTGATGCCAAAACCAACTCAATCATTCTTTTTGCAGATGTAGAAGAAGGTGGTAGCATTCAATTAATGAAAGCAAATTTTGACCGTGTCATTGACGGGGCTCACGATGCAGCAGAAGCTTCTTATCAAAAAGAAAAGGGCGAACCCGATTTTGCTATTTTAATTAGCTGTGTGGCAAGAAGGTTGGTCCTGAACCAGTTGACTGAAGAAGAACTTGCGGAAGCAAATAATATCTTGGGTGAGAAGACTGTAATCAGCGGTTTTTATTCCTACTCGGAATTATCACCCATTGTAGGGGATGACACTTGCCATGTGCACAATCAGACTATGACCATCACGAGCTTTTACGAAAACTAACCCTTGTAATTGTGGAGATTCATCGATTGCTGAAAAGACAAATTCGTAATGCAAAACTAAGCATTGACTCGCTTGAAGGAGAATGGATTAACTTGATGTCGCTGGTAAACAATTCGTATCAAAATTTCGACGAAGAAAGGCGTTTACACCAAAGGGCTGTGGACATCAGCAATGAAGAATTAAAAGAGATCAATCATGAACTAGAAAAACAAAATGATTTCTTAAAAAGCTTCAATTATGGTTTGGCACATGATGCACGAAACCATACTGCGAATTTGAAAGGATTGATCAGGATGTTTTACAAATACAAGAACTTGGAGGATCGAGAGATGATTGATGCCATTTCACAGAAATTGGAACTCTCCGTCAATCAAATGTCTTCTATAATAGATGGATTTTTGTTTTTGTCCTCTGTCGAAAATGCGGATGAGGGCATCAAAAAAGAGATTGATCCAGACGCCTTGGAGGAAATGATTCGTTTAGAAATTGATTATTTACTTCAAGGAAAAAAACTAGATCTACAATTTGAGTTTGACTTTGAACATTTGCATTATTCCCCACACATATTGAGGGTAATTTTGGTGAATTTAATTTCCAATTCTTTAAAATTCTCTCGGAGGGAGGTGCACACTGTAATTAAAGCTCACATACAATTATTGTCAAATAAAATCTTCATCCAAGTGGCAGATAATGGAATGGGCATGAATTTAGAAGATCAAGATTCTAAGGTGTTTAGATTGTTTGATAATCGCAACAAAAAGTCCAAGTCAAAAGGATTCGGAATTGGCCTGTTTATGATCAAACGAATACTCGATAAGAATCAAGGTGAGATAGCAATTGAAAGTAAATTGAAGCAGGGAACTACGGTAAGCATATACTTACCATTTAACAGAATAGAAGCATGAAGAGATACAAGAGAATCATTCTCGTTGACGACAATGAAACAGCCATATTTTTGAATAGGGATGTAGTCAAAGAGTTTTTCTCTGAGATTGAGGTTATCGCATTTACCAATTCTCAAGAATTTTTAGAGGAAGCCCTCAAAACAGATGAATGGTTCTCTGAGTCTACCTTGGTATTGCTTGATATCAATATGCCTGGCTTGTTTGGCTTTGATACTTTAGAAAGAATAGAGGAGGAGAGAGATGGAGAATTTGAAAAATTTGAAGTGGTCATGGTGACTTCTTCAGATTTGAAACGCGACAATGAGATGGCACAGCGTTTTAGTTGTGTGATGGGTTATATCATTAAACCCATGCGTGCTGAAAATTTTATGAAGGTGTTAAAAAATACTGAAGTCGGGAAATTTTAAGCGAATAAGCAAAAAAAAACTTAGTCTTTGAAAACATCAGATTGTTGTATGACCTTTTCAAAATGATCCATGCTGATGTCCATAATTCCGAAAAACACTTTCAGGATGTTAAATTCTTCTTCCAAGGCTTTGTTGTCTGAGTGGATCATCCCATAAGCTGTGATTGAATACCAATCTTTTTGTGCGGCATTCAAGGAGTTGAGCTGAGTGAAAAGTGCTGATTGTTCCATTTTCATAAATTCTCCCGCCATTTTACGGCTGCTGCTTGGGAGAGAGTAGCCCAGCAAGTCTGAAGTTTGCACAATGAATTCATGCTCCTTGTTGTGATATTCTCCATCCCCATTGGCTATATGAAAAAGGCTACATATGATGGCCTTTTTTTGACCTTCATCCAGAACAGTTTGAAATTTACCAAGGTGTTTTTTTACGACTTTGTCTTTGCGGTGCTGCTTAAAATAGGCGAAGGGCATAATCAATGATGTTTAAATAAGAGAAGTAGAAAATTAAACAGTGCTTAAGGAATAGTCAACCCTTATTTACTGACGGTGCTGATTGTAGATGGTCGGAAATTCAATGTTACCTTCCGAAAGTTAAAATAATCTTGTCCACTATTGCACAGCCCGCTCCAGACGGTCATTCATAGATTTGCCTAAACCAAGGTTGGGCAAGCGTTCTACAACAATTAGCTCTACTCCGAGCGCATCCAAACGATGAAGTGCTGCATATAAATTGGTAGCGGCCTCAGAAAGAACTCCTTTCGCAGAAAGCTGTTCAGAACTTCGAACGTTTGGTCCTTCAACTTCAGTTGATAACGTCAGTACAGCGATACTTACATTACCGTGTTCATTGACATATTTCTCCACATTATCCACCATAACTGTTTTTGTTTTGGGGGCATAATGCTTTTTGAGCATGCCGGGTGCATCTGGAGAGTTTTCTTTTTTATTGCTGATACTCACAGGGCCTACAACGGCCTCAATCTCCTCTAATGTCAATGCTCCCAATCGGTAAACTATGGGTGTATCACCCTCAAAACCAACAATAGTAGATTCTATTCCTTTTTGACAGGCACCCCCATTCAAGATCAAAGGAATCTCATCGCCAAAGTAATTTTTCACATGTTGGGCTGTTGTAGGACTGATCCTATTGAATGGATTGGCACTCGGTGCAGCCAAAGGGAAGGGGAGAGCCTGCAGTAATTTCAAAAGGAGTGAATGTTTTGGCATGCGTACAGCAATGCTTTTTTTACCTCCGGTAATGAGATTTGGCACAGTGTTCTTTTTGGGCAAGACCAAGGTTAGAGGACCCGGCCAAAATTTAGCGGCCAATGTATATGCCTTGGCCGGCAAGTCCGTGGCGACATCATTTAATTGCGCAAGGCTGTGAATGTGCACAATCAAAGGGTTGTAATGCGGACGCTGCTTGATGCGAAAAATGCTCTCAATGGCATTCATGTTATAAATGTTTCCTGCCAAGCCATAAACAGTCTCCGTAGGCACAGCTACCACCTCTCCTTTTTGAAGTGCTTCTATTGCTTTTTCTATGTTATTTGTGAGCTCTGCCATTTCATATAAACTGTGCAACAAACTTAAGCAGCTAAGAAATAGTAGAGATAAGAGTGTCTGTTTTCTCTACTCTCCAACATTAATTATTCCGCCACCTAAATTGTATATCTGAGAAGTTTTTAAGCTCAAATCTGTGTTCTTTCAAAACTGTAAAACCATTCTTTAAGTAGAAGCCCAATCGGGAGCGATACGCTACTCCATTTTTATTTTGATCTCTGTCATGATCGATGACCCATTCATTGAGTTCTTAGGTTTTGAATAAATTTAATTGCTATTTATAGCGAACAAGTGTTAATCGTCTGGAAAACTCTAGACACTTTATTTACCACCATCCCTTATTCAACAACTGTATAATTTATTGTCATTTTCATTAACTCAGTCCTTAAAATCTACTTTAATATGTGCTCCATCGCAATAAGGCTTATCGTTTGAGGCTCCACATCTGCAAAAAGCGGTGACCTCATTTTTGACAGTTTCTTTTCCATCTTTGTCTTTTACTCTAAGGGTGCCGTGACAGAGTAGTGGTCCGTTTTTCAACACTTCAACCTTGGTTTCTGAGGTTTCTTCGGTATTGGTTTCTTTACCATTCATATAATAACTGAGTGCTCCAGAAGGGCATTTATTAATCTGTGCAATCAGCTCCTTCGTTGTTACATTTTCTATTTGAATCCAAGGTTTTTCATCAGGACGGTATACCTTAGGCAAGGCTTTTACACATTCTGCTGCATGTATGCAAGATTTGGGTTTCCAAACGACGGTGAGCTCATCGTTGCTGTATTCTTTTTTGATTTCTCTTTCCATAGTCAAAAATTTTGTTCTTTTTGGTTTTTCATTGACTTGCTTTTGTAAAGTCAATTATATTGATATGAAATTTAGCCAAAACAATTCTTAAATATGGTTTGTCTTTTTTGAGCCTTTATAAAATGTTCACGCCTTATTGTTCCTCTTTTTAAGCTTCATTATCAGTTTCCCCATGTCTTTTCCCTTCTTTTTTCTTTCCTGAGCTTTTGATTCAAAATGCAAGCGCTCTTTTTCCATCTTCAAGAAAATCTAATATGAATTAGGATTCAAATCAAAGCTTTTTAAAGCAGCCAAAACTGCACAGGCATCTTCATTGGTGTGTGTGCAGTCATTGTATTTGCATTCTTGCGCAAGTATTAATAGATCATCAAAGGTCATTTCAACTCCAGCAGAAGCGTCAGTGATGCCAACTTCTCTCATGCCTTGATTGTCGATTAATATAAAGTGCCTGTATTCCTAATTTTATAGCCTTCTTTTATAGTTTACACGTTTTTTCTTTTATTAAAACATTGAGTATGGGATGGTTTAGCGAGTAATCAACTGGTAAATCTATAATGTGGACACCATTGGTGTTCAGGCATTCTGATAAGACCTCATTGAATTGTTCATCACTTGTGGGCCTATGACCACACGCCCCGTAGCTTTCTGCATATTTTACAAAGTCTGGGTTCTTATAGTCCAGGCCAAAGTTGTCGAAACCCATTCCTTCCTGTTTCCATTTTATCATACCATAAGAACCATCGCTTAAAATAATTACAACGAAGTTTAGTCCTAATCGAACCGCGGTTTCTAATTCTTGAGAGTTCATCATAAAACCTCCATCACCACATACAGCTATGACCTTTTTATCAGGATTTAACAATTTCGCACACATTGCTGAAGCCAATCCTGCCCCCATAGTTGCCAGAGCATTGTCTAACAATAGCGTGTTTGGCTGATAGCATTTGTAGTTTCGGGCAAACCAAATTTTATATACTCCATTATCCAATGTTACAATACCGTCTTCCGGTAACGCTTTTCGAACCAAATGAACCAACCGTTGAGGTAATATAGGGAAGCGGTTATCTTCAGAATACTTGGATAAATGCGCTTCAACTTCATCTTTAATTATTTTATAATAAGATAAATCCCAATTTGAAGAATCGTTGATGTGTTTTGCAATGTGAATAACAGAAGTAGTGATGTCTCCAATTACATTTAGTTGTGGAAAATAAACCTCATCAATTTGTGCTGCAAAAAAGTTAACGTGAATTACTTTTGTACCACTTTCCTCCATAAAAAATGGTGGCTTTTCTATTACATCATGACCAATATTGATAATTAAGTCAGCTCTATTGATAGCACAATGTAAAAAATCATTAGCCGATAATGCAGCTGTTCCTAAGAATTTTTCATGTCTTTCGTCAACAACTCCTTTACCCATTTGGGTGTTGAAAAATGGAATTCCAGTTTTTTTAATAAAAGCTTCTAATGCCTGACTAGTTTTTTTTCTATTGGCTCCAGCACCAATTAATAATAAAGGCATTTTTGCTTCTTCTATCATTTTAGCAGCTTCTAGAATTGCCATTTCATCTGCATCTGGTCGTCTATGTCCAACAACCTCAAATATTCTATCGTCACATTCTTCTACTGCAATATCTTCTGATAGTTCTAAGTGAACTGCTCCAGGTCTTTCTTCCATAGCCAATCTAAAAGATTCTCTAACCATAGCTGGAATGTTATTTCCATTTACAATTTGGTGTGTATATTTTGTAATGGGATTCATCAATTCGACAATATCTACAATTTGAAAGCGACCTTGTTTCGACTTTTTAATGGGCTTTTGACCAGTAATCATTAACATTGGCATTGCTCCCAATTGAGCATAAGCAGCAGGAGTAGTTAAATTGGTTGCTCCAGGCCCTAAAGTTGACAAACAAACACCAGGTTTACCCGTTAACCTACCGTAAGTTGCCGCCATAAAACCAGCTCCCTGCTCATGACGAGTTAATATTAGTTTAATTTTAGAAACTCTCAATGAGTCTAAAAAGTCGAGATTTTCTTCTCCTGGAATTCCAAATATGTATTCTACTCCTTCGTTTTCTAACGCTTTTATAAATAGATCGGATGCTTTCATATTTTTTGTTATTCCATAAATACATTGTCCCTATTGCACAACTTTTGTTGATAAAGATAAGCAGTAAGTCTACGCATAGAACCGTAAAGCGGTTATCTTTAGGAATGCAAGGCAATAGGTATATCAAGAGAAGCTATTTACTTCATTTTCTATGAGTAACGGAGTTCCTAATGAGAACTTTTATCGCCAATTAAAGGAAAGGATCAATTTGGAGTTTATGCACGACTTAAGTAAGCGGTATTTTGGCAACAGAAAGAAGTTATACTTAACCAAGCTTAGCCAATGCAAGCAAGTGCATGCTGTGTGCCTCCATGGCATATAAGCTGAAGAAGTACCTAGAATTTAACCGAAACTAAGCCGAAGTGGTAGCGAAAGCAGCCCAAAGTAGAGTGCTTGATTTTATTAGCCCATACCGACTGATTTTAAGCCCAAATCCCACCTTTAATTTTTAGGAATTAAAACCAAAACAGAAAATAAGCCATACTTAAAAGGGCTTAAATGGGCTTGTTTTATTCCGGAAAAGAGGGTTGCGCATTAGTTACCATTGTTGTGCCTAGTTGTGTGTCCTGCGCTGTTCAAGGATACAAAATAAGAATAGTTCTTTGAAATGAACAGCATAACTATGTTTGAGATGAAAGGGGATAAATTCAGTCCGCCCACTGGATTTGTCTGGT